>OLXN01000008.1_pt1 | contig 175521 bp, 123 predicted proteins | sample 1674021 | NCBI WGS metagenome assembly OLXN01 (sample SAMEA103958137, study PRJEB25191) | human gut metagenome | biome: human-associated habitat [ENVO:00009003]; feature: intestine environment [ENVO:2100002]; material: feces | place: Germany | collected 2013/2015
ATCAGAATTAGCACATTTCGGCAATTTTTATATCAGAATTGGGCTAAAACTGCACTTTTCAAACTTTTCACGTTCGTAAGTTAACATACTCTCGGAACACTGGCGCAAATTTGAGTCTGACTTGTTTTCCGCTGAAAATTCTTATATTTGAGGTTTGGTCGCCGGAAATTATGGTGGACAACATTTTATTATGAGAAAGATATTTTTCCTTTTGGCAGGCATTGTCACATCAGCATTGACAATATCATGCAGCGAAGAAGGTACCGGACGCAGGCCCGGCACCGATGACGGATACATTGAAATTTACGAAAATCCGAACTGGAAGATTTCTGCGGACGCGGCAGGGCTTTCAGCCGAAGTTTCCGTGAAGAGCATCAGCAACGAATACTATTATATAGATGTCATACGCCTGAACGAGTTCACAAGCACATTCGGCAGCGACATGAAAAAGTATCTTCAGGATGAAGCCCGCATGGTAAGGCAGCAGGCGGCGCAGGAGAACAAGTCATTCAACGAGTTCGTGTCCCGAGGAAGCAGCAGCGTGACATTCAGAGACTTGACGGCAGAATCATGGGTAGCCGTGGCATTCGGGCTGAACAAGGATTGGACATTGACCGGAGCATACGTCTGGACTACCTTCGACATAGACAAATTCGTACTGACATTGAACCCTTCATGGAAAATAAAATATGACGGCAGGAAAGTCGATACCCAGGACGGCGTGTCGCAGGACGTGGATGTCATCAAGGTGGAAAGCTCCGACGGCAAGGATTACTGCCTGGACATCGTGATGGCAAATGACCTGAAGTCATGGTACAACAATGACTTGGCCAAGTACATCCAGGATGAGCCGAATTACTACAACGGCGACATCTACAATGGCGGGATGGAACTCCTCTTCGACAGGATGCGTTCAGGAGACTGGAAGGCAGTGGCTTACGGCGTAACGCCAAAGGGCACGCCGACCGGAGAATATGCCGTGCTGGACTATACGGTAAAACCGGAAACGGCATCGGCGGAGTTCAACAAATGGCTGGGCGCGTGGAAGTTCTCCGGAAAGGATTCGAAAGGAAACCAGGTGTCATACGACATCAACATATCGTCCGTGGATCCGAACTACATCTTCAAGGTGGAGGGCTGGGAAACCGGTTCGCAGAGTAAGCAGCCAATGGACGACTATTCTTTCGAGACGATATATAACAGATTCAGTGACAGGATGTTGTTCAATGGATTATATCTCGAAACATATCAGGACAACAATAACAAGGACGTAGATTTCTGCTTCTACGGCAATTTCGATTTCAACGGGGAGCAGCTGGTTCTCACGGACGGTCTCACGATCGCCGAGGCCACTCTTGCCAATGACGGCAATCAGGGCACCGTCAGCGGCTGCAGTTTCGATTACATTGAGAACAACAAGACCTACCCGTCGACGTTCAAGTCAATGCAGTACATGGATTTGCCTGTTTCCAGCGACGAGGTGCTGATATACAATTCCAACGTCCCGCTCTTCCCTATCACGATGACACGCAGCACTTCCGGCAGGAGCATCTCGACGGCATCGGCACACAGCACCAAGGTTCTGCGAGTAAGACCGGCAAGACATGTCCGTGGCAATGCTTCCGTAACGTCCTCCAAAGCAAGACGGAATCCGGGGACGCGCAAGTGATAGGAGCCGCCGGATGGCCAAGTTATGAGATGCGCACCTGGCGATCTTGGGGCAACCCCGAAAACGCTTACCTCTCGTGCGTAAAAAGGCCGGATTTACTCACAACATGTCGAATTATGGCCACGACGTGCGTGAAAAACGTTTTAACACGCACGGAGAGTGACATTGCAAGGAAATGACCATCAGTAAAGACCATGTGACAGAGAAGCCCCGGCGGGGGTGGGACCTCTGGAGGCATGGTCGCCCATGACCTTGTGAATGGGTGTCAGGCGACAGCCTGACGGGATGAGCGCAGCGAACCTCCAGAGGTTTCACCCCCGCCGGGGCGCGTCCAAGGTCGACACAAACATCACCATGATTACCTCCGAAGCAAGCTGTCGGGACGCGGCCACGCTTAATTTCTGGAGACATTGATATTTAAATAGTTACAAAACAGAGCGTGGAAACGTGGCCAAAAAAAGGCTGCGTTTCCACGCTCTCGTTTAAATGGTATCTGATAATCAGCGGGTTACGAAACACCCCGTGGCCGCGTCCCGCTGACGATTACTCTGCGATGCGGGCCTTGATGGCTTTGGTCTGCTCCTCGAAACCTGGCTTTTCCAGAAGGGCGAACATGTTCTTCTTGTACGCCTCGACACCCGGCTGGTTGAACGGATTCACACCGAGGGTGTAGGCACTTACGCCACAAGCGAACTCAAAGAAATAGAACAATGCACCGAGAATCTTCTCATTGATCCTCTCGATGGAAATCTCCAGCTGAGGCACACCGCCGTCGATGTGGGCGAGCTTGGTACCGAGCTGTGCCATGGCGTTGCAATGCTCCACGTGCCGGCCTGCTAGATAGTTGAGCTGGTCCAGATTCTGAGGATCGCTGCCGATAACCACGCTGCGGTTGCTGTTCTCAATATTTACCACAGTTTCGAACATGATACGTGCACCATCCTGAACAAACTGTCCAAGTGAATGAAGATCAGTGGTATATGTTACAGATGCAGGGAAAATACCTTTGCAGTCCTTGCCCTCTGACTCGCCATAAAGCTGCTTCCACCACTCACCGAGGTACTGGAACTTAGGGCTGAAGGAAACGAGGATCTCCACGCTCTTGCCATACTCGGAATGAAGAAGATTACGCATTGCAGCATAAACTACGGCAGCATTGTCCTCGGACTTGACGGCGAGAGCCTTCTCCTCTTCCTTGGCACCCTCGAGCATTGCGCGGATGTCGAAACCTGCAAGCACGATCGGCAGGAGACCTACCGGAGTGAGTACTGAGAAACGGCCGCCGACATTATCAGGAACGACGAAAGTCCTGTAACCCTCCTGGGTGGAGAGGGTCTTGAGCGCGCCCTTGTGAGCGTCGGTCACGGCCACGATACGTGACGCAGCCTCTTTCTGGCCATAAGTCTCCTCCAGGTGCTGCTTTACGATACGGAAAGCTACAGCAGGCTCAGTAGTGGTACCAGACTTGGAGATCACCACGCATGCTGCGTTCCTAACCTGCATAAGGTCAATGAGTTCGCTGATATACTCCTCGGAGAGGTTATTGCCGGCGAAAACGACCTGCGGAACATCCTTGCTGTGAAGTTCCTTGGCAAAACTGTGGGAAAGAGCCTCGATGGCGCATTTCGCACCAAGATATGATCCACCGATACCGATGACGATGACCAGGTCAATGTTCTTTGACTTCCAGTCGTCACGAATATCTTCACAAGCTTTTACCAATGATTCCGGTGTCTCGGACGGGAGATGTTTCCAGCCAAGGAAATCATTTCCGGCACCTTTTTCTGATTCAAGGACATCGAAAGCGGAAAGAGCCTTTTCGACATAAGCCTTATACTCAGCATCTTTCACAAAGGAGGAACATCCTCCGACATTTACTTTTACCATTATCAAGAAAATTTAACAGTTTACAGTTCGTTTAACGAGTCACGCAGGTTACGCGTCACCGCATCTCCGCAAAGTTAGTGTATTTTATGAAATTAGATACCGTTTTATAAATTTTTGTCTCATACACGGCCAAAATCCGTCGGGATTATATATATTTGTACAATAGTTTCGCATTGCGAAACACCGCTTATAGAGCCCACACGGGCGAGGGTAAGTCCCTTCCCCGAGGGGAGGGATTTAGGGTGAGGGTAACGTGCACATGAAAAAGTGCGTGGGCTTACAGCCTACGAACAAGTGACAACACTCAAATTCGCACTAACGCTCAGCAAGTTAGACAACAAGCGCAATTTGGGTTTGTATAATTCGAAACAACATTTTTTTACACAATACAATGAAAACTTCATTACTAAAACTGACGACTATCGCATTGTCCGCAGTACTGGCGACGCCGCTCGTCGCACAAGACACAGGCTCGACAAGAATCGGAGCGCATCGCGGATTCTGGAATTGCGACGAAACATTGCACACGGAAAATTCCATAGCGTCACTGAAAGCGGCACAGGACAACGGTTTCTGGGGCAGCGAGTTCGACATTCACCTGACATCTGACGACCAGGTCGTAGTACATCACGACGCCAGCATCGAGGGAAACAAGATTCAGAAAAACACCTACGACTTCCTGAAGCAGTTCAAGCTCCATAACGGCGAGAGCATGCCGACACTCGACGAATACTTGGAGCAAGGCGCAAAATGCCCGTCCACCGTGCTGGTTCTTGAGTTCAAGAGCCAATACAGCAAGGAACGTGAGGACAAGATGGTGGACATCACCTTCCGCAAGTTGAAAGAACATGGACTCTATGACCCTGACAAGGTGATCTTCATCTCGTTCAGCATGAACATCTGCCAGAAAGTGGCAGCGGAAGCACCGGAATTCACGAACCAGTATCTGAACGGCGACATTGCCCCTGCCGACCTGCATAAAGACGGCATCAACGGCATTGACTATCATTACAGCGCGTTCTACAAGCATCCTGAATGGGTGAAAGAGGCACACGACCTCGGAATGAGCGTGAACGTCTGGACCGTGGACAAGGAGAAAGACATGAAGGCAATGATCGACCTCGGAGTGGACTGCATCACCACCAACGAGCCGCTTACCCTGAGACATCTGCTTGGCTCAAAAGAGCTCAGAATCGCGAAGGCCACATCTGAAAGCCCGAAAGCAAACCCGAAAGCGGAAGTAGTTTTCGGCAATGCCAGATTCACGGTACTCGGTAGCAGGCTGGTCCGCATGGAATGGGCAGAAGACGGCAAATTCGAGGACAGGGCCACGCTCGGCATCGTGAACAGGAACATGCCTGTGCCTCCCTTTACAGTTAAACGTTCAGGCAAAAAGCTGACTATCAAGACGGCAGACCTCACGCTCACCTATACCGGAGACAAGAAATTCGACCACAACAACCTTTTCGTAACATTTACAATGCCGGAGCACACCACGAAGAACGGCGTAAAGAAAGTCACCTGGCATCCAGGTCTTGACGACAGCGCGAATCTCCTCGGAACCGTCAGGACACTTGACGGCTGCGACGGCATCACGACCAGAGAGCCATACGACAAGGGAGTCGTTTCGAGAGACGGCTGGGCCATCATCGACGAGTCCGAAAGACAGGTATTCGTACCGGAAGACACAGACTGGAAAAACTGGGTGGCAAATCGCGAATCCGGTGACAGACAGGATCTTTACATCTTCGCATACGGCCATGACTACAAGTCTGCCGTATCGGATTTCACGAAAATCGGCGGTCAGATTCCCCTGCCTCCCAAATATGCATTCGGATATTGGTGGTGCAGATTCTGGCAGTACTCCGATTTCGAATTCGTGGGACTCGGCAAGGAAATCAGGTCATTGAGCATCCCTATCGACGTGATGGTGCTGGACATGGACTGGCACGAGACCTGGACACTCAGGAGAAAGGATTCTCCTAAAGACGAATTCGGCGAGCGCATAGGCTGGACAGGCTACACATGGCAGAAAAAACTGTTCCCCAACCCGGCGAACTGCCTGGAGGACCTGCACAATCTCGGCCTGAAAACCACATTGAACCTTCATCCGGCATCAGGCATCCAGCCATACGAAGAGCCGTACGACAGATTCGTAAAAGATTATCTTTCACGCACTTCCGAGTACGACGGACCTAAAGGCTACATCAATCCCGACGGCAGCAAAGCCCCGGTTCCGTTCCGCATTGACGACGAAAACTGGGCCGATGCCTATTTCAATTCCGTGATTCATCCGTTCGAGAAACAGGGAGTTGATTTCTGGTGGCTTGACTGGCAGCAGTGGAAAGAAAGCAAATATACACAGGGACTCAGCAACACATTCTGGCTGAACCACACATTCTTCAACGACATGGTGCGCCAGACCGAAAGTGAGGGCATATATGCCAGAAGACCAATGATTTACCACCGTTGGGGCGGCATCGGAAGCCATCGTTATCAAATCGGTTTCTCCGGAGACTGCTTTGCCTCATGGCAGGTACTCAGCTACCTTCCATATTTCACCGCCACAGCTTCAAACGTGGGTTACGGCTATTGGGGACATGACATCGGAGGCCACATGCAGCCTAAAGGCGTGAGGGAAACCGACCCGGAACTTTACACCAGATGGCTCCAGTCAGGAGTCTTCACCCCAATCTACAAGACTCACTCTACCAAGGACTTGACCATGGAGAAGCGTTTCTGGGTATTCCCTGATTATTTCGATACGATGCGCGACGCGATAAGGCTCAGATACGACCTCGCACCTTATATATATAACGCGGCCCGCCAGACATATGACACCGGCATTTCAATGTGCCGTCCGATGTACTACGACTACGCCGAGGACAATGAGGCCTACGAGTGGAAGGAAGAGTTCATGTTCGGTGACAATATCCTCGCCACCACCGTATGTTCGCCTGTAGACAAGGCCACCGGGCTCGCAAAGCGCGGCATGTGGTTCCCAGAGGGCAACGACTGGTACGATGTCGCTACCGGAACCATGATCAAGGGCGGCCAGAAGGACACTCTCACCTATACCATCAACGAGAATCCATATTACGTCAAGGCTGGAGCCATCATTCCTATGGCAGGTGCGGACATCCGGTCACTTCAGGAAAAGAGCAATGAACTCAGACTTTTCGTAGCCCCGGGCGATGGAAACAGCGCGATTACCTACTACGAGGACGACGGCGTTTCACAGGCATACAAGGAAGAATTCGCCACTACAGCCATCAGCAAAACATCTGATGCTCAGTCAGTCAAGGTAACAGTAGCCGCCAGGAAAGGCACTTACAACGGCATTGACCCGAACCGCCGTCTCCAGTTCATTTTTGCCGGCGTCTTCGCTCCGGAAAAGGTTTATGTCAATGGCGTGGAGGTTCCTTATTCTCGTTTCGCCGCCCACAATGCAGAGGCAGACGGAACCAAGGCCGAGTGGGGCTACAACGGCGCAGACCTCTCCGCGGTCGTTTATCTCCCTGAGTCAGCTGCTTCCGAAGAGGTTACCGTAGAGTGCAGGTTCAACGAATATGCTGCATCGCACAGGGAACTTCTGAACGGCAAGAAAGCATTGATGCACAGAATGATGGACATCACACCGGAAACCAAACTGGTATTCGGCAAGTACGTAGACGCATACATGATGCTCCCTGATTCATTCCTCGCGCTGGCGCAGTGTTCAAGTTTCATCAATGAGGATCCGCAGAATGCGGGCAAGTACCTCGAAGCCATCAACACCAAGGCTCTTGTCGACGAGTTCAGCTCCATGGAGAAACTTCCGGCAGACTATGTCGCCAAGATAAAGGCTCAGGTCAATGTAAGATAACAGCGGAAGTTGCTATTTGCGATTCCGTTCCGCGAAAACGTTTTAAACGGTACCAAGTGGCTTTGGAAGTGCACTTGGTACCGTTTAAAACTTTTATTTGGTAGCAAATAACCATGGAACGTCGAAAGCCCATCGTGGGAGGGGTGAAGTTTTGATTCGACTACCCTGGAGGATTCTCTCGTGAGCAAAAACGCACGATTTGCGCACGACGTGGTGAATTTTGAAAGTGATGTGCGCAGAAAACGTTTTAGTGCGCACGTGGAGATGAAACGGATGAAATCCGTGCCGGACGAACCATGAAAAAAGCACCTCGGAAATTCCGAAGTGCTTTTTTTCGTGGGAGCAGAGGGAGTCGAACCCCCGACCCTCTGCTTGTAAGGCAGACGCTCTGAACCAACTGAGCTATGCTCCCAAGCATATTTTCATTCCGACTTGACCATGATTTCCAAATCGGTAATGCAAATATACGACTATTTTTTCATTCCGCAAGTGTTTTTCCGTATTTTCCTAAAAAAACAACATTGCGCAGAGGATTACTTAACCTTTACAGTTCCACGGAAAGCATCATTGGCCCGATAATGAGGGGCATAGAGCGACTCGATTACCGGAACGGGAGCCGTAAATTCACCGGCCTGGGTCACGAAGAATGCCTCGGAAATCACGGTATTCTCCTCCGGATAAGAATCGAACATATACTCGGTACGATCAGCCTTAACGTTCCTATATCCCTGAGGAGCAAACGAATACCAATCATTGACACGAAGCGGGGCCATCCGCCAGCCATAGTAGCCTGAAAGCTGGTCCATCGGACGGAAGGCAGCTTCACGCGGAACCGTCAGCCTTACGAAACTGCGATTCTCATCATTGTGGATGCGATACTCGGCAATCACCTTGTCACCCACATCAAGCATCTCACCTTCAGCAAGTTCCACCCTCTCAACCTTGCCGGAGTCAGAAGCCGATTCACGGAAGAAACGTCTCTGGAGAGTAAATCCGTTGCCGGATGCGGCAATCTCCGCGAAAGGCTTGTTATAAGTCTTTGTCAATACGACCACGCTCGTAGACTTGATCTCGGCACTGCCGTTCATCACGGAATTGACGGCATCCACAAATGCAGGTTCGGCATCCCAATGCTGGGTTTCCTTCTGGAGCATAAGCCACAGACGGATGCCGTCAGCGATATGAGGCGCATAATCCGTAAGCAAATCGCAAAGCATCGAATGCGCATAAGCCTCGCTCTCAAGCAATCCGCGGAAAGGCATCACCGCATTAGGATAATACATGCCGCCATCCTTGTGCTCCACTGCATATTCCATAAGCGAAACCACATCCGCTTCCAATGACTTCGTCAGTTTCTTGTCAATGTTGAAGCAGCCAAGCCCCCACGCTTTAGCAAGACGGCAGCCTTCTTCGGAAGCGGCAAGATTGCGCAATGTCTTGAGCCTGCGCGCCTTGCCGAGAATATATCCATTCATGCCACGCACCTTCTTCGGTACGAGATATTCCTTCGCATCCTTCCGGAAAGCATCCAATCTCTTGCCGGCAAAAGTTCCTGTCAACTGCTTCACTTCGAAAGGAACAGAAGCAAACATTGACCTGACATACATATATTGTTCATCAGAGACGGCACCGCACCAGAGCGGACAGAGCGCCGGAGTGCTGAAATGGCTCTTGTCGAGATAACGGACAGCTGAACGGAGCACCGCATCCACATCAGCACATGAGGCAGCATCTGCGGAAACCGGCGTAGAAGCATCCAGATAGCCGGCTGCTATCATCTTCGAGAACCGTTCCAGAAGCGTCGCCGTGATGACAGGAGATGACTTCATTCCCTCGAACCAGGCAAAGCCACCATCTGCATTGTGGCAAGCGAACACTTTTGCAAACAGTTCACTGTCAGATATTTCCGCTTCAACATCAGAAGGCATGCGTGAAAGCGCGCGCAACTGTGCAGCAACTCCGCGGACATACATTGCCTCCGAAAGCGAAAGCACGTCCTTGCCGGCAGGATCCACTTTTGAAGGAATCGCATCGCGAATCATGTCAATGATACTGATTACCTCAGCATCAGCATCATCCACCGCGACATTCACGAACATGCCACGCAGCTGCGCCGTCAGGGAATCCTTATCCATACCGGCACGGAGAACAGCGGAATGCGATTCCGTAAGTGTCTGGACAGCAGGATATACAGGAACATTGACAAACATTCCGTCAGAGTATTTCACGCCGGCGGTTTCATCAGCCTTGAACACAAGTTTGAAGCCTAGATCGGCAGGCAATGCCGCACCAGCGAGAAGTTCAGAGACATTGACATCGAACATTGACTTGACGGTCTCCCCTCCCGGAACGGTCACCTTACGCTTCATCACCGAAAGCGGCTTGGCACCGGCAGCCACCAACGCCTTGTAATCCTTCCCGGCATAAACGGACAGGGTCAATGTTCCCGAGACATTGTGTTCCACCACGGAAGAAACCGACGCCGCAAGTCGATATTTGTCGCCATAATACAGGCACGACGGCTCTACCACATTGACTTTCAATGGTATAGTCACCATCATCTCACGACGGAGAGAGGCATTGTGCATCTTCCTGTCATGTGCATAAAGCGAAACGACGTATGTGGAAAGTTTATCTGAAGTGCTGAACGAAAATGAGATGTTCCCATCCTTGTCGGAGCGCAGGAAAGGCTTGAATGCCAACACATTGGCAAACCGCTCACGAATCGGCACGGAAATGTCTGCACCGGCATCGGCTATTGCCGCACTTTCGTTGCAGACCACCTCAGATTCCTCCAGGCAATCCATCGCGGCTGAGCGGGTAGCCATCGCATAGCTGAAGCGCTTGTCGGAACGGCGCCCATACCCGACGAAATAATCCCCCCTGACAAAGCCCGGTGCCGCAGAAACGCTCACCGGAGCCGCATGAAATTCGTTCCTCCGGAAAACGTCCCAAACATTCGGGGCAATGATTTCCGTACTCTTGTCAAACACGGCAGCCAGACATTCCACACCAGGTAAAGTCTTGATATTGAACGTGTAAGCAGATGCCGGACATGCCTTGTCCTCGAATGTTGCAAACTCCAGAGGCAGGCTGAACAAATCACGTTTTCTGTGGAATTCATAGTTTTCCGAAACCATTCCGGACTTCTTGAAATAAAATATCTGAACAGAAATCGCGTCAGGATATGTGTCTTTATAATCGAAAGAAAGACGTGTCAGGGAACCTGATTCACCGCGTTTGCCGGACAGCGTTACAAGCTTGGTTTCCAGCAACTTGGCATTCGTACCGAAGACTTCCGCCAATGCCCATACAGGGGTGCCGTCTGCAGTTCCGAAAAGCAGTTCCGCATGTTCACCTGCATTGACCTCATCCTTAACCGGAACAATCACATCCTTCACCGGAGCATCCAGAACGCTGTCGGTATCACGCAAAAGAAGGATTTTCAATGTCGTCGTATCCGAATATTCACGCCCAGAGCCGCTGGTCACAGCCGCAGACGCCTTCAGTTCATAAAGGCCGGAGCGCAGATTTTTCATGTCAATGTTTTCCAATGTACCGGACTGAGCCGAGGACTCTTTCATCACCTTACCAGCCTCATTGCTAAGCACATAAGCAATCCTGACAGGAACAGGCTCACCTTCTCTTGACTCCACGGAAAGTTTCACGGCAGCGACATCGGACATCAGAATCGAAGGAGCGTCTACATAGAACCGCCCTTCCCGCTCATTCACTGAACGTACTCTTCCATTCGACTCATTGGTCAACTCCGCATTGACCTCCAGTCCGCCGGTCACCCACATTGATTTGTTGTATTCGTGAGTCTCGCCTGTCGCATCGGTAATCTTTACAGCCACATTGTAGTGATACCAATTAAATTTGTCGTCAGCACGGAATTTCACCGAGAAAGTGCCGTCAGCAGCAATTTCCAATGCTCCGGAGGCAATGAGCTTGTCATAACTCGTCACTTCATAGACAGCATTGTCCGATGAAACGGCATGCCCCGTGAAACTGGTAATCTTTCCGGCCGCAACAATCTCATCACCAGGAAAATACAATTTAGCTATCTTATCGAAGGCGACATCGAAAGTAGGCAGCACGAACTCATCCACGCGGAAAGATTTCGTAAAGGCGCCACCGAGTTTGTCCGATTCCGCGATTACAGTAATTTGATACCAACCGTTCCTGCCGTCTGAAGGAAGAGCGAATTGTCCGGCAATGGAGCCGAAGTCATTGGTCGCAAGAGTTCGTGAATCAATCTTCTTGCCCTCGGCATTGAACAAAGAAACATTATATTTCTCGTCGGCAGGAGCGGTCTCCGCAAAGTTCACGTAATCTGTCTTATATATAACCGCCTTGAAATCAACGGTATCGCCCGGATTGTACGCCCCGCGGTCAATATAGATATTGCAGCATTGGGTCTTCTTTTCAGATGCCGTCCCGTCATCCACTCGTGAATTTCCCCAGATGGAGACATCGCAGCTTTCATGAAGATACCCATTTCCATCGGTGAATCTACACACCAACGTATAACGGGAAGGAACGTCCATCTGCTTCGCAATCTCCGCAGGAAGAGGCGTAAACCCATTGAAATTCAAATCTTTATATACAGATACAGTCTTGCCTGATTTCCGTAGTTCAATATCGGCTTTCCGTATCGGTTCTCCGGTTTCATAGTCAGCCGCATAAACGCAGATGCCGCGGTTTTCCGTTCGGGCCGCAAAAGAAATTCTCCGTGACTGGAAAGTGATACATTCTTCCACCTTTCCGGAAACAGCCTTTATTTCATACTCGCCGTCGCTTATTTGCGGCAAGTCAAGTGTCAATGTATCAGGAATATAGAAACTGCACCTTTCATTTTTCAGCGTCTGGTCAATAACTGCATCGGCAGATTTCACCGACGATGGCGCCATGCTCAGGTGCACCGACTTGAGGTTTTTCAGCACGGCGATAATCTTCCCGTCCTCAACTCTCAGTCCAATGTTCTTATCCGTCAGATCCCGGACAATGTCGCCGACGGAATTCAAGCCCCCGACAATCCTGGCCTCATCACCATTGAAAGCCTTCCTTGCCTTTTCGAAGTCATGACATTCCTTGTAGAACGCCTCATAATCAGCAGATTCCGCACCGGATTTTTCCATTTCATCGAAGCGAAAAACCAGGATATCCGCCTTGGCATACATTGAAACGGCCTTGCCCTCATATTTATCTGCAAATTTCTGCAGTTCAGCCAGTTTCGCATCACGTGCCAGGGAATTGAGACTAGCTTCGAGATATTCCAGATATACGCCCAAAGGATATGAATCCCGTTCATAGTCTTTCAATGCGGCATAAATTTCACCCTCATTGACATTCGGATAAGAAGTGAACGGAAGCAACTGCCAAAGCGCATACTCATAGTCATTGGCATAAAACTCCGGCAGGAACGGGGCTAGAGTCGCGCCGAGACCGCCGTAACGTGAGAGCCCGACGCGATAGAAAGCATCATTGCGGCTGGATTTCAATGACTTGGCATGGTCCTGGACATATTTCAGGATGGCAAGAGGCGAATCGCCGCCACGTCTGCCCATCCACGTAAAGGTGACTACCGGTTCATCGAATTTCCTGACATTGCCGGCAAATTCAGCAGCCAGAGAGTCTGCAAGCTTCCAGTTCCTGTCGGTAACCGCATCCACATATCGTGTCGAAGCATCATAGAAATCCCACGCAAGACGCTGGTCCATAGCCCTGTCACGTATTTGTGCAAGAATTTCCTCCTGGAGTTTCGGCCTGTCCTGCTGCACGGCCTTGTTCCAGTCCGCCCAAAGTCCGGTCAGCACATGGCCTTGCTCATCCGTCGCCTGAGATTTGTCTTTTCTGAGAAATGCGTTCATAGTCAATGTGGTTAAAATCAGTGTTATCAGTCCTGTAAAGACCAGTGTCAATGTCTTCCGTTTCATGGCATAATCAGTTTTTACAATATCCGTTTCTATAATGCAACTGTTTGGGATTCATTGCATGACTCAAGTTTCGAAAGTGCCAAACTTGAGACAGTCAGAAACAAGGAACAGCTTCGGAGACCACGAACGTGGATCCTCCTATGTAAATCAGAGGGTTACCGCCATAGGCAGCGGCAGTTTTCAATGCCATCGCCACGGCTTCTTTTACGGAGTTCTGCACATAGAGACGTGTGGCCGGACGCCCGCAGCTTGCGCAATACGCTGAGTATCTTTCTTTTATATCCTCAGCTGAATCAGACCTGCGCGTATGCGGAGTCGTGAAAATCCATGTGGCATTCTCCGGGAACAGAGGCATTATCGCATCCAGGTCTTTGTCTGCCATGATGCCATAAACCATTATCAATGAGGAATATTTCCCCGATTCCAGGTACGAGTTCAGTTGCCCGAAATTATATTTCAATGCAGGTGCATTGTGCCCGATGTCACAGATGACGTCAGGATTGGTCGACAGTCTTTCCCATCTTCCGTGAAAATCCATGCGCGCAGCCGTATGTACCAATGAGTCAACAACTTCCGGCGCTTCCATTCCCAAGAAACGCCCACGCAGGATATCAACCGCCGCGAGTACCGTCCGCAGGTTTCTGCGCTGATATTCCCCCTGCAGATCCATTTTGGAAAGAATATCATCGTGCATGTACCACAACGACGGTTCGACTTCGTCGGCAAAGGTCAATGTTGCCGCATCCTGTGCAGCTTCATTGATTTCGGCGAAATGCTCTCTGAACACAGGCTCGGTTTCAGGCCGCGTCTCCCCTATCAGGACAGGAACGCCGGGCTTGAAAATCCCCGCTTTTTCAAATGCGATTTTCGCCAATGTATCGCCCAGTAGGTCACAATGATCCAGGCCGATACTTGTGACGATACTGAGCTCGGGTGTGATGATGTTGGTACTGTCCAACCTTCCTCCCAGCCCGACCTCAATAACTGCCACATCTACGTCCATATCAGCGAACCACTTGAAAGCCAGACCCGTAGTAATCTCGAAAAAGGACAATTCGAGCTTGTCGAACGTGTCCGACCATTTCTCCAGAAAGTCTTGTACATATTCTTTCTGAACGAGTTCCGCCGTATGTTTTCCACTGACGATACGCATCCGCTCCCGGAAATCCAATATATGGGGCGACGTGTATAGTCCCACTTTCAGCCCGGTTCCGGCCAGTACAGATGCCAGCATGTTCGCCACAGATCCCTTGCCGTTGGTGCCGGCCACATGAATCGTGCGGAATGCCTTGTCAGGTCCTCCTAGCGCAGCATTGAAATCCAGCATATGCTGGAGTCCTGGCTTGTACGCATCATTGAAAGAGGATGTCTGTACCGACGGAAACCGCTGAAAGATAGACTGTATCAGTGAATTATAACGCTCTAAATCCATCAGGCAGGACTATTTTATAAACTGTTCTTTAAGTTTTCCGATCTTGGCATCAGCATCATCGCCTTTCGCACCGAAATAGAACTTGATCTTAGGTTCTGTTCCTGAAGGACGTACTGAAACCACGTCACCGGCCTCATCGAAGAACTGGAGAACATTTGATGAAGGAAGTCCGGTCTCCTCTGTCTTCAGATAATCCACCACCTTGTTTACAGGAGAGCCGATGAGTTCCTTAGGAGGGTTCTGGCGCATATCCATCATGATCTGCTGGATTTCTTCAGCTCCGGACTTGCCCTTGCGTACAAGAGAGGTCAAGCCTTCTTTCCTGTAACCATATTCCTTGTAAATCTTCTGCATCAGCTGATAAAGCGTAAGTCCCTGATCTGCAGCCCATGCCGCACATTCAGCAACCATAGAGCAAGCAATCTGGGCGTCCTTGTCACGCACATATTGACCTACATTGAAGCCGTAGCTTTCCTCGCCGCCGCAGATGAATTCTCCGGTCTTCTCGTTACGTTTAACGACTTCCGCAATGTATTTGAAGCCTGTGAGGACATTGTAAATCTTCACGCCAAAACTCTTGGCGATTTCCGTGATAAGTTCGGTGGTCACGATGGTCTTGACAACATACGTCTCAGGGGTGAGCTTTCCGAGTTCCTTCCAACGCGTGAGGATGTAGTAGGTAAGCATTGCACCTGTCTGGTTGCCGTTGAACTGGACCATCTTGCCGTCATTGTCACGAACCGCGATACCCATGCGGTCAGCGTCCGGGTCGGTGGCGAGCACGATGTCTGCTCCCTCACGGTCAGCGACTTCCAGTGCCATCTTCATGGCTGCCGGCTCCTCCGGATTTGGTGAAGCGACCGTAGGGAAATCGCCGTCGCTGACGTCCTGTGCAGGAACATGGTAGACATGCCCGAAGCCGAGGCGGTGCAGGCACTCAGGAACGAGTCTTACGCCGCATCCGTGAAGCGGAGTGTAAACGAATTTCAGTTCAGGGTGATTCTTGCGGGCTTCCGGTGTAAGCATAAGTGAAAGAATATCATGAAGATACTTCTCGTCCACATCCTTGCCCATCAGTTCGATTTCACCGCATTCCTCCTTAGGTTCGAAACGCACCTGTGAAGGCTCGGTAATCTTGGCAACTTCTGCCACGATGTCCTTGTCGACAGGGGATGTGATCTGCGCGCCGTCAGACCAGAACACCTTGTAGCCATTGTACTCCTTAGGGTTATGTGAAGCGGTAACCATCACGCCGGCGATGGCTCTCTTCTCCCTGATGGAATAGCTGAGTTCCGGTGTAGGGCGGATGTTGTCGAAGAGGAACACGTGCATTCCATTGGCAGACATCACGTCAGCTGTGATTTTCGCGAAAAGTTTGCTGTTGTTGCGGCTGTCGTAAGAAATGCAGACGCGGACATCCTCCGTATTGATAGGGTCGCCATAAGCGTCAGTGCACTCGGCAGCATGTGCCTTGATGTAGTTTGCAAGTCCCTGGGTAGCCATTCCCACGGTGTACTTGTTCATCCTGTTGGTACCTACGCCCATGATTCCGCGAAGACCGCCGGTACCGAATTCCAGGTTACGGTAGAACGCATCCTCGAATCCTGCCGGATCGTTGTTTCTCAATTCAATGATCTTGCCTTTCGTCTCCGGATCGAAATCTCCATCAAGCCAGCTCTGAGCTACTTCTCTAAAATCTTTTGCCATAATTATATTGTTTTTTGATTTTTACACCTTTAATCAAATCATACAAAAATACTAAATTTGTGCAATATTGTGAATAGTCGGGCGGGAAACCGACACAATTCCTGAAATTATGACATTGAAAGAATTCATACAAGAACACGAAAACGATGACACGGCGAGGCTGATGCTGTCCAGAAACAGGTGGCCGGACATAGATATCGACAAGGCGGTGACCATCATAGAGTGCCGGAAAAAGCTCCGCACCAAGCTGCCGGAATGGTATGAAATCCCAGAAATTATCTATCCCGACAGGCTCAGCTCCGAGCAGTCAAGTTCTTCTGCCACAGCCAAATACAAGGCTTCCGTCGCAAGCAGGATTATCGATGGCGGCAGAATCGCCGACCTCACAGGAGGACTCGGCGCAGACAGCCTGGCTTTCTCACGCGTCGCCTCGCAGGTGATGTACAATGAGATGGAGCCCGGACGTGCCGAGGCAGCCCGCCACAATTTCCCGCTTCTCGGCGCTGAAAACATCTCTGTTTCAAGTTTCTGCGTCGAAGAGGCCGGCAAATCTGAAGACGCGGCAAATTTCTGGGACACATTGAAAAGATTCGCCCCCGACCTGGTCTACATGGACCCTGCACGGCGTTCCGCCACCGGAAGCAAGGTGTTCCTGCTGGAGGATTGCAGCCCCGACGTCCTCACATTGATACCGGACATTTTCGGAATATGCGGCAACCTGCTGCTGAAGCTCTCCCCCATGGCGGACATTTCCATGCTGTTGAAACGTCTGCAGGAGCATGGCGCCTGGACGAAGGAACTCCACATCGTGTCCGCAGGCGGCGAATGCAAGGAGCTGCTGCTATGGTGCACGCCATCGACAACCAACGATACCGCATTGATAATCAATGAGAACGGCAATATCCTCCGCACCAGCATCGCCGCAGAATCCGCCGCCGTCCCGCAATTCCTCCAGGACGCAGCCCAACTGAATTCGATGCAATTCCTCTTCGAGCCGGGGAAGGCTCTCGCCAAGGCAGGCCTGTTCAATGCCATCTGCACAATGCAGGACAATGCCGATGACGGGACAATGCTGCTGAAAGCCGGCCGTTCCACGCACTTGTATTTCACTGACAGTCAGGACAATGCATCCAATTTTGGAAAGACATTCAAAATCATTGGCCTGGCTCCGTTCTGCAAGCAGGGCATCAGGGATTTTTCCGCAAAATATCCCAGAGCCGAGGTCTCGGCGCGCAATCTTCCGCTGACAAGCGAAGAACTCCGCCGGAAACTGAAAGTCCAGTCCGGCGGAGATATCCATATCTTCGGTCTCCATATCGATTTCTGCCGTGAAGCATCAGCCAATTATTTGGTTGCTGCTACCAGACAGAAATAATTTTATCTTCCGCAAAGATAGTGCAGCCAGAAGGCGCGGTTGGCTTCATTGAAATGGGCGCCCTGGTAGCCGCGGTAGCCGTGCATGCCGTCCGGATAAATCATCAGTTCGAATTTCTTGCCGGCTTTCTGGAGGGCGTCCACCAGCTGGAGGGTGCTCTGGAAATGGACATTGTCATCACCTGTGCCGTGGGTAATCTTGAGCATCACGGAGCCGTCATAGTTCGCTTCGGTAACAGGATAATTGGCTGCGCTCGCGAGGACGCTGGTTTCGGCATAGCCGTCCGGATTATTTGCCGGAGTGTCCATGAAGCGCTCGGTATAATGGGTATCGTAAAGATTCCAGTCATAGACACCGCCGCCGGCAATGCCGTAATGGAAGGCGTCGGAATGGTTCATGAGCAGGAGAGCGGTCATCGTTCCGCCGAAAGAAAAGCCCTCTACGCCTATCTTGTCAGCATTGACATAAGGAAGCGTCTTCAGGTATTCTGCCCACTCCACGAAATCGAGTACTTCCCTCTCATCCAGGCGTTTGTAAATCTGGTCCAAGCCCTCGCGACCATTATGGCCGGAAGCGCGGCAGTCAGCAATTATTTCAATGATGCCGTTCTTGGCATACCATTCAAAATTACGCGGAGAACGGAAATTGTCCACCACCTGCGGAGTATCAGGACCGCCATAAATATACATGTATACCGGATATTTTTTCGACTTGTCGAAATTTTCCGGATATACAATCATTGCCGGAAGCTCCAGTCCGTCCTTGGTCGTCATCGTAATCACCTCAGGCAGAGCGTAATCAGCAGCATTGAAACCGGCACCTGCCATATCAGCGACCTTGAATGACTTGGCAGGTTTCGCAAGGTCATAAATCCATACCTGCGAAGGCGTCTTGGAGTTGCTTACCGAAGCCGCGGCATATTTCATATCGGGAGAAACGCGGACAGTCTTCACATGGAGAGACGGATCGGAAACATTCTTCACCTCTCCGCGACATACGGAATAAAGACCGCTACGCACCCTTGAATCACGTTCCGCCACGAAGAGAATCTCAGAAGTGCTGCCGTCGAAGCCCTGTGCGGCCTTGCCTTCTTTCACATCCACTAGCGAAACTCTCCAGTTCTTGCCGTCAGTCAGACGCTTCAGGACATTGCCGTCATAAGAAAGATAATAAATCTGCTGCCAGCCGGTCTCGAAAGAACGTACCATATAGATACCGTCACGGCCGAAAAGCATACCGTCGATCCAGTCCAGCCATGTGGCGTAGGTCTCGTGATAAATGTGCTTCTTGGTTCCGTCATTCACGGAAACGGCGTAAAGATCCAGCGTATTCTGTGTCCTAGGCTCACGCTGGATATAAAAATCCTTGCTGTCAGCACCCCAGAACGGCGTTCCGAAATACTGGTCCTCCTTTTCATTGAAATCAGCCCAAACGATGCCGCCGTCGCTGACATCAGCTATTCCAATGCGTACCTGCGGGTTATTGTCACCGCATTTCGGGTACCTGGTCATCCTGACCGAACCGCCGGCCGGCGACATTCCCGGCAGTTCTACGGCAGCCCCCGCATTCTGCGAGTAGGAAAGCCCCATTCCGGAACGGGACGAATCATCCGAAAACGGCGAATAAATCGGGAAAACCGGAACATCGGCATTGTCGAAACGGTAGAAACCTATCTTCTTGGAATCCGGAGACCACCAGAAAGCACGGTACATCGACGGACGTCCGAAGATTTCCTCGTAGTAAACCCATGAGGCATAGCCGTTAAGGATAGTATCGGAACCGTCGAAAGTCAGACGTTTCTCTTTCCCTGATGCAATGTCATATACATAAAGGTCATTCTCCCTCGTAAATGCGAGCATTGACGAATCCGGCGAAAATGTCAGATTCACGGCACCTGCCGGTTTTGCAGGAAAGTCAGTGTACTTTTCAGGAGCGGTGACTCCGTTGACAATCTTATGATTCCCGGCCTTGACAGCAAACGCGCCGGCGTCGGTATAAGTGCCGTCATAAGAGAAGACAACTTTCTCATTGTCAATCCATTTCCATCTCAGCGGAATCCTGTTGAAATCCTGAGAATAAACCGACATTGAAACTACGAGCGTCGCTGCCGAAATCAGGGCCCGGCGCCAAAAAGCATTGATCTGAATCATACGAAACAGGTATCCTTAAAGTTCACCAGATAAACTTTCTCCACGGCTCTGGTGAGTGCCGTGTAAAGCCATTTATAATCGTCGACCGTAAACCCCTCCTGCCAGAAAGGATTGTCGACAAATACGCATTTCCATTGTCCGCCCTGTGACTTGTGGCACGTAATCGCATTGGCATACTTCAGCTGCAACGCATTGTAGAACAGGTCTTCGCGCACCGCCTCGTACCTTTTCTTCTTCGTGGGAAGATGCGCATAATCTTCCGATACGCCTTGATACAGAGCGTTTTGCTGTTCGTATGTCAATGATGCGGATTCCGAATCCAGGGTGTCCAGACATACCTTGGCGGATATTTCCTGGTCCCCATAATCAGGAAAAGACAGCCGTGCCTGGGCGAAATGCAGACCATATCTGTCTTCATAATGATTGATGGAAATCAACTTGGCAATATCGCCATTTGCAATATAGTCAATATCCTTGATACCTTCAAGGAACTGATAGCAGTTTTTCACTATCATCAGCTTGTCATTGCGCACAAGACGTTCCTCCTTATACTGTACGGAGGCACGTATACCGGCATTGTACCTGTTCGCCCGCTTGTTCGAACGGCAAAGGACAATGGTTTCGTCCTCACCATATTTGTCGTACGCATCTGTCAGTGTTTCAATGAGTTCCCCACCGGAAAGCCGCTGTATGTCATCGAATCCGTCCGTCTTCAATTCGAGCGATTCCACCGGAAAGACATTGCCCCCGGACTCATAATCCTCGGCTATCATTGTCCTTAACATGGTGGCATTGAGCAAGATACCTGATTCTTTCTGCTGGCGCACCACGGTCGTGAGCATTGACCATGACACTCCGCCGAAGGCGTCCATATATTCTTTGGCGAGCGCCGGGCTGTATTCGTGGCCGACAGGCGGAAGCTGGGCTGCGTCGCCGATCATCACCAGGCGGCAGTCCGTCCCGTTACGGACGTAGTTCACAAGGTCTTCCAGCAGATTGCCGGTGCCGAACATTGCCGTGGACTGCTGACTGCCGGAATCGATGCCGATAAGCGAGACCTCATCTACGACGAACAACGTGTCCTTCGCCTTGTTCGGGGCCAATGAGAACTGCCCGAAGCCTTCCGAGCTGACAGATTTTTGTCTATATATCTGTTTATGAATGGTATACGCGGATTGACCGGTATACATTGACAATACTTTCGCGGCTCTTCCGGTGGGCGCGAGCAGGACGCAGGGCACCTCGAATTCTTTCAATGCCGCCACGACGGATGCGACGGCCGTGGTCTTTCCCGTACCGGCATAACCGTTGAGTATCAATATGTCGCCGTCGTCGCCGGTGAGGAATTCGCCCATCTGCCTCAAGAAATTGTCCTGACATTCTGTTGGTTCATAGGCGAAGTGTTCACGGAATCTGGAGTATAGAAAATCGGCTCGCCCCATGCTATTTCCTCCCGTTGAAAGCCATAGTCACCACTGCCAGGACCGGATAAATCTCCACACGTCCAAGGAACATATCCACGATAAATACGATCTTCGCCAGCACAGGCACACCACTATAATTACCCATTGTACCCGCGGATTCCATCGCAGGCCCGACGTTGCTCAGACAGCTGATGGACGAGGCCAATGAATTCTGCACGTCCATGCCGGAAAGGATGGTCAATGCCATCGAGGCGGCTATCGTGATGAAATACAGGCCGATGAATACGACATGGGGATATATTTCATTGTTTCCCAACATGTGGTTGCCGATATGGACCTGATTTATGGACGAAGGATGCATGGAGCTTTTCACCTGCTGGCCTACTGACTTGAACATCAGTAGCATACGGTCCATTTTAATACCTCCGGTAGTGGAGCCTGCCATACCGCATGGCACGGTAATCAAGACAGTGATTATGCAGGCGAAAAGCGGCCAGGTATTGTTGTCGGATATGGCGAATCCGGTAGTGGATATCGAACTGACGACCTGAAAGAAACCAGTCATGAACGATTCGCCCCATGTAAATCCGGCCGAACTCATTTTGAGAGAGAACGCCACGAGCAGAGCCGCCACAAGTATGGTTCCGGCATAGAATTTCAGCACCGGATTGTTCAGAGGCTTGAAACTCCGGGACGCGAATACCATGTATATTATACCGAAATGTATCGACGATATGAACATGAAAAATATCGTGACGATATTTATAAGCGGCGAACCGAATGATGCGATGGACAAGTTCTTAGTGCTGAATCCACCTGTCGAAACAACACCAAATGCATGATTTATAGCATCGAACGGAGACATTCCTGCGAGCCAATAGCATAGGAACGCGCAGATGGCGATGCCGAAATACACGGCCGTGAAAACCCATACCGTCTTGTTCGTACGTGTCTTGTACCCTTCACGGGACAATGATGAGACTTCCATGTTGGTAAGCCTGAGCCGCACCGGGCTGGAGGACGGGATGATCAGAAGCAGGAATACCACGACGCCCAAGCCGCCGATGAAATGCGTGGATGATCTCCAGAACAGCAGGCTGTCAGGGAGTTGCTCCACATTGGCGAGCACAGTTCCGCCTGTGGTCGTATATCCGGAAACAGCTTCGAACAGGGCATTGATGACAGAAAAAGGTCCGCCCCAAAGGACGTACGGCAGCATTCCGAAAATGAAGGACAATGTCCATGAGAGGACAATGATCATATAGCCGTCTTTCAGGCTGATATTCGGCGACTTACGTACGAAAATGAAGGGAAATATTCCCACGATGAAGGTAATCGTGAAGCTGATTATCAATGCCGCGAGCGCACTGTCGTTGCCGTTCGAGATGGAGACAAGTATGGACAGAAACATGAAGAACGCACTGGCCAGCAGCGCGAATCCCACATTCCTGGATATGACTTTCAGATTCATTTCTCTGCCTCCTGGCCATGTTCATGTTTCTCCAACGTGTCACGCATCATCTTGATGCGCTTGCGGAGCTGGATATTCTCCCCTACCACTTCCGTGACACCGTCATTGAGCTCGGAAAGCTGGTCGTCACCCTCGAAGGTATAGGAGTATTTGCTGCCGAATGACCTGTAATTTTTCAGTCCGGACAGCATCTTGTATATCGGGTTCACATAATAGGCCATGAGGAAGAACATCAGGAGCAGGACCAGAAGCAGTCCGACCGCCACCGCCACGGCTCCCGGGATGATGCTTCGGTAGAATCCGCGTTCAAATGTGGCGGAGTTCTTTTGAAGATCATTGTAAATGGCTGTATTCAAGATATTTATATCGGAGCGCAGCCTATTGTACTTAGGTTGCAGCCTGTCGAAATACCACTCTCGGGTATTGATGAAATCTGACAGGATAGCTTGCGGAAGTTCCAGAGTAGTAAGCATATACGCCGAATATGAGTACAATACCGAGTCCGCGAGCGGAAGCATGCTGGCCAATGTCAATGATGATTTCAAGCTGTCGCAATGCGCGATGAAGTCGTTTTGCCTGAGTTCCGGGATGTGTTCCGTGGAGTTGTCTCCGATAACTGCCAGAATGCCAAGGTTATAGGCATTGGCCGCGTCGGCAAGCTTCTGTGCGGCATTGATACTGCCGATATTTCCGGCAATGAGGTTGGACACATAGCTGCTCATCCTGCTGTATTCCATAATGGAAATAAAGCTGGACACCAGCAATATCACGGCTATCGAACTGAGGCTCAGGACGAGCTTCATTTTCATCGTAAGCTTGAATTCACGTATATATGAACGTATTTTTCTGAACATTCCGTCTGCATTAACATGCAAACTTACATAAAAAACGTTTATTCAGCAAACAGATATTTGGAGTTGTAGTCGCGTACAAGTCTTTTCAGTCTGGCTTTCCCCTTGATCATCATCGGAACGCCTACCAGGGTACATGGCACGATTACCGCTACTGCCACCACGGCCGAAGCAGCGAGCACCGCTGCGAAACGGTCTTCCCGCCCTGACGACGCATCCGCTGCCATGAATCCCAATGCTCCTCCCAGTCCGCCGCCTGCTCCAATGGTGACAATGCTGTTTCCCGTGGAGAACACCTTGGAATTACGCATATAGATCCGCACCTGCTTGGGTGAGAAATACATCTTGGAATCGGAAATGCTCAACGGTTGATTATCAGATGTATATATGCATCCCTTCCTGTAAATCAATGTCCCTTCGACCTTGCCTTGACGCTGATGACGGGAGTCCGTGCCATAATCGTAAGATTCGGTTTTTTCCTGTATTGCTCCAGACGAGAGTATGTTCAATGTATCCTTGTCGGTGCACATGCCGAATCCTGACGTCGCCGCTGCCATGGAAAGCAATGTCGCCGTCAGGATTGCAATAATCAGTTTCAAGTTTTTCATCTTCAGTTATTTCAACACACTTTATCTAGATGCAATAAAGAAGTGTTTCGTTGCAGCCGAGCCGCTATTTCAACACTTGTCTGATGATTCTGGTCAGCTGGTCAGTGCAAGATGTGCCGCGTCCATGACAATTCACGCCGTCAAGAATCTCCACGGCTTTCTCCGCAGACATGCCTTCAAGAAGGCGGCCTACCGCCTGCAAGTTACCGTCACAGCCGCGCAAATACTTGACATTGTGCAGATTGCCATCCTTGAGATCAAAATCAATCTGCTTGGAACATACCATTGCGCTAGGCACGGCAGTTATATGACGGACTCCATCTTTCTCACTGTCCGACACGATTCTGTAATCTTCTCCTACGTTTTCCATATTTATGTTTTATTCAAGTTTCTTTTCTTCCGGAAGAATTCCGTAACAATGTTTCCGCATTCCTCCGCAAGAGTCCCTGTCGCGACTTCCGCCTTAGGGTGCAGAAGTGAAGGGGTGAACTTGGAATAGCCGCGTTTCGGGTCGACAGCGCCATAGACGATTCTGCCCACCTGAGCCCACGCAGACGCCGCAGCACACATCGGACACGGTTCCACGGTCACATACAATGTACAGTCATTCAAGTATTTACCGCCCATTGCTTCCGTAGCGGCAGTTATCGCAATCATTTCTGCATGAGCGGTCGGATCATGCAGACGTTCTGTCATATTGTGTCCTTTGGCAATGACTCTGCCGCCGAATACAATCACTGCTCCTATCGGAATTTCATCCTCCGCCTCAGCCGCCATGGCTTCGCGCAACGCTTCACGCATAAACCGCTCATCCACAGCCATATCCACGACTTTATCCATCTTAGTCCCTACCTCTTGCGATACCTATATAATATAGCAGTGTGGCAAGTGAGCTCAACGCGGCTATCACATAAGTGTAGGCAGCCCATTTGAGCGCGTCGACAGCCATCGGACGGGTTTCATAGTCGGTAATTCCTGCATTTTCCAGCCAATTCACGGCACGTGCACTCGCATTGATTTCCACCGGAAGGGTGACGAAACTGAACAATGTGGTCATCGCGAAGAGTGCGATTCCGACCCAAAGCAATGCAGGGAACATATTGACCATCAATATTCCCGCGAGGAGTATCCACTGGACGGTGTTGTTCGCGATGGATACTACCGGCACCAATGCCGTGCGGAGTTTGAGCGGCGCATATCCCACCTGATGCTGGACAACGTGGCCGCATTCATGTGCTGCGACTGCAGCTGCCGCCACGGACCTGCCGTTATAGACCGCCTCACTGAGGTTCACAGTCTTGGTTGCAGGATTGTAGTGGTCGGTGAGCTGTCCGGGGATGCACATTACATTGACATCATATATTCCATTCTCCTGCAACATTTTACGGGCAACGTCCGCACCGGACATGCTGTTTCGCAGCGGAACTTTGGAATATTTGCGGAAACGGCTCTGGAGCATATTCTGCACGAATATGCTGAGGACCATGAATAATGTAAAAATTAACCAATAAGTCATAATATTCATTTTTAATAAACCACATCGGTCGGGCAAAAAGCAGACCAACGCGAAGATAACATAAAAATTATTCCCTCAGTCAGATAATTTTGGTATTTTTGCATCGCAAAAAGGGAACGCCGGCCGGACCGGCAATTATTTCTTGACAATGTTGAAGGAAAATGATTTTTCAAGGCTGGAGCTGAAACTCAGCGCATGCCGCGACAACTATAGATATTTCAGAAGCCTGCTGGAGCCGTCCACCAAGCTTCTCGTGCTGGTAAAGGCCAATGCCTACGGACATGGAGCAGTCGAATTCGCTTCCATGATGCAGAAAGAAGGTGCTGATTATCTGGCAGTTGCATACCCCGTAGAGGGCATTGAACTGAGACGTGCCGGCATCAGTCTGCCGATATTGGTGCTGACCGCAGGAACGGATTATTATAATGAAATCATTGACAGCCGCCTGGAGCCGAGCATCCCGAACATGTATTCATTGAGACTGTTCTGCGAGACGCTGGAGAAGCGTGGAATCACGGATTATCCGGTGCACATAAAGCTGGATACGGGCATGCATCGTCTGGGTTTCATGACAAGCGAAATCCCGGAACTGACAGCGTTCCTGAGGGACTGCAAATTTGTCAGGGTGAAGTCGATATTCTCTCATTTGGCCGCTGCGGAAGATCCAGATTCGGATAATTTCACATTGGGTCAGATACAGATGTTCGAGGACAATGCGGGTAAGATTGTAGATGAGATAGGTTACAAGCCGATGCTGCATATCCTCAATTCTGCAGGTATCGAGAGGTTCCCTCAGTTCCAGCATGATATGGTCAGGCTGGGTATCGGCATTTATGGCATCAGCGCATTGCCGGGCGTAAAGCTTTCACCTGTGGCATCATTAAAATGCAAAATATTGCAAATCAAACATTTGAAGCCAGGAGACGGCACTATCGGCTATGGCCGTCACGGAATCATTGCCCCGGAGGGGACGACTATCGCGACGATTCCGGTCGGGTACGCGGACGGCATTGACCGTCATCTCGGGTGCGGTCGCGCGTCGTTTTCGCTGAACGGGCATAGGGTGCCGACCATCGGAAACATCTGCATGGATATGTGTATGCTGGATATTACCGGCGTGGATGCGAAGGTCGGGGATACGGTGACGATTTTCGGGGATGACCCTACGGTTTCTGAACTCGCGGAAATACTCGGCACGATTCCTTATGAAATCATGACGAGCATTCCACGTAGAATTGACAGGGAAATTATCCGATAGCAGCTACGCTACGCAAGCATGAGGCCTTGCCTTACTTTAGCTGCAACTTCCTCTCCTTTAAGGTGTTCCAGAATTGCCAGACCGAAGTCGACGGCACATCCCGCTCCACGGCCTGTGATGAGGTTTCCGTCTATGACAGCCGGTTTCTGTTCGTATATTCCTCCGCGTGCAACAGGTGCATCCTCGAAGCCGTCGAAGCATGTGAAGTGTTTTCCGGCAAGGCTAGGGAGCTGGGAGACGACCAGGCCTGGTGCCGCACAGATGGCTGCAAGTGCCCCGCCTTCAGCGTAATGCAGTCTCATGAAATTGATGATTTCTGCATTTTCCGCAATTCTTCTCGTGCCAGGCATTCCGCCAGGGAATATCATCACGTCATTTTCTTCTGTTCCGTCGAGCTGCACTTCGGCTTTGAATTCGTCGTAGGTCATGTCTGCGACAACAGTGGCCTTGTGTGATCCGGTAACGTATTTGTCCCTATGGATAGAGACTGTCTTAACGTCTACGCCACCTCTGCGAAGGATGTCGAGCGGCGCCAATGCTTCCATTTCTTCGAAGCCGTTGGCCAGAAAAATATATACTCCTTTCATAATTTATATGTTATGTTGTTCGTTGTCGGATTACAGGATGAGCATCAATGTGAATGTGTAGAGCATGAAGGCTTCGAAAAGCAGTTTTCCCTTTCCGTCTGCATCGAGCATCACTTCCACGCGGTCATTGCGTATCAGTTTTCCGAGTTTTCTGTTGCTCGGAAGGCTGCGCGCCGCCCATTTGGAGATAATATTGCCGTCGTTGAAATAGACTGCGCCTCCGTTAGAGCGGTTCAGCGATATAAGTGTCTTGTAGTCAGAGTAATATACCGACGTAAGCAATGTCATTGATTCGGCTTGCGTGTATTTTCCGGATGCAATGAGACTTGAGAATGAGGCCGGGTCGGATGCTGTAAGGAGGAGCGGCGTGAAGCCTGCTTCCGATGCGGAGGCGAGCAGCCTTGCCGCGTTTTTCCATGCAGTTTCTTTCATCTTTTCCGGTTCCGGAACTGATACCGCCATCACCAATCCATCGGCAGCCAACGTATCACGGTATTGTCCCGCAGCGTCACGGAAGGAAAGGCGCGGGTATTCGGTTTCGTCGATAAGGTCTTGTTTCTTGACCGTGCGCGCTTCCACGAAGGTCCAGGTGGAGTCCGGGATATTGTTCAATGTGAATACTCCGGTCTTGCCGTTCTTTTCGTAAACAAATGTCGCAACATATTCGTCTTCAACGATTTCCGGGGCTTCCGCCGCGATTTCCAGTCTTGACGAGAGGTTGAACGGCGTGAGTTCCAGGAGCGGGATGAACATCAACGAGTACACCGCAAATATCAGGACCGCGACCAATGTCAATGCGAATGTGATGTATTTGCTCTTCTTTGGCTTTCCGAAGTCATTGTACGGAACGAATGCGGCCAGTGTCAGCAGACATAGCACAACATTTTTCGCAAATGACTGGAAATGAGTAAGATGTACTGCCTCACCGAAGCATCCGCAGTCCATGTCAGGGTTCAATATCCAGAGCAACAGAGTAAGCAGGGTGAAGCCGCCGAGGAGTATCGTGGTGGCCCATGCGGTCACTTTCCGGAAGACTCCCGTGACTAGACAGATTCCGAGTGTGGTTTCTGCCAATGCGAATGTTTCGGCTATCGGGCCGGCCATTGCACGCAGGAATCCGAGGTGAAGGAAGTTCAGGTATTCCCTGACAATCAGCATTGACCCGACCGGGTCCATCAATTTCAGGACTCCCGCCACGAAGAATACAAATCCGAGGATGACGGCGCAGAGTCTGCGGAACCTGCTTCCGATATAGTGCAATTTCATATTTATTTAAGTTTCTGTTCTACAACTTCCTGCACGGCTGCCGAGATGGCATCCGGCGGCAGCATCCTGCCATTTTCATCGCTGCAGTCGATGCGTATGAATCCCGGGTCGAGTTCGCATTGTCTCAGGTATACTTTCCTGACGTTTTTCTGGAATTCGATGTCGGCTTCGTGTATGTCGCTGCGACCTTCGAGATAGTTCCGGTCGTCGCCACCGCGTGGATTTTCGAGTTTCTTTTCGACGAATCCTATCGGCACGTCGAGGAAGATGTTCAGGTCCGGCCTGGGAAGTCCGAATTGGCCGAATTCCGTGTCGAAAATCCATTCCCGGAGTTCTTCTCGCCGGGTTTCGTCATTGATTTTGGCGCATTGGTAGGCGATGTTCGAGTAGACGTATCTGTCGAGAAGCACTATTCCGCCCTTGTTCAGGGTGTCCCACATTTGCGGTGCGGCACCATGTCTGTCTTCGGCGTAAAGCAGCGCAACGAGCTGAGGGTGAACGGCGTCAATGCTACCGAATCCGCCTCTCAGGAATTTGCCTATGAGTTCCCCATAGACCGGGGAGTCGTATCGCGGGAAGTGTATGTATTCCAGGTTTCCGGACTTGGTTTCCAGATAATTCCTGAGTCGTTTCACTTGTGTGGATTTTCCGGACCCATCCAGTCCTTCTATTACAATCAGCATATTCGTGTCGGTATTATTCCGATTACAAATATAATAATCTTTCGACGTTTCGCATAGGGGTGGCGGTCAGTTCCGGCACCCTGGCGGTGAAGTTTTTCTATGGCGGCGTGGAGGAAATTCCGGAGGATGGCGTGCGTGTTAAAACGTTTTTCACTCACATCGTGTTCATTTTTCGACTTGACGTGCGCAGAAAACGTTTTAACACGCACGGGAAAACATTTTTGCCCAGTCAACAAAGATTCGTGCGCGATGGAATAACCGGACACAAATCGAAGTCAAATATGGTTTTTCGCATGTCATTTGGTCGAAATATTTTATATTTAGGTATAATAGGTCTAGTTTTGTCGACGTTTTTACAATATAAAGCGACAAAATGTATAAAAGACTTATTCTTACGGCGGCACTCGCCGCTGCTTCACTCTCCGCTTTTGCCGGCGGTTATGTGACCAACACGAATCAAAATGTGGCATTTCTGAGAAACCCTGCACAAAACGCAGTCATAGGTGTACAAGGAGCATATTTCAACCCTGCCGGTATCGCATTCATGAACAATGGCTGGCATCTCGCACTGGATGTCCAGACAGCAGTCCAGAGACGCTATACGACATCCACCTACGAGCCGCTGAAATACGGCATTGACAATGACGGAAAAGGTTATAAGAAGTATACCGGCAAGTCATTCGTGCCGGCGCTGCCTCACCTGGACCTCGTCTACAAACATAACAACTGGTTCGGCTCATTCCACTTCGGCGTTGTTTCCGGAGGCGGCAAAGCCGTTTATGATCAGGGACTTGGCTCATTCGAAGCGCCTGTTGCCATGATTCCGGCATTGATCAACACATTGGCCGGTGCCCAGGCAGTCTCAGCATATTCGGCCGACATTGCCCTTACCGGCGAGCAGTACAATTTCGCGGGACAGCTGAACTTCGGATACAAAATCAGCAAGAATTGGAGCGTGGCAGCCGGCGTGCGTCTGAACTACATCTCCAATTACTACGTGGGAAGCCTGAAGAACATCCAGCTGCAGCCTACCGGCGGCCAGATGATGCCGGCATCCGCCGTTCTTGCCAATGTCATTTCACAGCTGACAGGCGGCAAGGTACCTGCAGAGAATGTGGCACCGATTGCGTCTGCTCTCGTGAGTGACAAGGAACTTGACGCCCATCAGAAAGACATCGCCTACACGCCGATCATCTCAGTGGATTACAAGACCGGAAAGTTCAATTTCTCAGCACGTTACGAATTCAACACCAAGGTCCGTCTCAAGAATGACACCAAGGCCAATTCCACCGGCATTTCCCAGTTCGATGATGACAAAGTCATCGCTGCCGACATCCCTGCGAACTTGAATCTCGGTGCGCAATATGCAGTCAAGCCGAATTTCCGCGTAGCGCTCGGCTTCAACTACTATTTCGACAAGCAGTCGAAGCAGTACAACAATGAAACCGGCCTCAATGACAAGCAGAATTATCTGAAACACAATTCTTTCGAGATTCTCGGAGGTCTGGAATATGACGTCTGCAAGTTGTTGACCCTCAGTATCGGTGCAAACAGCAGCACCTTCGGTTTCGGCAATGATGCCCGTTACATTTCCGACATGAGCTATACCACGAGTTCCATTTCAGGTGGTCTCGGCGCGCAGTTCCATGTGACGAAGAAAATCAATATCGACCTGGGTGTCTACAAGACATTCTTCCTTCACTTTACCAAGGAGCAGAAAGATTACGGCGGAAATGGCGCCCTCCTTTACAACAAGCTGGCTCCAGTCCTCGCCACCCTTCCGATCGATCCGTCAGTTGTCGGCAAACTTACTCCTGAGGCTCTAGCCGTGGTAGGTCAAGATGATTTCTACCGCACCAGCATAGTAGCCGGCGTCGGCGTCTCCTTCGCATTCTAACTCAAGTTTCGCAAGTTGTCAAACTTGCTGAACGGCAGTGCGAGTTTGAGGGTTGTCACTCGTTCGTAGGCTGTTAGACCAACGCACTTTTTTCATGTGCACGTTACCCTCTCCCTAAATCCCTCCCCTCGGGGTAGGGACTTGCCCTCGCCCTCGCGGGCTCTATCTCAAGTTTCGCAAGTTGTCAAACTTGCTGAACGGTAGTGCGAATTTGAGGGTTGTCACTATCCCTTGATAATTTTAGAGTGGAAACGTGGCCTTTTTGGCTGCGTTTCCACTCTAATGTCAAGATGATATCTGACTGGCGAATTGCAGTTTTGCCCGTGGCGGTCTCCTCCCGTGCGCACTAAAACGTTTTCCACTCACGTCGTGCCGAAAAAACGTCATGTCGTGAGTAAATCTTGCCTTTTTACGCACGAGAGGCATGCGTTTTCGTGGTTGTCCCAAGACCGCCATGTGCGCATCTCATGACATTGAAATCCGGCGGCGGGACGCGGCCACACTCAGGTCCGAAACGGCGTTGATTCTCAATTAGTTATAAAACGTGGCGTGGAAACGTGGCGTAAGCGCCTCCCGCCATGAATGATGCAAGCCCAGGCGGGGACGGAGGGTGTAGCCGGCATTGGCTCCCGAAAAGGGAGGGGACCCACGCCAGTGGGGAGGACCGGCGGAACCCTCCGTCCCCGCCCGGGCGTATGAAAACTAAATAGTTTCGTCAACCACAATCGAGGCTGTATCAGAATCCTCTTCCGGGGAAGCGTCGGAAAAATCGTCCGAGGAAATGTCGTCGTGAATCACCGTGATGCTGTCTTTCAGCGCCTTGAGATCATCAATTTCCTTCATGATGACCTTCTTGTCGAACCTGACGGCACATGAAGAAAGCGACACCATGGCCAGGACTGCAAGAGCAGCTATAAAACTTATCTTTTTCATAATCAACACAATAAAAACTTGATAACGATTACTTGAATATCTCCGGACCGATTCCGAGAAGTTGCATCTGACGGCGGATCTTCGGAAAGACGTTCTCCATGAACTCCTTACGCTTGATGTCCAGCACCTTGTCACGGGCATCCGGGGCGATGAAATAACCCAGACCACGCTTGTTGTAGATGATACCGTCATTGGTCAGACGCTCGTAGGAACGCATAATCGTATTGGGATTGACACCCAGCTGGGCCCCGTACTCACGGACGGAAAGAATCCGCCCGTCGGGCTCCAACTTGCCGTCAAGAATCTGCTCGCAGATGCTGTCCAGAATCTGAAGATATATCGGTCTGTTACTGTCAAACTGCATAACTGATTAATGTTTAAGGGTTTTCAGACGGAAATATACCGCGGTCGCCAGGGCGGCGAAGACAATGATATCCCACAATGTAGCCAAAATATTGAAAGCAGGAATCGCCCAATTCAGGAAGTCAGGATTCAAGATATATCTGTCGGCAAGATTCTGGGCAAACAGCGTCAAGCTCTCGACATTGATCAGACCAAATGACAAGACAAGGCCGAAAACCATGCTGAGCGCCATCTGGAAGCCCACAATAATCAATATAGGATACAATATCTTATGCTTCTTGAAGAAAATCGCGCCGAGAAGGAAAAACAATGCCGTCGAAACCGTAGACATGTACATTGAGAAGAGACTCACATGAACAGGGGCATCGCTGGTGAATGCGAATGTCACCAAAGACTCGAGACCGCGGGCCGCGCATGAGAACAATGAACCGCCACAGGTGCCGTCCAGGAGGCAAATTATTCCGTCAATCGAAAGATAGACAAGCCCGAATGCAAGAGGGACCACTACCACGGTGTTCAAAATCATTGACAAGAACTTTTCGAAGACTGAAGCCGGCATCAGGACGAACGTACTGCCCGCGCGCTTCTCGGTAACATAGCCGTAAACACTTGAAGGATAAGTCAGTATCATAACGAAAGTCACCATGCAGGCGATAAGGATCCTGGTAGTTTCGCCCGGCGTCCCCCACTCCCCTGCAAACAGCAGAGAATATACGACCGTAAGAGTATAAAGAATCAGCGGGGCAGCGGACATCAGCAACAATGTCGGTCCGTATGTGGAAACCCAACGCTTGAAATCATATTTGAAATATCTGCCGAAACGGCTGATTGAAAATGTATTGTTCATGATGTTATTTTATAGCGAAAAGACCTTTGATTAATTCCTTGTTCTTATGCACGGCATTGAACAATGCCTCGATGTTCACCTTGCTCTCCCTGCCGTCCGCATTCGGATAAACCTGGATGAAGCCGCCTGGAAGCTGCTCACTATAAAGCGATTCCGGATGAAGCTCCGTGCCGTAGTCGAAATATAGTTTCTCCGAAATCGTCTCGACGTCCGCATTCAGGAGCACCTCCTGACGGTCCAATATTATAATAGGGTCAATGATGTTTTCCAGGTCCCTCACCTGATGAGTCGAGATGACAATCGTGCTGTCCTCGGAAGTATATTTCATCAATGCGCTTCTGAACTGCGCCTTGGACGGAATATCCAGTCCGTTAGTCGGCTCGTCAAGATAGATGTAACGGCATCCAAGCGCCAGAGCCAGAGAAATATACGCTTTCTTCAACTGACCGGCAGACATCGCTATCAGCTTCTTCTGCGGATCATTCTCGAACAGTTCCATGATTTCCAGAAACCTGTCCTGATTGTAATTCGGCCAGAACTCCCCCGTCATCCTCGCATAATCCTCCGCCTTGATCGGCAATGCCAGCATCACGTCAGCAAGATAAAACTGCTTCGCAAGCAGCTCAGGATTACGGCTATACGGGTCAATGCCGTCGACACTAATGCTTCCTTCCAATGCTTTTTTAAGTCCGCAAAGCAATGTCAGAAGCGTGGTCTTGCCTACTCCGTTTTCACCCAGAAGCCCGTAAATCTTGCCAGGCTCCAGGTCCATCGTTATGTTCTTCAGCACCGGAACTTTTCCATAGCTGAAACCCAGATTTTCAATTCGTATCATAGTGTATGAGTTTATTAATACACTGCAAAGATACAACAGTTTTTCTAATCTCCAACAGTTTCGACAAAAAAATTTATCGGCGTGCATACTAAAACGTTTTCCACGCACGTCACACCCAAATCAGGGCATGACGTGCGTGGAAAACGCCAAAATACGCACGAGAACTTACTTCTCCCGGAACTCTATGGCAAAACCGCCGCCTCGGGCCATGAACACAGGAACCACACTCTCAGATGTGACATCCTGCTCCGTAATCACGTAAGCCTGAGGATTCTTCTCGTAGTCAGCATCAGGAGCATCTGCATAAATCTTCGCCACGTATGTCTTTCCTGGGTCGAGGAAATTCATCGGGATATCCAACGTCCTGCTGTTCTCGTCAGTAACGCCGCCGGCAAACCATTGACCTGACTTCTTCGCCTTTCGCGCCACTACTATATAATCACCAGGCTCGGCAAGAAGGTATTTGCTCTTCTGCCAATCCACTGCAACATCCTTGATGAACTGGAACGCATCAGCGAACTGGTCGTAATGCTCAGGGAAATCCGCTGCCATCTGGAGTGGCGAATACATTGTCAAGTAGAGCGCAAGCTGGTTGGCGATGGTCGCCTTGACCTTGGACGTATTCGAGCAGAACTTGGAGAGGTCCATCTCGAAGATGCCTGGAGTGAAATCCATCGGACCGCCATTCAGACGGGTGAACGGAAGAACGGTGACATGCATCGGCTCAGTACCGCCAAACGCCTGGTACTCAGTCCCTCTGGCGCTCTCATTGCCGACGAGGTTAGGATAGGTGCGGCACAATCCCGTAGGGCGGACCGCCTCATGGGCATTGACCATGATATGGTGCTTGGCAGCCTCCTTTACGGCATAAAGGTAGTGGTTGTTCATCCACTGACCATAATGATACTCGCCGAAAGGCAGGATATCGCCCACATAACCGCTCTTCACTGCATCGTAGCCATACTTCTCCATAAGATTGTAAGCAGCATCCATGTGGCGTTCGTAATTACGTACAGATGAGGACGTTTCATGATGCATAAGGAGTTTCACGCCCTTTGAATGCGCATACTCGTTAAGCGCCTTGATGTCGAAATCAGGATAAGGTGTCACGAAATCGAAGACATAATCCTTATTGCAGTTCGCCCAGTCTTCCCAGCCGACATTCCAGCCCTCTACCAGAACCTCGTCAAAGCCATGTTTGGCAGCGAAGTCGATGTAGCGGCGCACATTGGCATTGTTCGCAGAATGCCTGCCGTTAGGCTTGGCCTTAGAATAATCGGAAACGCCGAGATGCACGGATGAGAAGTCATCGGTATATGCCCAAGTGCCCTTTCCGGAAATCATCTCCCACCATACACCGACATATTTCACAGGATGAATCCACGAAACGTCATCGTAGGCACAAGGCTCATTGAGATTCAGCACGAGCCTGGACTCCAGCTGTTTACAAGCATTGTCCACCACCTGGACCGTTCTCCACGGGCTCTTGCACGGAGTCTGGAGACGGCCGCGCCAGCCCTGGGCGTCAGGCGTAAGTTCAGAGCGGAAAGTCAATGTCGCAGGGTCCAGGTCGAGGTGCATGCAGGCATAATCCACCAACGCCGCCTCATGGATATTCACATAGAGCCCCTCGTCGGTCTTCATCTGCAGGGAAGTCTGCACACCTGTCATCGAGAACGGCGTCTGCGAAGAATTGCCGCAAAACGCGCTCTCCATCCTGGACTTGATTTCGCTCAAGCGAGACACGGTGTACTGATATTCCTGAGTATCGTAATCACCTGGAATCCAGAGCGCTGTGTAATCGCCGCCCATAGCGAATTCCGTCAGTTCATCCTTGATCACGAAATAAGTCATATTCTTCTGCTCCGGGAACTCATAACGGAAACCGAGACCATCATCGAAAAGACGGAAGCGTATGGTCATCCGTTTATCGGAAGCAGTCTGTACCAAATTGACTGCCAATTCGTTATAATGATTGCGAATCTCCGATTCCTCACCCCATACAGGCTGCCATGTCTCATCGAAAGAGCAAGTGTCAATGCTCTCGACCTTGAAGCCGTCATGGAAAGACCAGCAAGGTTCCTCGTCCACTTTCTTGATATCTTTATCTCCGTAAACGAGTTTCTGAGCCTTGAGCACACCGCGCATTTCATATCCGAGATGACTCGGCCGGATTACCGCCGTTTCCCCGTAATTCAGTGAATACATGGGACTTCCGTCAGGCGCAATGCCGAATTTCATGGAGAGGTTGCCGTCCGGAGACTTCAGGACAGAAACATCGGAAAGTGACACCGCTTTCTGGCCAGAGCCGCCACAGGACTGTACCAATGCCGATGCCGCGCAAATGGCAACACCCGCAAAAAGGACTTTTCTCAAAAGGTTCATATCAATGTTCATTTACGTTTATACTCTACTACCAATGCCTGACGCGGACCCACTACGGTAGAATCATTGACCTCAACGGCTTCGCCGGTCATGACATCGCGGCCATCATACAATCCGTCAGCGATTTCCGCATAATGCGACCACGGAATCGACTTGCGGCCACGGGAATTGTTGATGAAGACAAACACCGCCTCATCTGCATTGTAACGGAAATAAGCATAAGTATTGTCCCTGGTCAGGAAATGCAGGGTCTTGCCGTCGTGAATCACGCCCTTGTCCTTTCTCCACTGGAAAAGCTTGCGCGTATAATCATGGAGGTCAGCCACTTGACCAGCCGCAACAGGCTTGCCGTCAGTTCCTGTCAATGCTGCTTTGCGGCCTTCTTCAGTAAACCAGTTTTCCTTGTCACCGGCCCAGCCGCCCGGGAAATCCACACGGAGACCGCCATGTCCCTGGCTCTTGTCCTTGGAGACGAACATCATCTCGTCACCTGCAAAAATCTGAGGGAAGCCACGCATGGTAGCCATCATGGTCATCACAATCTTCATCCTGTCAGGATTCTGCCTTACCACGTCACCGATACGGTCAGTATCATGGTTTCCAGGGAAAATCATCATCTTGGAGAGGTCATGATATACGAAATCGTGTGAAAGACAATCATATACCTTGGTCATGCCAGCACCCCACTGAACAGAATCCGTCGGAACGCCGGCGCAAATAGCATCGTACAGAGGGAAGTCCATGATGGACGGAAGATTCGAATTGAAGCCGTCCTTATTCTCGTTATCAGCCTGCCAGTAAGCGAGTTGCGGAATGGATGACGTCCAGCACTCCCCTACGATATTGAAATTAGGATATTCCGTGCGGACAGCCTTGCACCATCTGCTCATCGGTTCCTTCTCATTGTACGGATAGGTATCGACCCTGAAGCCGTCCAAACCAGCATATTCAATCCACCAAATGGCCCATTGCTGGAAATACTTGAGAGTGAACGGATTGTCCAGGTTCATATCCGGCATGGAAGGCACGAACCAGCCGCTTTCCTGAAGATTCAGGTCATACTTCGACGCATTCGGGTCCATATTGGTCGAGAAGCATACATTGGTACCGGTATATTCCGGGAACTGATGGATCCAGTCAGCGAACGGAAGGTCCTTCATCCACCAATGCGCTGTACCGCAATGATTTGTAACAATATCCATCACCACTTTCAGGCCCTTTTCATGAGCCTTTGCCACCATCTCGCGGTAAAGTTCATTGGAACCGAAGCGCGGGTCAATATGGTAGTAGTCCGAGCACGCATAGCCGTGGTATGAACCTCCCGGCTCATTGTCCTCAAGCAGCGGAGTGCACCAAATCGCAGTCGCGCCGAGATCCTCTATATAATCCAGATGATCAATGATTCCCTGAATATCTCCGCCATGACGTCCGAAATATCCGTTGCGGTCAGATTTTTCAGCGGTGTCAGAAGTGGAGTCATTGGACGGATCGCCGTTAGCAAAGCGGTCAGGCATAATAAGATATATCATGTCCGCAGCAGTATAGCTCTTCCTCTGGACCGAGCCGGATTCACGGGCCGCAATCTCATACGGATACTTGAACGCAGGCTTTCCGTCCTTGCTGAATACAAGATAATATGTACCAGGAGCAGCATCCTTGAGGATGTTGACATCAATGAACAGGTAATTAGGGCTGTCAGCCTTATGTATTTTATTGACTTTTACCCCGTTGCCGCCCTCGATAGCGACATCGTACCCTGAAATGCCTTCACCTTGTACGAGAAGCTGGAGCGGGGCTTTCATCCCCACCCACCACGAAAGCGGTTCAACTCTACTGACCTGCTCCATATCTGCATCAGCGACAGAATCAGGAACAAAAACTGAATTTCCGACACAAGCCGTAAGCATTACTGCCGTCATAATTCCAAATATTCTTTTCATATGTAAATATATCATTAAATTTCCACATTCCAATTCCAAGGAGGGCAAAGCTGTGCGGTGACAGTCACCACGTCATTGTCAAGCACACGTTTGAAAACCAACGTATTGTCCTCACATGCAACTACTTCGAAGCGTCCGCCCTTTTCGCCCGCGCGCAGCGCCGGATGCTCATGGCGGAGTTTTATCAGATTCTGATAGAACTGGGCGAATTCATTCGCCTCCCATGTAGGAATCGGGTCTTTTTCGAAGAACTGGAAACGATGATTCCAACCCATTTCCTGACCGGTATAGATCATAGGCTGTCCATTCGGAAGCGTGAAGGTCAATACTGCCATCACTTTCGCAGCATCGCCCATTCTCTCGAATTCAGTTCCGGCCCATGAATTTTCGTCATGATTCGAAGTGAACATCAGACGGAATGCATCCTTAGGGAAACGTTCGGCATCGTGCTTCACATATTCCAGGAGTTCATCGGCATCCTTGTTTCCCTGTGCAATGTCATTCAGCAGATGGTGAAGTTCCCATGCATAGGACGCATCGAAACCGGACTCATGCAGCTTAGGGTCTTCCCCCTCGGCCAGCATGTACATCTGCGGCCAATCCTCTCTGAGTGAAGAGATTGTTTTCTTCCAAAATTCAAAAGGCACCTCGCATGCCATATCGCAGCGGAAACCGTCAATGCCCTTGGACATCCAGAAACGCATTGCACTTTCCTGCGCGTCCCATACATCCGCATTGTCATAATTCAGTGCGGCAATGTCCGTCCAGTCATATTGAACGACAGTGTTTCCGACGGAATCCCTTTCATACCAGTCGGCCGGTTTCGCATCAATCCACACCGCATCCGGAGAGGTATGGTTCGCCACCCAGTCGAGTATCACACGGAATCCCCGGGACTTGGCTTCAGTAAGAAAAGCCTCAAAATCCTGCATTGTACCGAACTCCGGATTGACGGCGCAATAGTCCTTTACGGCATAGTAGGAGCCGAGAGTTCCCTTACGCTCCTTTTCTCCGATAGGGTAAATCGGCATAAGCCAGATAACGTCCACGCCGAGTTCCTTCAGGCGTGGGAGCTGGGCCTGGGCCGCAGCAAAAGTACCCTCCGGAGTGTATTGGCGCACGTTCATTTCATAAACGACGGCATCGTAAGTCCATGCGGCATGTGGGGACTTTTCCGCACAGGAAGCTAACATCAGGACCGCAAGGGCCGCCAACAATATCTTCTTCATAATCAGTAACATTATCTCTTTGCGAATGGTGAAAGTGCAACGGTCGGCTTGCCATCCTTGAATGCACCGAGATCGTAGCCGTTGCGTACTAGCTCGGACTCAGGCTCCCAATAGAAGATGCCTTTGAAACGCTTCACGTCCTTAAGACCGTTCCACAATGTCTCAAGTGCCTCCTTGCCCTTCTCCGGTTCAGCAGCCGGCATTCCGAACTCAACCAGCATCACATCTTTATTGTAAGACTTTATCAGCTGAGGAATATTGGCAACCGCCTGATTCACTTTCTCTTCCCACGGTTCGAATGCGTTCTTTTCCTTATTCCAATATGATGGATACAGAGAAAGGCCTATCATGTCGTATTTAACGCCGGTATCCGCCATGAGAGAATAGAACCATTGGAGGGTATCCATATTCCAGGCATTGTCAATGTGAAGTATTACGGAAGCATTGGGATAAACCGCCTTAACTTGGTCGGCACCGGCCTTGAACAATTTTGCGAAGCCGGAAGCGCTTTGGTCCTTGACACGACCCTTTTCCCAGAGCATACCGTTGGTCACCTCGTTTCCTACCTGCACCCATGTAACATCCACACCATTGTTCTTCAACGTGTTGAGAACATCGGAAGTATGTTCTGCCACAGCATCAGCCATAGCATTCAAATCGTAAGACTCCCACGCGGCAGGGACATACTGTTTGCCAGGATCCGCCCAATCATCAGAATAATGGAAATCAATCATTATCTTCATGCCGAGTTCCTTCGCCCTCAGACATTTCTTGAGGACGTCTTCCTTGCCGTTCCATCTTTCCTCCGGATTGACCCAGACTCTGAATCGCAACGAATTGAATCCCAGCGACTTCATCAGAGCGGGGCAATCCATCTCCACACCGGAAGCGGAATAGAATTTATAGCCTTTGCTTTCCATTTCCGTGTACCAGCCGATATCGGCACCCTTCGCGAATGCCGGTTTCGTGGGCTTTCCGCCTGAAGGAGAATCAGACTCCCCACAAGAAGACAGGGACAGAATCGCCAATACACACAATGTCTTGATCAAATATTTCATAACTGGTCAACTTATTCTAATATAAGCAATTTAAAATCACTGGAATCAAGATTCACAGTAAGGGAATTGTGGCCGGCCGCATCCGTTGTCACATTGTAAGAGCCGGATCCGAAGCCAGAATAATCCTTCCATGTCCCAGGTTTCGGAAGCCATGCGGTGATATCTTTCTTTTCCAACGAGAAATTGCCGATGACCGCAAATGCCTTTCCGTCAACGGAACAGTAGACAAAGCGTCCGTCATTCCAGTTGCCGCCGGATACATACCATGAGAAATCAGCATCGGAAGAGAAGAAACGCGGATTCTCCTTGCGGAATTTCATCAATGAAGCGTATGTGTCATGAAGGGCCTTGCGGTCAGCATTTTCCAGATATTCCCAGCGAACAGGTTTCTTGCCGGTCCTGTCGTTCTGTTCTATCGAGATGTCATAACCGAGTTCTTCGAACTGCCAGAGCATCTTAGGTCCCGGAACTGTGAGGAAAAATGCCGCATTGAGAGCTTCACGTTTCATTCTGGCGGCCAAGTTCGAGTCTCCGCTGATGCCTGACACGCCTTCTTTAAGAGCTTTGTAGGCAGTCCTTTCTTCATCGTGGCTTTCCATAAAACCCACATATGCGCCGAACGGCATTGCAGAACCGGTCCAGAGGCCTTCAAAACCACTTCCGGCAGACTTGCCCATGGCTGACTGACAATATGCATTGTTCAGATTTCTCCAGACTTTCGCCCTGGCTTCGGCAAGAGCCTTTTCCTCCCGCGTCTCGCAGAAATGCTCGAGGATAACAACTGCATCCGGATTACAACTCTTCACGCTCTTCGTGTAGTCCGTAAGGATGTCCACGCGGCTCTGGTCGTAGTTTGAAGCGGTACTTTCATCGCTCTTCTTATTGGTGAAGCCCTTGGTAAGGTCGAAACGGAAGCCGTCCACGTGATATTCTTCCATAAGATACTTCAGGCTTTCCTTGACATGCTCACGGAAAGGCTGGTACTCGTGATTCCAGTCGTAGAATACACTGTACGGATGAGGAGCATTTACATTGAACCATGGATTGTTTGACGCGGTCTTGCCGTTCTTCGAATCCCAGTAAAGTTTCGCATACGGATGTGCACCGGTCGCCTGATTGTAAACGACATCCACGATTACGGCCATACCCCTGGCATGACATCCGTCAATGAACTGCTTATACATATTGCGCGTACCATAGGCCTTGTCAAGAGCGAAATATGAGCAAGGGTTATAGCCCCAGCTGTCATTACCGTCAAATTCCTGTATCGGCATGAGTTCCACGGCATTGACACCGAGCGAAGAGAGATAGTCGAGTTTTCCGAGTGCACCAGGAATGTCACCTGTAGATGTAAAATCACGGAAATGCATCTCGTAGATCACGAGGTCGTTCTGGTCGGCAATCTTGAAACCGGTGCTTGTCCAGTTATAGACATCCTTGTTCACCTTGAAGGCCGACACAAGTCCGCTCGTGCCCTTAGGATATGCCGGAAGGTCAGGATAAGTCGAGGATGAAATGTATTTGTCGTTCGAGCCGTCGTAAACGATCTCCGTATAAGGGTCATGTACGCGGAAAGCCGAGCCATCCTTGTTCACGAGATAGTATTGGAACATATATTCCTTATTCGGATCCACGTTTGTCATCGTATACCACCAGCAGCCGGCAGCATCATCACGCTTCATTGAATAGTCGTTCGAGCGCTGCCATTTGGAGAATTCTCCTGTCACATAACAGTATTCGTGGCGTTTGTTCTTATTGTCGAGATCGCGCAGAACCAGTGTCACGCTGCCGTCAGAGTTATAATTGATACCGTAATGAGCCCCCGCAGGCATTGCCTCATTTACGACCGGCTTAGGCTCGAAAACGAATTTGTCGTCCTTCACTTTGAGGAACAGATCATCTGTCTGGAGTTTGCCGTCGGCGCTACGCACGACTACACCGATCTTGTTTACAGGTGTATCACCGGAAGCGAACCATTCCCTGATGGATGGCTGGATCGGAAGTTTCCAGAGATTCTTCTCCTCGCACGGCTGCCACTTGCATTTGTCAGTGTTCTTGTCCCAATCGGCCTGAACACACATCCATTCAGCTTCGACAATACCGATGTGGGCATACATATCCTTTTTGTAATCATAGAATGGGGAGTTCTTGTCCGCTCTGTAATAAAGCACGCACGGAGAATCAGGTTCAGGCAATTCCGGAATAGAGAAAAGTCCTGTAGCAGAAGGATTTACAAGTTCGTCTAAAGGATGTTGCGTGACAGGCACGACAACGGTCTTGTATCCGGTCGCGGAAAACGAAATGGTCGCTGTCCTCAGTTCCTTGTTGTTTTCAGAAACTGTGACAACGATATCGCACGAACCGGTTCCCGATGTCTTGTCGATTTCAAGCCAGTCATTCTTGGAAACTACCGCATTCCATTGCGAAGCATTCGTCTTAAGTTCCAATGTCTGCGAAGCGGCGGCTTTGGTAAAATACAATGCCTCCGGTGTAATCTGCAATTTTTTTCCTTGCTGGATTTGTCCTTCCTTGCTGCAGGAAACGAGTGTCGACAGACACAGAACGAACAGGACAAAAAATCTTGTAATGTTTTTCATGATAAATTAGAGTTTCACAAGTACTGGCTTGAGAATTTTTCAAAAAGGGCAGGCCTTTCCTTAGCGCAGGGCCTGCCCGGATTATAAATTCAGTAAATCCACACTTTAGCTCAGGAGATCGAGACTGAAATCAGATGTCTCAGTATTGAATACGAGCGAGTATTCTCCGGCTGATTCAGTGAACTTGATATTACCTCCGCCGAAAACGACATTATCCAACTCTCCTCCGAAAGAATATGTCCAGTCAGAATTGAAACGGATCTTGATCTCGTCATCCGGTTTCATTTTAAAATCTACTACCGCAGCCCATTTTGAACCTTTCTTCGTCATCGGGAAGAATGTTCCCCAGCCAGAAGCTGCGAAACTGCCGCCGATTTCGAGATTCTTCACCTGAACCATCACGAGTGTTCCGTTCTTCTTGTCAAGCTTGATGTAATACAATCCTGAAGGTACTTTGATGTTGGAACCGCCCAGCGTTTTCGATTCTGCATATGCAAATGGGAGGGTTTCACTGCCTTTGGTTTCAACTGTCACATCCTCGAAACCGAAATCAACACCTGACCATGAAGGAGCAGCACTGAACTTGAATTCCGCATCAGAACCATCCGCAGTGGAGAGATCTACAAAGCCCTGGTACACGCCTTTCTGCTTTGAGGAAAGAGAGAGTGCAGGAGCATTGGCAATATCCCACTTCTGATAGCTTCCAGGAAGCCACATCTTTTCAGGGAATGAAAGGATATAGGTAGTAATCTTGACTTTTACGGCATTTGAAACGACGCCGTCAGGAAGACTCGTGCAATATGCATATACCTTGAATGTCAATTCTGCTTCCTTGCCTTCAGTTGCGCCTGCAGCAATTACAGCTTCATTAAGACCGTCAACAGTGGTCCTGTATGATGTTCCGTCAAGGTCTTTGGCAAGTTCCGTTTCTTTGCCGTCGCCGCACGTCATGGTAACCTTGTATGTAACGTCCTCACCATATTCAAGTCTGGCAGCAGCCCAACCAAGGACCTCGATTTCGTCCGCAGCTTTTTCCTTGTCGAGAACGATTGCTGATGCAGGTTCACTCAATACAGGTGCGACAGCATCGTCATAGAAGTAAACCTTCACGGCTAATGTCGGAGAAGAATACACTTTACCAGCATTGTCCGCAACACTTACGGAGAATGAAAGAGAATGGGTCGCATTCTTTTCCAACTCGAAATTAGTCTTGAGGAAGGTTCTGAGTTCCTCCTTGGAGATGGTGCAGAACGCATCTTTGATCCCCTGTTTGAGGGCTACTTCCTTCTCTCCGCTCTTGACATTCAAGTTATAGAGATATGCATCAGCATCGATGAAGCGCGCAGCGGTCCAGGTAAAAGTCACGGATTCCGCCTTGGTACCGTTAGTAATGAGGATATCCGAATGTGCATCCATCACCGGAGCGACAGGACTCGTAGAGAATGTGTCCTCACTTTCTATGGTGCAGGCTACTGCCGCAATAGCTACGGCAGAGGCTGCAAATATATTTCTAATCCATTTCATAAGTCAAACCAATTTACTGTTTTTCATAAGTCACCACAATCGGTGTCCTGTTGGCGTGCAGGCGGACGATATAGTCACCTGTTCCAGGAGCAGGAATGTTCTCACCACCCTTGGTGATTTCAAAGCCTCCGGCAATGTCCGTCGTTGCAACTGCGCTGCCGTACTTGTGATCCCAACTTCCGTTAAGTCTCAGAAGCCACTGGTCGCCTGCTTTAAAACTGATGACAGGAGATTCCCAGACATTCTTGGCAGGATCGTATCTGAATTCCGGTTCCGTTGCTTCATCCCATTCCTTTTCGCTTTGGAACGAACCTATCATAGCTACTTTGGATACGACCTCCCTTGCAACAGTCTTAGTCTTGGTGTTGATGGTCAGCCACATGATCGGCTCTTCAGCAGTCACGGAGAAGTTTCCGTCACTATTTGCAGGATCTGCGACTTCCCAGCCTTCCGGTTTATATCCGTCATTCCTTCCGACCCATGACTGATTCTCATCGACAATCTTGAAATAATAAGGAGTTTCAGCCTTGTTGGACACATCCACCAGAATCTTGTAGGTGCTGGTTCCTGCCTCGACTTCTATGATTTCAGTTCCGAACTGACTCCAATCCTGATACTTTCCAGGAAGCCAGATGCTCTTCTTAGGAGGAAGATAGGTATGAACCATGAAAGAAACTTTTTCCGAAGTCAATACCGGTGAGTTCACCACGTCTTTCAGAGTTGCTTCCACATAGGCACTGATGGTAACATCGGAATTCTTTTCACCATTCAGTGAACTGCATACCATACCTACAAAGTCGCCCTTGTTGATGCTGAGCGAGTTCTTGTAGTTCTGTCCTACAAGAGCCTTCTCTTTTCCAAGTTCAGCATAAACGGAGTAGAGGACTTCAGTCTTTGCTCCAAAATCAGCAGGATCCCAGGTAAAGACCACCTGCTCCACCTTGGTGGTGTTCGCATCCGAGAGGACATTGGAAACCGGCCTGAGAACAGGAGCCGTCAACTCCGACGAAATCTGTTCCTTCGGCAAATCCAAGGTGCAGGATGCAGCCAGAGCCGCAACAGCGGCAATTGCCATATATTTCAATGATTTCATAATATCAATTTTATAATGTTGTCAATCCGATTAATAACCTTCATTCTGGATGAGGTTGCTGTTGGAGCTGAGGTCGCTCTGGATAATCGGGAATATGGTCCTGTATGAAGGAAGCGCAATCTTACCGTTCAAGATACCGCCCTTGAGTGTCCAAGGATAGTTCACGTCCGTAAACTTGCCGAAACGGATGAGATCGACACGGCGATGGCCTTCCCACATGAATTCACGTGCCCTTTCATCAAGCAGCCATTCGAGGCTGATCGTCGTCGGCATCGGAACGCCTGCTCGGTTGCGAAGTTCCTTTATATATCCCAATGCCTTGGAATCCTTGACAGTGCCGCCGTTCAGACGGGCATCTGCCTCAGCATAGTTGAGATACATTTCGGCCAGACGGAAAACAGGCATGTCGGCAGAAGAAAGTTTCCAGTTTCCAGGGACACCGTCCTGCTGGGCGAGTTTGTCATTGGAATCAAGTCCGCAGAACTTCCAGCACATCCAGCCTGTTGAAACCTTATTTCCATCAAACTCCTTAGTTGAACCGTAATTCGTAAAGAACGCGCGTTTGTCGCTGGTAGCCCTGTCATATCCGAATGCATTGGTCTTGTCGTTCCAGACTACGCCATTGAGATCAAAACGGGCCACATAGTCATCAGGCACATGGTAACCTGCCCAGTTCTCGGCATTGATCTTCGGCAATCCGAACTCAGCTCCGAGCTTGAGGTTCGCGTCCTCGCTGAGGGATGCTGAAGCGAAGGTGGAAGTACCGCCCCAGCTCTGGGTAGAAACTCTGTCGTAAGCAATTGCGAAGATGAACTCTTTCTCTGCAGAACCGTTCTCGGTATTGTCCTGACGGAACATATCTGAATACTTAGGAGCGAGGGTATAGCCCATTTCTATCACCTTCTGCGCAGCATCCTTTGCATCCTGCCATCTTGCTGTTCCAGTATAGACCTCGGCATTGAGATACATACGGCTGAGGAGAGCCCAAACTGAACCCTTGGTAGGACGTGGGTAAGGAACGGCACCTTTTGCAGGCATTGCGCTATTGTCTGAACCAAGGTCAAGAAGCTCTGTTTCAAGCCATTTGAAGAGGTCCGCCCTGGTAATGCGGGATGGATTGTCGCCACCGATGTTCTCAGGCATAGGGAAAGGAGGGTTACCGAATTCGTCCATGAGGACATAGAAGAACATTGCCCTGTGGAAACGTGCTTCTGCTCTGTAACCTGCAATTTCGCCCTTGAGTCCTGACTGTCCGCGGGCGTCGATCTTGCTGTCCGTGGTCTGGAGAAGAAATTCGTTCGCGAGAGCGATGGCCTTCACTGCACGGGTATAAACCGCAACCAATGCATCATTGGTACTTGCTCCCCATGAATCGTGCTGAAGTTCAGTAAGATAAGGGTCTCCCCAGACGCACTTGAGACCGTCGCAGGTCATCTCGTTCAGGTTAAACCACTGTCTCAGGAACTCAGACTGTCCCGAATCTGAGAATCCGAGGTCATTGTTGCCCGGATCATCCTGTCCTACAAGCATATAGTATCCGTTGATGTAGGCAAGAGCCTTGATGTAGCTGCCTTCATCGGCATAAGCGTTTTCCGATGTAAAATCAGTCTTGTTCAAAGGAAGCGTGTCCAGATCCTTCAGACATGATGAAAACAGTATTGCCGCAAATGAAAGTATTAATATTTTGTTTATGATTTTCATATTGTTGGTCCTCCTGCTTAGAATGTGATGTTAAGACGAAGAGTGTAGAGACGAGGACGAGGATATACATAATTATCCACACCGTCGATATTGTTGATTTCCGGATCAAGTCCTGAATATTTCGTGAATGTGCATACATTCTGGACAGAACCTGCAAGACGGAGCTTGAGATTGTTCTTCACGTTGAAGGTATATCCGAGATTGATGTCGTCAATCTTGAAGAATGTAGCATCCTCAATCCAAAGGTCTGAGTATTTCTGGTTCTCGCTGTTAGGAGCATGCCATCCGGGGAGAAGCCACTTTGCACAAAGGTTGTCAATGTAACCCTTGGTCCAGTTGTCACTGTAAGATGAAGAATATCCGAGAGCGACCTTGTTGACGAGCTCAGCACCGATGGAGCCGTGTCCGTTGATACCGAAATCCCAGTTCTTGTATCTCACCTGAGTGCTGATACCGTAGTATGCCCAAGGTGTAGCGCTGCATCCGGTCATGTAACGGTCATCAGCATTGATCTTGCCGTCGCCGTTGCGGTCCACGAAAGCATTCTGGACAGGCTTGCCCTCTGCATCGTAAAGCTGCTGGTACATATAGTATGTATAAGGAGCGAAGCCCTTGCGGTGAAGTGAACTGAAACCGACATTGGCACCCATTGAAGGACCTGTCTCGACTCCGAGGTAGGTTTCATCGCTGTTGGTAAGCTTGGTAATCTTCACATCCTGGAAGGTGATGTTTCCACCGATTTTCCAGTTCCAGTCCTTGGTCTCTACAGGAACGAAATTGGCTGAAAGCTCTATGCCCTTGTTCACCATGGATCCGATATTGGAAATCACCTGCTTGCCGAAGTTGGAACCGAGAGGGATGGAGATATTGTTCAGGAGGTCGAATGTATTTCTGTAGTACGCCTCGACCGTACCGGTGATCCTGTCATTGAGGAAGCCGAAATCCAATCCCACGTTGAAAGTCTCGGTGGTCTCCCATTTGATGTTAGGGTTGTAGGCCAGAGGTGAAAGAAGGTTGTAAGACTTGCCGTCAGCTCCCATAGGGTACTGCATTGTCACAGACGCTGATTCATAATATCTTGCGATATACGGATAGTAGTCGTCTCCGATATCCTGCTGTCCTGTGCGGCCCCATCCGAGACGGAATTTGAGAGCGGAAACAGTCCTGTTTTCTTTCAGGAATTCCTCATTGGCAATGTTCCATGCAAATGCTGCTGCCGGGAAGAAACCCCAACGGTTAGATGGAGAGAAACGGCTGGAAGCATCACCACGGGCGGTGAAAGTAAAGAGATATCTCGAATCGTAGTTATAGTTCAGACGTCCGAAGAATGAAATCAGATAATACTCCTTGGCATTGACAGGAGCGATATGGTACTCGGTCTCCCTGTCATTGTTGTAGTACTGGGAGTTCTCGTACTTGATGTAGTTGTGCTGCCAGGAATAACCTGCCATCGCATTGAAATTGTGCTTTCCCCAAGTTTCATTGTAGTCGAGGTAGGCCTCCAGAAGCATGTTCTTGTTGAAGTTCTGATACTTCTCATAGAGGTCAGGAGCGCTGGTGAGTGAACCGCGAGTACCGACTTTATTGTACTTGGTACCATTGGTCCTGGCGATATCCATACCCAAGTTCAAGTTTGCTCTCAACGCCTCAAGTCCATGTACCTTGTAGTCGATCTGCAAGTTGCCGACACCACGATAAGTGTGACCGTAGTTCACATAGTCATAAACGGAAGAAAGAGGGTTGGCGGCAGCCATCGTATTAGGCACGCCTGCACTGATCCAGTTCCAGTAACCGTTGGAGATGACAGATTTGTCAATGTTGCCGTCAGCATCCGTGAAATAGATAGGCTTGGTAGGGTCGAATGACAGAGCGCTCTCCACAGGGTTGTTCGCCCAGTTGGTATGCTGGTAAACGCCCTTTGCATTGAGATTGATCGACAGATGATCGTCGAAGAACTTAGGAGAAAGACTTACGTCGATGTTACCTCTCTGGTTGTCACCGACTTTGATGGTAGCCTGGTCGAGGTTGTAGCCCATGCTGACACGGAACGGAACTACCCCCCCCGAGTAAAGGCTGATGTTGTGGTCGGTATTTATGCCGATACGGTAAATCTGTTTCTGCCAGTCAGTGTCGTACATTGTACCGTCCACTCCGAGGAGGCCGGCAGCTTCAGGACGATATTCCTGGATATAGTTCGTGAACTGCTCGCCGTTCATCATCTTGATGACATCCTTGTTCTGCTTCGCAGAGACACTGCCGCTGTAACTTACATGGATTCCCTTGCCTGAGCCTTTCTTGGTAGTGATGATGATCACACCGTTGGAAGCGCGGGAACCGTAGATAGCTGTAGCTGAAGCATCCTTGAGGACAGAATAAGACTCAATGTCGTTAGGATTGACAGTAGCCAGAGGGTCGCCCATACCTGCGCCGCCATCCTTGGTAACAGGAACACCGTCAATGACGATAAGAGGGTCATTTGACGCGGTAAGTGACGCTGCACCACGGATTCTGATGGTGGAAGAAGATCCAGGCTGGCCGTTTGCAGGAGTGATGTTCAATCCGGAAACCTTACCGAGAAGCATGGAGCTAGGTGAGGTAACCGCACCACGGTTCACTTCTTCTGCATTGATGGCGGTAACGGAACCGGTCATATCGCTTTTCTTGACCGAACCGTAACCGATGACCACCACATCGTCCAAATACATTGAATCCTCTTCAATGATAGTTTTCGCAGGATTGGCCTTGGCTACGAATGATACGGTCTTATAACCGATACAGCTGATTTCAACGATTGCGTCAGCAGATGATACTTTAAGTACATACTGACCGTCAATGTCCGTTGACAATCCGTTGGTGGTACCTTTCTCGAGAACAGTCGCGCCGATGACTGGCTGACCGGTCTTGTCCGTGACGGTACCCCTTACTTCATACCCGCTCTGAGCGGACATGTCAGGGATGATGAGAAGGAATCCCATCAGTCCTACTATAAAAGATAAAAATCTGTTCATAGGGTCCTTAATGTTATTAGTTTGTTAATATTGTATTTCGTGTCAATCTTCTTTTACAAATGCCACTGAAACAGCCGCGAGCAGCATGAAGACACATGCAAGCGCCAGCATCATGACGGCATTCGAGCCGAAACAGTACTTTACAATAACTCCACCCGTAAGTCCGATGACAATCTGTGGTATAGTAATCGTAAAGTTAAAAATTCCCATGTAAACTCCCATGCGTTTAGGGTCAACCGCCCTGGAAAGGATGGCGTACGGCATGGCGAGGATGCCTGCCCAGGCGATACCGATGCACAGCATAGGAAGCATGAGCGCATATTTGTCTTTAAGAAGCACCAGCCCGGCGAAACCGACGGCACCGAAAAGCAGACAGGATGCATAGATGGTCTTGTTGCCGAATCTGGAGGCCAATTTCGTCATGAAAAGCGCCGCGATACATGCAGGAATCGGATATACGCCATTCAGCACGCCTACCCAAGTCTGAGTCGCGCCTTCCGAAAGGAGCACTCCCCCGTCAGTCACGGAACCGGTGATGGCTGGCTTCAGATATGTCCACATGATGAACAATGCCGCCCAAGAGAAGAACTGGGTGATGCCCAGACGGATCATTGCCGAAGGGGTATTGCGGAGCAATGTCATGAAACCGGTCTTCTCTGCCGGTCCTTCCACTTCTGCCAATCCGTTGTATTCGGCGAATTCCTCAGGAGGATATTCCTTGGTTTTGAATGCGGTGACCAATACGGTAGCGAGCAGGATGGCTCCACCTATATAATATGACCACGCGATGTGAGACGAAACCTGTCCCGGGACTGCCTCGTCGCTCACTCCGACCCAAGTCATGATCAGCGGCAGCACGGCACCGACCACAGCACCGATATTGATGAGAAATGTCTGTACCACATAGCCTTCCGTCTTCTGCGAATCGTCCAGCATGTCAGCCACGAGCGCCCTGAAAGGCTGCATTGTGACATTGAAGGAGAGGTCCATGAAGAGGAGGATGAACGCGCCCATCGCGAGCGGTGCCAATGCCAGAAGAGTCGGGCAGTTAGGCATCAGCATCAATGCTATTGTCGAAATCAATGCTCCCCCGAGTATGTACGGGATGCGTCTGCCGAATCTGGTCCAGGTACCGTCAGAGAACATGCCTACGATAGGCTGGATGACCATGCCTGCCAACGGGGCAGCGAGCCAGAAATAGCTCAGATGACTTACATCGGCGCCAAGTGACTCGAAGATGGTGGACGTATTGGAATTCTGCAGAGAGTATCCTATCTGGACACCCAGGAACCCGAAGCTGAGGTTCCATATCTGCCAAAAAGATAATTTCGGTTTTTTGCTCATTGGTTTCCGTGTTATATCTTGTCCGTGCGGTTGCGGAATTGTCCGTAATCATTGTTATAAAACGTTTGCAAAATTATTGATTAAATATTCATATTTATTACGGAAACTGACGGACGGGCGGAATTGGCGGACGGACGGGAAAAATCAACCGACGAATAAAAACGATTTTTTCCTAATCCGGTCATTTTTTCATACCTTTACGACAATATGAGAAAACGAATCATGAAGCCGTCAGGCATTGTACACATATTCGCGGCACTTCATGCGGCAGTCACGATAGCCTGCCTCGAAGCGGGCATAAGCGATGAATTGTTCCTCACCATCCTCACGATGGCGATGATAATCCTGGTCTGTCTCAAGAAGAACCTGAACCTGGAATTCACCGCCGGAATAGTCATTGTCATAAACGTGACGGGCTACCTGCTCGGCACCGCCGGCGCGAATCTGATAGGCATGTTTTTCAGCACTGATTGGGTCGTCCACGCATGTTCCACGGCATTCACGACGGAATTGCTGGGCTGGGGAACCATATTGGTCGGCAACATTCTCAGTCGGCTGCACCTGTTATCCGGCACTACGCGCATGCCCCGCATGAGATGGCTGATAGCTGTAGTCTGCACCATCTTTCTTTTCAGGCTCGCCATCATCGCGTTCAGCGACATGAACATCATCTCGGACGGCGGATTGTACAGGAACATGATCAAGCTGCTGTACAACATCCCTGTCTGCATCATCCTGCTTTGCCTTAATATATTATATGTAAGGTTCGCCAGGATGCGGCTGTCCGGGAAGCCGTCATACGCCCGTTGGTCCGCACTCATATGCTTCCAGATCCTGGCCATACTCGGTTCCACTCTTGCGGTCAGCTGCGGCATCCCGTTCTCGATACATCCGCTTCCGTCATTCCATAACATAGCCGAGACTGCCGTTGTGGTCTTCATCGCGGAAATGCTGTTCTATGCATTGACATATATGGCTGATTATGTATGGGTTACGCATCAAGACGTGAAGGCGGAGAAGATGAAACGCCACAAGGCGCAGTTCGAATACCTGAAGCTGAAACAGCAGGTGAATCCGCATTTCCTGTTCAATTCATTGAACATCCTGGACTGTCTCATCTGCGAAAACAAGAACGAGGACGCGAGCACTTTCGTACACAAACTGGCCGGTGTCTACCGATACATGCTGAAAAACGGCGTGCTGGAGCTAATCAACCTGCGGGACGAACTGGCATTCACCGGAATGTATGCCGACCTGCTGAAAGTCCGCTTCTCCTCCGGATTTGAGGTCAATGCCGATGTCCCGGAGCAGTTCATGTCGTGCCGCGTCGTGCCATGTTCCATCCAGATGCTCCTGGAAAATGCCATGAAGCACAACCGCGTATCGCAGGAGAACCCGCTTCTGATAACCATAAGCGTACACGACGGCATGATAGTCGTCACGAACAACAAGTCACCTAAGATGACGGCGTCGGAAGAGTCCACGAAAGTCGGCCTCAACTACATACGCCAGCAATATATCGACCTGTCAGGCAAGGACATAGAGGTAAACGACAACGGAGACACATACTCCGTATCGCTGCCTCTCCTGCCGGCCCCGAAAACCACATGAAGATATGACAATGAAAGTTTTGATAGTAGAAGACGAGCCGATGGCACAGGCCAATCTGAGCCGCACATTGCAGAAATATTACCCTGACCTGGAAATTGTCGGCATGACAAGTTCCGTCAGCGGCACTGTCGAATGGCTGAAATCCCACAATCCGGATATCATTTTCATGGATGTGGAGCTTTCCGACGGCGACTGCTTCAGCATCTTCCGTCAGATAAACATAGACGCCAAGATAGTGATGACCACGGCGTATGACAGCTATGCCGTGAAAGCATTCGAAGTGAACAGCGTCGACTACCTTCTCAAGCCGATTGAAAAAGAAGACCTGGACAGGGCCGTGCAGCGCTGCCGCAATTCCGCCGGCGTCACCGACATGTCCGCGCTCCTTTCGTCACTTGCAGGAAACCAGCACCAGACCGGCTACCGCCAGAAATTCATGGTCCGCCTGAACGACAAGATTCTCCCTGTTTCCGTCAATGATATCGCATACTTCCTTTCAGAAGACAAGGTCACATGGATGTTCACCTCCGACGGTTCCAAATACGTCATGGACCAGTCCCTGGACATCCTGTCCTCACAGCTGGACCCCTCACGTTTCTTCAGAATCTCCCGCGGCTGCATAATTTCCTCAGCCTCAGTCCAAAGCATAATAAAACTGCAAGGCGGCAGACTACGCATCAATGCCAAGCCGCAATGCAGTTTCGAAATCCTGGTCAGCCGTTCCCGCTCCGATGATTTCCTCCAGTGGATGGAGAACACTTCGTGCTGAGAATCAGCGGTTCATCTCAGAAAAAACGCCTTTCATCCGAAAATCCGGACATGTCATTTTCGGATATTGTTAATTGTATGTAATTTTACGGTCGAAAAACCACAAAACCAAACGACATGACACGAAAATTCAAAATCACATATCTGACTTCCTGGGGAGAGGAAATCAAATTCGTATTCGGCGAGGAAAGAGCTGACATGCAATACCTTCCGGGCGGTGTCTGGGAAATCGACATTGACGGCAGCAAGATAAAGGCCGGAACGGAATATCATTATGAATGCTGGAAGGACGGCAGACGGCTCCGCCGCGAATGGAGGGACCATGTCGTGCCTGCAGGAAAAACAGGAACGGTGGAGGTCAATGACCAATGGGCCGACACGCCGGCAGATGCGCCGTTCTACACCTCGGCATTCGCCGACAAGGTGTTCAGCATCAATCAGGACGACGCCAAGTTCAGGGTCAATGCTGATGTGACTCCGCAGGAGATGTACCGCAGCGGATGGAAATGCGCGGGTACGGCAGTCCCTGTCTTTTCATTGAGGACGGAAGACAGTTTCGGTATAGGCGACTTCCATGACCTGAAGAAGCTTGCGGACTGGGTGGCGGCTACCGGACAGCGTGTAATACAGCTGCTTCCGGTCAATGACACCACCATGACGGGCACATGGAAAGATTCATATCCATACAGTGCCAATTCCATATATGCATTGCACCCTCAGTTCGTGTATCTTCCAGACGCAGGTGTACGCAGGGATGCCAAATACAAGGCATTGAAAGCTGAGCTTGAAGCACTTGCGGAGATTGACTACGAAAGAGTGAACCAGGAGAAAGACAGGCTGATGCGCAAGGCTTTCGCTTCCACATGGGAGAAGGTCAGCGGCTCGGCCGAATATAAGGAATTCCTGAAGGACAATGCCGGATGGCTGGATGCCTACTGCGCTTTCAGAATCCTGCTGCACAAGACCGGAACCGGCGATTCCACCAAATGGGGCAAATACGCCACATACAGTGCCAAGAAAGCGGCTGCGGTATTGGCAGAAAACAGGGAAGAAGCTGATTATCAGTCATTCGTACAGTTCCATCTGCACAAGCAGCTGGTGGAGGCCAGGGATTATGCGAGGAAACGTGGCGTCGCTTTCAAGGGCGACCTCCCTATCGGTGTCAGCAGGACCAGCGTGGACGCATGGCAGAACCCGTCACAGTTCAACATGAATTCACAGGCGGGCGCACCACCTGACCCATTCTCCGCCGACGGCCAGATGTGGGGATTCCCTACCTATAACTGGGACAAGATGGAGGAGGATAATTTCACATGGTGGAAAGCCAGGCTGAAGAACATGGAGCAGTACTTCGACTTCTTCCGCATTGACCATATACTCGGATTTTTCAGGATTTGGGAGATTCCGGCGAATGCGAAGAGCGGTCTGCTGGGACATTTCTTCCCGGCGCTGCCGTATAGCGCCAAAGAATTGGCTGACAATGGTTTCGATATCAATTCCGGCTGGTATACTTCCGATGGCGTGGACACGCTTTTCCTGGAAGACCCGCGCAAGCCCGGGTATTGGCATCCGCGCATAGCCGGACAGGACACGGAGCATTACCGCCGCCTTCCAGACTGGCAGAAAGATGCGTTCAACAGGCTGCATGATGATTTCTTCTATAGAAGGCACAATGCTTTCTGGCGCGATTCCGCACTCCGCAAGCTGCCTGACCTTCTAGCCAGCACACGTATGCTGACCTGCGGCGAAGACCTGGGCATGATTCCGGATTGCGTTCCTGACGTGATGAAGGAACTGCGCATCCTTTCATTGGAAATCCAGCGTATGCCGAAAGACCCCCATAGCGAATTTGCCGACACATGGCATTATCCATATCTCTCAGCATGTGCGACTTCCACACATGACATGAGTCCGCTCAGAGCATGGTGGAGAGAGGACCGCGGTGTGACGCAGCGTTTCTGGAACCAGGTTCTGGGAAGACAGGGCGAGGCTCCTGCCGACTGCAATCCGGAAATTTCCCGCAGCATCATCATGATGCATCTCCAGTCAGCATCAATGCTGGCAATCCTGCCGCTTCAGGATTATCTCTCGCTCAAGCCGGAGCTCTGCCTGGCAGATCCGGAAAAGGAGAGGATCAATGTTCCTGCGATTTCGCCGTTCTACTGGAGATTCAGGATGAAGCCGACGCTGGAATCGCTTATTAATGATGATATTACGGAGTATATACATGGGCTTGTACGCGAGTGCGGAAGGAAGTAGGAATATCGGGGAAGGAATGTTGGAAATATGGAATATTTATCAAAGGAACGTTACGACGAAATTGTCGCGGAAATAAATTTTCTCATAAATGAGGAGTATCCTCGCATAAAGGATGCTCTGGCGGAGGCTCGTGCACAGGGCGATTTAAGCGAAAACTTCGAATATCGCGCTGCAAGACGTGCCCAGGCGAAGGCCATCAGCAGGATCCGTTTTCTGCAGAAGGTGCTGGATTATTCGAGAATCATCGACACGAAAGCATTGCCGAAGGACAGGATTTCACTGCTCAGCAAAGTGGAATTCACGAATCTCGCGACGAATGTCAGAATGACTTACACCGTCGTGAGTCCCCACGAAATGGACCTCCAGAACGGCAAGATTTCGTGCAAATCGCCGATAGGCATGGCACTGATGGGCAAGAAGCTCGGGGAAATCGCAGAGGTCAATGCCCCGTCAGGTACCTTCCAGGTGAGGATAGAGAAAATCGAAATTAAATAGATTCGACTTTTAGAGCCCGCGAGGGCGAGGGTAAGTCCCTTCCCCGAGGGGAGGGATTTAGGGTGAGGGTAACGTACGAAAAGCGCGCGGGCCATACTTGCACTAGGCAAAGGGCTGAAATAGGGTTCGGTCCTTTGAGCGGCAAGAAGGCAAAATAAAGGTTGGTCGCAAGTCCCTTCCCCGAGGGGAGGGATTTAGGGTGAGGGTAACGTATACAAATTAAAGTGCGTGGGGTTTACAGCATCAGGCCAAGTGACGGACCTCAAATTTTAGCGAAAACTCAGCAAGTGAGATAACTTGCGAAATTAGGATAGAAATCGAATAAACATGAGACTAGTAATACAGAGGGTCAAGGAAGCGTCGGTAAGCATTGGCGGAGAAGTGGTAAGCAGCATCGGGAAGGGACTTTTCATTCTGGTGGGCGTGGAAAATGGTGATACAGAAGCAGATATGGAATGGCTGGCCCAGAAGACCGCAGGCATGCGTATCTTCGATGACGAGAACGGGGTGATGAACCTCAACGTGACAAGCGTGGACGGCGCATTACTGGCCGTGTCACAATTCACGCTCACCGCCTCCACCAAAAAGGGCAACAGGCCCTCATACATACGTGCCGCCGGCCACGACCTGGCAGTTCCCCTATATGAAAAATACTGCGCCAGACTGGCAGAAATCGCCGGCCGCCCCGTCCAGAAAGGTGTTTTCGGTGCCGACATGCAATGCGCCCTGATCAATGACGGCCCTGTCACCATAATCATAGACTCTAAAATCAAGGAGTAACGCCGGCGGGACGCGGTAAGCGTCTCCAGGTTTACACCGTAAGCATCTCCAGGTTTACACCGGCGGGATGCGGCCACGCTCCATTTTTAGAATCATTAATTATCAATTAGTTATAAATAGCAGCGTGGAAACGTAGCCGAAAAAAGTCGGCATTTCCACGCTATGAATAGAAACATATCTGATTATCAACAAGTTACAAATCAGTGCGTAGCCGCGTCCCGACAAAAGTACGGAACGGACGAACGTGCATCAAGACGTAACTCCTGAGACGCTTACCTCTCACGAGCGAGCCAAGGAGTAGCGCTGCTCTAATCGGCAAACGTCTCCGTGACTACCAAAAAATTGGAAACGTCTCCGGTGGTTACACCAAGACAGGCGGGACGCAGCCAAAAAACTGAACAAGTTGGCAGGCTGCCAAAGTCACAGGTTTCATACTTATCAACTGATTACCAGTTAGTTACAGCATTCCACTCGGCCAACCGAGCGTGCCAAGTCCCATGTTTTTTCATGGGACCTGGCATAGGCTAATTTCCACAAAGCACAGTTAATCAATCAGTTATAGAAATCATAACCTGCCAACTTGTTCAATTCAAAGCCCTACCCTCTCCGGTTTCCGAATTAGAATCAGGACTATTTGGCGCCGCCTATTTTGCAAAAACGAAAAATTATTATATTTGCGAACGAAAAAGATGTTTTGAGAGACTTGCCTATAGTTTGGAAATTTTTCAGGAGATTTCTAAACCATACGGGGTGAGTTGTGTCTAAACTGGGATGATTGTTTAGAACAGTTAAGTGAAAAAGGCAGAGATATACATTGTGGTCACATTGGCCATGTTTTTCTCTACGCGCGTTCTTTTGGCCCAAAATGACGGGTCAGGGCGTTCGGGCTCTGGCGTAACCGCGAGCGCAACCACAAACGTAACCGCAGCCAAAACAAAAGCCACAACCGCAACCACGACCAAAGCCAAAAGCGCTGCCGCGAAAGTCTCTGACCGAATCACGGGCATCGACCGCTGGAGCTTCAGGGCCAATGCATTGGAACTGCTCTGCACCGTACCTAATTTCAATGTGGAATTCGACGTTTCTTCATCACCTTACAACCGCTGGTCGCTGGGACTCACTGCCAAATACAATTGGGACACATGGCACAGCGTACCGCCGACATTGGTCTTCAATATGTTCGAAATTCGCCCGGAATTCCGCAAATGGTTCAGGATGAAGCCGAAAGAAGGGAACGACAAGCCGACAAGGGAGAGGGCATTCTTCCTGGGAGGCTACGCAAGCGGCGGCACATACTCCATCAAACCGGGCAAATATGGCATCCAGGGACCGCTTTTCGGAGCAGGAGCATTGTTCGGATATGACTTTCCGCTTTATACATACAGGCATTTCGCCATTGACTTCGAACTCGGCGTGGCTGCCGGACTCGCTGTGACATCCTATGACGGATACACGATGAACCGCAGCAATACGGACTACATCGAAGCGCCGGGCAAATCCAAGGGATGGCATCTGTGCCCGTTCCCTGTACTCTCGGAGGTCAAGGCTTGCTTCGTATTCAGGACATTGTCCATCAAGGAGAAATACAAGAAAGTCGACTCGCAGAAACTGATTCTGAAGCAGGAGGCGGAAGAGGCCAAGAGGCTTGCAGCCGAGCAGAAGGCCGAAAAGATAGCGGAAAGGAAAGCGGCGAAGAAAGCGGAAGGGAAGGCCGAAAGGAAAGCAGAGAAGAAAGCAGAAAAAGAACAGGAGGTAGCCGGATGAAACGAATTATGACAGACCTCATTGCGGCAATGCTCTTTTTCATCGCAATGACGACGCAATCCTGCGTCAGACTGGATTTGAAAACCGCAGACGACACCTCGGATGAAGCCGAGATCGGATTTGACATTGCCTGGGACAAGTTTTCAGGTACGGCACTCCCCGATTCGGTATACATCGCCATGAACAAGGTCTCGGACATCCTGAAATATTCTTACGAAACGGACTCAAAAGGGGCATTCCTGCCTTACACCATAGAAAAGGACGACACCGTGGTCACCCACCGCGAATATGCTGAATATGGTCACTATGTAATGCTGGCATATCATTGTGACAAAGACAATTACACACTTTCAGGAGCACAGCGCTTCATGAAGGACAAGACCATTTCGGTAAGAGATTTCAAGGCGACGGTAAAGGACTTGCCGGAAGAAGAACTGACAGCCATGAGGGGCGATTCGAAAATTGACTTCAATTCGGCTTACCGTTTCATACGTACGCCAGGACCTGTATGGGCAGCCTCACGCAAGGACGATATTTCCGACACGAGGGAAAACACTTTCCGCTTCTTCATGGAACCGCTGCAGCAGAAACTCACATTTGCAGTAAAACTGGTGCCTGAAAACGGAGTCAGCATCATATCCGTAACTGCTGAACTATCAGGCGTTCCGGCGACTTTCTCGCTTCTCACGGGAGAAGTGGAGGAAAATGATTTGGCAAGAGTCATCTTCGCATTGAAAAAATCCTCCTATGGCTACGAAGGCACGGCAGCGGTTCCGGGAATCCTTCCGTCAGCGAACAGCAGCCTGCGCACCGGTCCGGGAATCCTCAGACTGAACATCACAGCCAGGAAAGATGGCGTAACCAAGGTATTGTACCCCGCAATCAATATCGGAAACAAGATAACTTCCGCATCACTGATGGAATCCGTGCCCGGGTCGGACGGACGGCGCATTGCCAAGAAAGAAGCCCGGCTGGAATTGTCGGAAGCATTGACAATAGGCGCAGACAGTTTCAGCAGCGAAGGCGGGAACGACGGCGTAAAAGATTGGTTTGACAGCGGTTACATTGACATTGAAGTATAAAAATTGAAAAAGGCACGGCTCATATCCGCATTGTTGGTAATTTTCGCATCCTGCCAGAACTCCTGGCGCGGTGTGACGGACGGCGATTTCGACGATTTCGGCGGCGGGGAGCCCGTGCCTGTCCTGGTCGGCGTCGGCAATTCGGGCCTGTCATATACCAGGGGCAGCGGAGCTGTGGATAATGCCGACGGCAGGCAATGGGCCGATGTCAATATATATGTGTATGCTTTCAACCGCGACGGTTCATCATTCGCAAGCACCGCTGTTTCCGGAAACGGCTGTCTGATAGACGCTTCCGTGGACAATTCCAGATGGACAGCCGGAAGGAAGGCTTATTATGACGGTTCCGACGGCTACCTGACATGGGCGGATTCGGAGAAGGAAGTGTATTATCCGAATGGCCGCGAAATCTATGATTTCCATGCTTATTACATTGATAATCTGAACATTCCACAGACAGCCGTACAACGCAGCAAGGACAAGATAACATTGCCGGTCACGATAGACGGAAGCATGGACCTGATGACCGGAAAGGCGCCGCTGAAGGACGACGTCTTCAAGGGGACATTGTATTCCGAAACGGAAAAATCACTCATACGGAAATACGCATTCAGTTCATACACAGCCAGAAGGAACATCAATCCGCGGCTGGAATTCGTCCACCATCTGACACGACTGAGATTCGAGATCTATCCGGCATCCGACGGTTCCAACACTGTGATGGTGAACTCCATAACAGTGAAATCCAAGACATCCGGGACATTCACGGTCGTGAGCCGCGACGAATCGAAACTGGGTGTGGACTTCTCATCTGACAAGAATTACAGAGAACTCAGCCTGAGGGAACGGGACGGCAGTGCATTAAAACAAGATACGTATCATACTGATTATCATGGAGATTTTACGGACGTGCTTTACGGACGGCCTCATGTCCAGGTCGGCGGGTCACTGCTGGTGGCGCCTGACACGGAATATGAGGTGAACATGGAAATGAAAGAAGTGAAGGGGCAGACATATCATACCAAGTCCTCTTTCACCATCCGCTCGGCATCCGGATTCCAGGCAGGAAGCCAATATGTGGTGAGACTTTCGATTTACGGAATGATGGACATCAGACCGAATGTGGAAGTCGAGCCATGGGGCACAGGAGGAAGCATAATACTGGACGAAGAAGATAAATTGAAATAATATAACAACTTTAAAATCAAACGTTTATGAAAAAGTATCAATTATTCGCGGCTGCTGCCATCGTAGCGTTGGCATCCTGCACGAAAAACGGACAGACCACTACTCCGGAAATTACGGATCCGCTTGAAGACGGGAAGCCTGTCCCGGTACTCTTCTCTGCAGCATCACCGAAACTCCAGGTGAAATCCGTGGGCGCAGTAGACAAGGCCTGGAACAGCCAGGAACTGAAAATCTACGGCTATGACAAGACCGTCACCGATTTCACCCAGGCTGCATTCATTGACAATGTAAGCGCTACCGCACCGGCTGACGGCAACAAGGGAGCAATCGCAGTCATCAATCCGGCTTACGACAATGAGCCGTTCTACTATGTTACTGGAAAGAATTACGATTTCTACGGATATCACATTGACGATGCCGCTACCGGAGAGCCTGTGAAGACTGCCGCTTCCGTAGCAGTTCCATTCGAAATCAATGGTTCACAGGACCTTATGCTTGCAAAAGCTGACCAGAAAACTGACATTGACGCAGTCGGCAAGACTGACGAGGTAAGCGTGGACAAGGCATACAGCGCATTCGCCGCACGCCGCGGTGTACAGCCTAACCTCCTGTTCAAACACCAGCTTGCAAGATTCACTTTCGAAATCGTGGCAGGTTCAGAAGCAGGCAGCAACATCTTTGTTACAGGCATCGGAGTAGAATCCAAATTCAAGGGCAATCTCACCGTAGTGGGCGCAAATACCGGCATTACTGATGTCAATGAGGAGACAGCAAGGCTCGCTCTCCAGGAAAAAGGCGGCAACGGCATCCAGGCTCTCACAGAGGTGAAACCAGACGCTTACGTAGCAGGTAAGACCAACTACAAGGCTATCGGTGAGAGCGTTATGGTAATCCCTGGCGAGGAGAGCTACAAGATTTATGTAAGTACCCGTCAGGATGGCGTGAACACAGAGATTGCCCCTCAGGAATGGACCTTGAACATTGCCAATATCGAAAACGCTCCGGAGGGCGCGACCAAATTCGAGGCAGGCTATTCTTACAAGATCAAGATTGTCATCTACGGTCTCGAAGAGGTCAAGATTACTGCTGAACTTGAGGATTGGAAAGATGGCGGTTCTACCACTATCGATCCGGATTTGTAGTATTAATTATGAGAAAATACATTTATACAATCGCATTGGCGGTGATCGCTTTCGCGGGCTGCGGCAAGCAAGGTCCTGAGGACGAGAACGCATGGATTCATGACGAAAGCCGTCAGGTTCCCGTGCTTTTCGGCTCCGCTACCAACATTGACGCCACCACCAAAGCCATACAGAACGGACTCGTCACCGGAAGCGTGATGAACACCCTCGACGTGGGCGTAGTCGGTGTGGCCGAAAAGCAGAGCGACGCGACTCCTGTCACATGGAGCACCGACCTCGACGGCTCCATACTCATTGACAATCTGGGAGTTACGACCACTTCCACAGGCGCGGTGATCTTCTCGCCGAAGATTTACTACCCGTTCGGAAACAAGTACGCATACTCGTTCTACAGCTACTATCCGTACAAGAATTCCGATGGGCAGACTGCCGCTGTCAATGACGGTGCATACCGCCTCACCTACAAGCTCGGCAACACGGACATCCTCTGGGCCAGTTCCGTAGCTGAGGACTACAAGGGCTTAACAGGCTACAACGCAGCTTATTGCCGTGCAGTAAAACTCGACGGCGTCGATTCCCAATACTATCCGAAGCTCCAGTACCGCCATCTCCTGACGGCGCTCGTGTTCCGCATAGTGGGAAAGGACAATGATATCGAGAATTATGATGTAAAGGTGACCGGAATGCAGATTACCAACACGTCTTCCACGGCGTCACTCTGTATCGCGGACAGCAAGGGAGAGCAGTCAGGTGTGCTTACCGGCAGTGAAGATGGCGGAAGCATCGGTTTCACAGACCTAGACGTGGCTCCTACAACCAAGGAATCAGACCTCTGCACTATCTTGGCGATGCCTGCAAGGAATTACACGTCAGCCATCACGCTCACTGTAGACGGCGCCAACAAGAGCACTGTCGAAATTCCGCTCGGGAGCACTGACGGCCGCACGAAATACGATGCCGGCTACATCTACTATTTCACTGTAACAATCAACAATCCGCAGGAAATCACCATCGTGGAGACCGGACTGACGGAATGGATACCCGGAACCAATCCGACACCGGGCAAAGAAATCTGACATTGGGACAGTTGAAAAAATATCTGATAGCATCCGCCGTTTTGCTCGGAGTCATGATAGGCTTCGGGCAACGCGCTGATGCACAACAAATTGCCATACGTTCTAATGCATTGAACGACATCCTGCTGACTCCTGACCTGGGGTTGGAAATGGTGACAGGCGAGCACAGTTCGCTGTCGCTAGATGTCTTCTGGCATTGGAAACCTTATGGCATTGACTCGAAACTTATTGCGGCGCAGCCTCAATTCAGGTGGTGGCTGGGCGGCAGGCCTCTCGTGAGGGAATTTCTGGGCATTGCGGGATTGTTCACCAAGTATGACATGACCATCGGCGACCGGAGCTACAAGGGCATTGCCGGAGGCGTAGGTCTGACCGGCGGGTACGTGCTTTCGCTGGGACAGCGCTGGGGGCTGGAGTTTTCGGGCGGCCTCGGAGTGGTCGGATTCGGACAGCGACGCGCCAGCCGTTACGACGATTTCGGTGACCTGGACGGCGACACCCACAACTCGAAAGGCTATAAGCTGATGCCGATGAATCTCGGCGTAACTTTCATATACATAATAAGATAGATGAGACAATGCCTGACCATATTGCTACTGGCACTTCAGTTTTTTGCGATGCCGCTCGGGGCGCAGGAGATGAAGCGTGTCACCGGGCATATAGTCGACAAGACCACGGGGAAACCGATTGACCTGAAACAGGTGTCGGTGAGTGTCTATGGATTCAATACCGTCGCGCAGGCGGAGGATGTGAAGAAGCAGATGGACGGCGATGAAAACACGTTCGTGGCCCCTGACGCACAGGCATTTCCCGACGACAACGGCTATTACGAAATCACCATTCCGGAGACCGGAGCGCTGATTTTCAAGGCTGACATGAAGCCGGCCGTGCTGGAGAAAGTGAACTACCGACTCGAAATCAATGTGAAAATCGAGATGGGCAACTACATCCGCACCAGTACCATAACCGCGGTGCGCGACCAGGTCGGAGTGCTTGACCCTCAAGGAGATATCGAGGGCAACTGGCTGAAGGCGAGAAGCACCATCGCCCTGCCGGAAAACAGCGGCAAAACCAATGCGAGGATGATCGTCCAGCCGATATTGATAGACGGCGTGACCAAGGACACCTTGCGCTACCTGAAGCCGACCGTCATGGACGGTCAGGAGTATCGCGTCACCCAGCTGCGCAGGATGAATTACAATGCTGACAATGACCCGCTTAACAGATGGCTTTCACCTGACACTCTCACTTCTGCCGCACAAATCGTGAACTGGGCAGATACCATCTATCTGGAAAATCCTTCAAAAAACTACCAGGTAAAGGGCATCATCCAGCTGGAGGACTACAATCTCCCCTACTTCAAGAAGGAGTATTTTCTGGCATCGTCACGACTGAGACGCCCGCTCCGTTTTCTCGAATATTCAATGGAGCCGTATATGCTTGATCCTGAACAATATCGTGAACGTGCGAAAAGGGAGAAACGTAACACGGCGGGCAACATGTCATTGAATTTCATGGTGGGAAAGGCGCAGCTTGCAGCCGATGACGAGGAGGGCCGCCGGCAGATCAACTCCGTGAAATCCGTGCTGCTGGACATTATCCATGGCGAGGGCTCACAGCTGAAGGAGTTCCACATCACTGGTACGGCTTCCCCGGACGGACCTTACGCCGGAAACATGAACCTTGCGAAAAAACGAATGGAATACGCTCTGAACCAGATAGTTTCGGTGCTGCCGAAGAATGTGCGTGACAGAGTTTACATGACCACTACGGCTACCGTGGCGCCCTGGACCGCGGTCGCTGAACTGTTGGAAGCCGACTCGCTGATGGTGGAAGCGAAAGCCATCAGGGACATTGTCTCGAACAATCCCGGGACACCGGACCGACAATGGGGGAAAATCCGCGCATTGCCTTACTACCGCAGCATTATCGTGAATTATCTTCCGCGGCTGCGTTCGGTCCGCTACCAGTACGGCTACGAGATTTTCAGGGAATTGACGCCGGAAGAAATTCTGGAGCGCTACCGCAATGATGAGGATTACCGGAGCGGACGCAAGAAATTCGCACTGTATGAGTATTGGCATCTGTTCCAGCTGGTCAAGGAGCCGGAGGAACTGGAAAAGCTATACAAAAGAGCCTACGACGAGTCCATCGAAGCGAACGGACGTCCATGGATCCTGGCGGCGAATTCGCTGGCGGCATCATATATCGCCCGCGGCGTGGCGGACACGACTATTCTGCGCAATTTCATTGACCTTCAGACTCCTGTGGTGAATTATCACCTGATGCGAATGAACGGAAACGGGTATGAAATCGTGAATCCGGAGGCGGTCGTCGCGAACCAGATGATCATGTACGTGATGACCAACAATTTCCGTAAGGCGGGTCAGCTCACGAACATTCTTCCTGACAATGACAGGAACCGTCTTGTCCGGGCCTATGCCCTCTGTCTCGGCGGTTATTACAAGGGCGGAAACACTCCGGAGCAGCGCAGACGTGCCAGAGAGGTTTTCGAGACGGTTTCAGAAAGTTCGCCGCTGAACAAGGTCGTGCTTTGTCTTGCGATGAACACGAAGACTTATGACTCGCTGGCGGAGGAAGCCATGTCGGCGCTGCCGGGTGATTCGGCATTGACAGACTACCTCTGGGCGGTGATTTATGGGCGCAAAGGTGCCCGCACCCAGGATTTTATGGATGATATGGCGTCGGAGGACTACCTCGTGGCGTGCTTCCATAAGGATCCGTCGTACATCGACATTGCCGCAGGCGACGGGGATATTGTCGAGACCATAATGAAAAGTGCACGAGACAGATATGAGAACGGGAAATAGAATCATTTTCGCAGCGACGGCGCTGTTTCTCCTGCCGCTTGCCATGTCGGCTCAGTCGGCTCAGGAGATAGACACGACCAGTTTCAATGCATTGAAATACAGCATGCAGAAACGGTATCGTCCTCAGAATGAAGCATTTGTAGCCAACACTTTCATGGACAATACTTTCATCCGGGGCGGCATCGGGACCTGCGGACTGTTCCGGAATTCCATATCCGGCTACTCCTCAGGGCCTTGCGTTTCATTTTCCGTGGGAAAGATGTTCACCCCGCTGAACGCCGTGAGCATCGACGGGACTTTTTCCGAGTTCAGGCGCAATGCTGACGGGGTGCGTGTCTGGAGGGCCGGCGTCAGCGCGTCGCATCATTTCGACTGGACTTCCTATCTCTTCGGCTACTCCCCTTCCAGAGTTTTCAACATTTCCAGTATAGAGGGCGTCGAAGCGGGTCTTATAAGGACTTCCGGCACTTATTCCGCTGCACTCATGGTGAATTTCGGCATTGATTTCCGCGCTCGCATAGCCCACGAAACTGACTTTTTCTTCACGCCAAGACTGATGCTGGGAAACGACAGGATGGACGGCACTTCATCCCCCGACCGATGCCACCTCGGCTACGGGTTCAATTTCGGGGTGCACAAATATTTCAACAGGCATACATCGGCCGCTCCGGAAAGTTTCGGGGCCTGGTTCGTCCGTGATGCGTCAATTTCATTTTCGGGCGGAATCCAGTTCCAGCTTGCCGACATCACCGGCGAGACCGTAGGCTACTTCCCTTCGGCGCGCGAAAGTATCAACATCTCATACACGCGTCTGCTTTCAGGACCATTTTCTCTCAGATTGTCAGGCTTTTACGGCGGCGACATCTGGAAGGGGTTCAATGACGGCAGGCAGCTGAAATGCCACTACGCCGGCGTCAGGGAGGAGCTCATGTTCGAAACTCTCTACTGGCGCAGGCGTAGCAGTCAGGTATTTTCAATGCCGGTTTTTCTCGGTCCCGAAGCGGGTCTGATTTGGAAGCCGGATGACGGATATACCATACGGAGGCTCTATCTCGGGCTCACCGGAGGAATCCAATTCCGTTTCAATCTTGCCCCGCATTTCGGTCTCTTCCTCGAACCGCGGATGTCTCTCGTCCCGTATTCATGGAAGTCCCGAAGCGGCAATGTTCTCGTGAAGTCTTATACCACTTGGTACGATACCTTGTTTTCTTTGCAGGCTGGTGTTGTCGTACCGCTATAACTTATTTCAGATAAGCGTCGCTGACGACCTTTTGGCTGCGGGCAATGAAGTCGCTCAATGCCTTGCCTTTCAGGAGTCCGTTGGCGAGAAGTGCCAAGTCGGCAATCTGCTGGAGGGCTTCATTCTGCGATGCAAATGCCTCGATATCAGCCTTGTGCACAGAATAAGCGGCATCTTTGGCCTCACGTGCAGCAGTCTTGGCATCCTCAGCAGCCTTCTTCTGCTCATCGGTAGCATCCTTGGCCTCGCCGGCCTTTACGATCTCCGGATCAGCATCTGCCACAGCCTCCTGCGGCTTTACCTGAGCTTTCTCCGTCTCAAGAATCTGTGAAATGAGAGGATTCTCGACATTGACGGTAATATTGTATGAGGTAGGCAGTTTGCCGTAGAAATTCATACCGCCGCCCATATTGCTCATCTCACGGTAACGACGCATGAACTCATTCTGGGTGATGAGGATAGGCTCGCCGGTCTTGCCGAGATTGTCAGCCGTCACATAGTAATCGTAGTCCTTAGGCAGCACTGCCTTGAACAGGTCGGAAAGATCGTTCTTCTCGGTCTCGGACAATTCCGGTTTGGTCCTGTCTTCCTTAGGGATGAGATTGTCGATGGCATCGGAATCCACGCGGCAGAACCTGCAGTCCGTGAATTTCCTCTCCAGCAGGCTGATATAGTGTGAATCCAGCTCGCAATCCATCAGGAGCACATCGTAGCCCTTGTTCCTGGCACCCTCGATGAACGAGTATTGAGCTTCAGTATCAGTAGCATACAGATAAACCACCTTCTTGTCCTTGTCGGTCTGCTCCGTCTCGATGGCCTTGCGGTATTCATCGAAACTGAAATATTTGCCGTCAGTGTTCTTCAGCAGGGCGAACTTCATTGCCCTCTCGCAGAATTTCTCATCGGAGAGCATGCCATATTCGATGAACAGTTTCAGATTATCCCATTTCTCCTCCAGGGCCTTACGCTCATTGGTGAAGATATCTTCCAGTCTGTCAGCGACTTTCTTGGTGATGTAGCCTGAAATCTTCTTTACATTGGAATCACTCTGCAAGTAGCTTCTGGAGACGTTCAGCGGAATGTCCGGAGAGTCGATAACGCCATGGAGCAGCGTCAGGAAATCCGGAACGATGTCGTCGACATGGTCAGTAACGAACATCTGGTTACAATAGAGCTGAATCTTGTTCCTCTCGACGGTCATCCTGTCATTGATCTTAGGGAAATATAGGATACCTGTCAGGTGGAACGGATAGTCCACGTTCAGATGGATATAGAAAAGCGGATCCTCGTATGTCGGGTACAGCGCCTTGTAGAAGTTCATGTAGTCTTCTTCCTTCAGGTCGGCCGGCTTGCGTGTCCACAAAGGCTCTACTGTATTGATAATCTTGTCTTTATCCGTGTCGACATATTTGCCGTCTTTCCATTCCTGCTCCTTGCCGAACACGATAGGGAACGGCATGAACTTGCAGTATTTATTCAGCAATTGCTCGATTTTTCCCTTCGCCGCATATTCAGCTGAATCATCGTCAAGGTACAATGTGATAGTCGTGCCTCTGTCTGCCTTCACGCACTCGCCCATCTCGTATTCAGGGCTGCCGTCGCAAGACCACATCACCGGTTTCGCACCGTCTTTCCATGACAATGTCTCGATGGTCACTTTCTTGGAGACCATGAATGCGGAATAGAATCCCAGTCCGAAATGTCCGATGATATTGCCGATCTGGTCCTTATATTTCTCCAGGAATTCGCCTGCTGAGGAGAATGCAATCTGGTTAATGTATTTGTCGACTTCCTCCTCGGTCATACCGATACCGCGGTCAATGATTCTGAGAATCTTCTTGTCTTCATCAAGTTCAATCTTCACGAACAGGTCGCCCAGAACGCCCTTGAAGTCACCGGAAGATGCCAATGCCTTTATCTTTTCCGTAGCATCGACAGCATTTGCCACGAGTTCCCTCAGGAAAATCTCATGGTCCGAATACAAGAATTGCTTGATCACCGGAAAAATGTTTTCCGTGGTGACGCCGATTTTACCTTTTACCTCTGCCATAATATTTCAATTTTTTAATTTCAATGTTTTACCGGTCAATGCGGCGGTATACAAAAGACCGCCCGGCTGACCGGACGGTCTGTAAAAGGTCAAATAACGTTCCAATAGCGACAATCGTGACAAATTGTCAGTCGCGTTCCGGGCGAGAATCCAGGACAATGATGGACTGGGTTATCGTCTCTACTTGTTCAATGAAGTCTCATAACTGGTGCCGTCTGCTCCGTAGCAAGCAGTTATCCAGTCGGTTTTCTTGCCTTCCTTGTAAAAAGAAACGAGCAGTTTGCCTTCCGGCATGATATCTTCGCTGCTGAAAGTAAGCATGTTGCCCCATCTGACTTTCATCTGGGCCGGCACTGAATAGGTCATTGAATAATCCGAGTCTTCAGAACGGCTGCCTTCGACAGTGACGAGCCACGGATATTTGAGAGCACCGTCAACATCCTTGTCGCAGCGTTCGGCCTTCAGTTCAAACGAATACTTCTGATCATTGTAACCGTAATCATCCTTTCGAGTCACAATCCATTTGTTGCCAGGCTGCGAACGGCGCATTTCAAATCTTCGCCTGGAATCAGACCAGATGGTATCGCTTTTTTCAATCCTGTTTTCCACCTGATACACCCAACCTGTCTTGTCCTTGACGGTGTGCATGCCCAGAGAAGGATTTCCATCATGCGAATCAATGACGCTCTGCACAAAATTCAGCGACATCAGCGATTCACCTATCACCTCATCGAGAACGTCCTGAGGATAAAGCGTGAATTCACTTCCCTGCTGGCAACGACCCGACCACGTATCGAAGTCATCGCAACATTCGAAAGCCATAAGCGGCAAAACGGCCAACGCCATCAACACTTTAATTTTCATAGCATTACCTCCTTTAGAACCTTACACCTGCACCAAATTCCAATCCATTCACAAGGGTACCGAATGTCAATCCGACTTTACCGTAGACCACCGTACCGATCGAATAAGTAATGGGTCTCAACTGGATATCCGCATAGACTTTATTCTTGAATCCGTCATAAATCCCGAGCCCGATACTGCAAGAGGAAGACAATGTGGAAAGCCGCGTCCTGAAATAATCGAAGCGTATTTCCGGCATCACATAATACACGTCACCCTTCACCTTCCGTTCAGGATGGCGGTCAAATCCCTTATAGACAGAACCTTGTATATGCTGGTATGCCAGATCCACACCGACACAAAGCCATTCGCGGACCTTGAAATCAGCCCTCAAGGACAACATCGGCATCCCGTCAGCAGCAGCCTGCAACTGAATATATTCAGCGTACAAATGCTCCACATCAGGGGAATAGCCATGATAGAAGTCATCATCATGCGACAGATAGCCTTCACAGAAACGGTCTTGGAAAGCGGTGCCGTTGACAGCTCCCGTTACCGCAAAGGAAAAGGAGATATCCGCCTTAAATGGCTTCTGTGGACGGAACGCATCTGCGTTCTGATGGAAAAAGCATGCAAGAAGTGCAAGTACAATCAATTTTTTCATAGCTCATCAATATGCAACGATCTATAGATGCAGAAAAGGACATATACGTTGCACTGAACACAACTATTTATACATGAAGCGCTTGATGCTCATCTTAGGGGTTTTCTCGAACGGCTTGTCCACCACCTCGACTTTCTGGAGCTGGCTGTAGGAAGGCAATGCTTTATTGGCATTGATCCTGATATTTTCCGGAATGTCGGCGATGGTCTCGTCATCGAGGCCGGCCTTGCGGATGGCGTCATGGTCGAGGTAGACGAGGGCCACGAGCTTGCTTGCGCGGTCGACGACGACGGACTCGACTACATAGTCCTGGTTGTTCACGACAGCCTCGACCTCCTCCGGGTAGATATTCTGGCCATTTGCGCTGAGAATCATGCTCTTGCTGCGGCCCTTGATGAAGATATTGCCGTGAGCGTCAATGATTCCCAAGTCACCGGTCTTCAGGAAACCGTCAGGAGTAAAGGCAGCAGATGTCGCTTCAGGGTTCTTGTAATAACCCAGACAGATGTTCGCTCCCTTCGCCTGGATTTCGCCGACCACGTGCTGAGGGTCCTCGGAGTCAATGCGTACCGTAGCGCAATCCACGGCTTTTCCGCATGAGCCCGGCACATAGGAAGTACATGGTTCGTAAGCGAGAAGCGGTGCCGCCTCGGTCATGCCGTAGCCGACAGTGTAAGGAAGTCCGATCCTCTTGAACCATTTCTCCACCTCCGGATTGAGAGGTGCGCCACCCATGATTATCATCTGGAGATTTCCACCGAGAGCGGTCAGGAGCTTCACTCTGATTTTCTTGAATATCAATGACTTGATACCAGGAATCTTCGTAAGGACTTTCATCACAGGCTTGTCGAGAACCGGCTTGAGGGCGCTCTTGTAAACTTTCTCCATGACGAGAGGAACCGTGATAAGGAGATATGGTTTCACGTCGTGCATCGCTGAAAGGAGCAATGACGGTGAAGGTGTCTTGCCGAGGAAGGTGATGCATGTACCGTTGCAGAGCGGGTACAGGAATTCGTACACAAGGCCGTACATGTGCGCCATCGGCAGCATTGAAACCATCGTGAACTTGTCGGATGACGGAATGTACCTTTGACCGAAGTCGATGGTCGCGCTGATGGCCTTGTATGTGAGCATTACGCCTTTAGGGGCGCTGGTCGTTCCCGAGGTGTAGTTGATGATGTCGAGATCGTCCCAGTTTTCGGTATTGTAATTCACGTTTTCGCCGGTGAATCCCATAGGGTATTTCGCGGAGAAGAGTTCCGGAACGGATGCAAATGCCTTGCTGATGGACTCTTCGGCGGCATAGAGAAGCGTAAAGTCATTGACACTGACTACGGCGCGCAGGAGGGGCATCTTGGAAATGTCGAGCTTCGCCCATATATCATTGTCAGTGAACAGGATGACGCTCTCGGAGTGGTCGACGAGGTGGTTCACGCTGTCCGGTGTGAAATCGGAGAGAATCGGCACGACCACCGTCTCGTAGGTATTGACCGAAAGGAAGGACACGGCCATTCTGGCAGTATTTTTCGCGCAGATTGCGATTCGTTCCCCTTTCTTGATGCCACAGGCTTCGAAGAATATGTGGAATCTTTCTATTTGTGTGGCGAGTTGCCCGTATGAAAATGTTTCGCCTTTATAGTTGCCTACAGCAGGTTTTTCCCAGTATAGGCGAATTGCGTTTTGAAGTCGCGAAAAATAATGTTCCATAAAATTCTAATTTTCGCAAATTTAACAACTTTTCGCTATATTAGAGCGATTGATTAAACAAAAGCTATGAGAAGAAAGCCAATTGTAGCTCTGATTTATGATTTTGACGGGACTCTTTCTCCCGGCAACATGCAGGAATTCGGTTTCATCCAGGCCATCGGCAAGACGCCGGAGGAGTTCTGGAAAATGAGCGACGGCATCGCTGCCGGCCAGGATGCCAGCAACATTCTTGCGTACATGAAGCTGATGTTCGATGAGGCGAAGAACAACGGCATCCGCCTGAAACGCAGCGAGTTCAAGAAATTCGGCAAGGACATCAAGCTGTTCGACGGGGTCACGGGATGGTTCGACCTCGTGAATGAATATGGCAGGTCGCATGGCGTGAAGGTGGAGCACTACATCAATTCTTCCGGCCTGAAAGAGATTATCGAGGGCTGCCCGATAGCCAAGGAGTTCAAGCATATTTTCGCCAGTTCTTTCATCTATGACCAGAAAGGTGAGGCAGAGTGGCCGGGAATCGCGGTCGACTACACTGCCAAGACGCAGTTCATCTTCAAGATAAACAAGGGCATTTTCAGTGCACGGGATACCAAGGAGGTGAATGAGAGCATGGCGGAGGACAAGAAGCGTATCCCGTTCACGCAGATGATATATGTCGGCGACGGAGAGACCGATGTACCATGCATGAAAATAGTCAGCATGTTCGGCGGCCATTCAATCGCCGTGTACAATCCGGACAAGCCTGAGAAACAGGTGGTTGCGGAGAAGCTTCTGCGCCAGGGCAGGGTAAATTTCATCACGCCGGCGAATTATTGCCATTACAGCCGCATCTTCAAGGTCGTGTGCAGCATCATTGACAAGATCAAGGCAGACCACGTGCTTGCGGGGCTGTAATAGACACTGCCCCGGAAATTGTTACATTTCCCGGGGCAGTTCATATTCGTTTCGGACGTTATTCCTCGACAAGGCAGGTGTCCAGATCCTTGCAGATCTGCTCTTTATCCATGTTCTGGCCGATGAATACAATCTTCTGCATGCGGTCGCCATAGTGCGGATCCCAGTCTTTCATGATAGTCGGGTCCTGACGCATCATGCGGATAAGTTCCTCTTCCGGCGCTGTGGCATACCATTGTCCGGCCTCACGCAGCATAATCTGCTTTCCGGCCTGCTCGAAAAGACATGACATGTCGGTATTGTCCGAAAAGTAGCAGAGTCCTTTAGCCCTGATGACACTCTTCGGCAGCCGCTTGCTCACGAACCAGTCGAATTTGTTCAGGTCAAATGCCTGGCGGCGGTAATAGACGAACGTGCCGATGCCATATTCCTCGACTTCGCCGCCTTCGTGGTCATGATGATGGTGATGATGGCCTTCGTGGTCTTGGTCATGCTCATGGTCTTCGTCATGGTCATGCTCATGGTCGTGATGGTGCTCGTCTTCGTCAGGCTCGTGATGATGCTTATGGTGATGTTCCTCCTCATGGACATCGCTCTCGATACCGCGGATCCAGCCTGCCCCGGCCTCGGTCTGACGGAAGTCAAAAGCATTGGTATCCAACAACTTCTCTATATCGACATTGGCATAATCGCACTCGATAATCTGCGCCTTGGTCTGGATTTCACGTATAATCTTCTTGATCTTGGCAAGTGCCTCGGGCTTGACTTCGGAAGCCTTGTTCAAAAGAATGATGTTGCAGAACTCAATCTGCTGAATGATAAGGTTTTCAATGTCTTCTTCACCCAGGTCCTTGCGTTCCAGCTGTTCTCCGCAACCGAATTCGTCCGCCATCCTCAATGCATCCACGACGGTGACAATGCAGTCCAGCTTCGGCGTGCCGAATTCCGTGCACACTCCCCCGATGGACTTCATTGAACAGATAGTCTGCGCGATAGGTTCCGGTTCGCAGATTCCGCTGGCTTCAATGACAATGTAGTCGAACTTGTCCATCTTCATGATTTCGACCAGCTGATTCATCAGGTCGGTTTTCAATGTGCAGCAGATGCAACCGTTCTGCAGCGCGACCAGACTGTCGTCACTCTGACCGACCACGCCGCCCTTCTGAATAAGGGACGCGTCAATGTTGACCTCTCCTATATCATTGACAATGACCGCGAAACGGATTCCTTTCTTGTTTTCGAGAATACGGTTCACCAACGTAGTCTTGCCACTTCCGAGATATCCTGTCAGAAGCAGGACAGGCATTTCCTTGTTTTCCATCTTAGAGTTATTTTTTAGTTATATATACAAGTTTCGCAAGTTGTCGGACGTGCTGGACACTAGTGCAAATTGGAGTGTCGTCACTCGTTCGAAGAGTGTAAGGCCAACGCTCTTAGTTTGCTCGCGTTACCTCCACCCTGAATACCTCCCGTGGAAGGGACTTACTTTCGCCCTCTCGGGCTCTATAAGCGGTATTTCGCACTTACGAAACTTGAGTCATATATACAAAGTATGCGCCAACAATGCCGGTGACAGAACCGACTGACAATTTTGCAGCAGTCTGACAGGAAACGTTTTACGGCAAATTTTCGAAGCCCAACTAAAATTTTAGTAAATTTTAGTTACGTTTTAATTCGTTGATTTACAATGCTTATAAAAATGTTTGTGAAAATAGTGCTTAAAAATTGTAAGAAATAATTTGCACCGAAACGAAAAAGCCGTAACTTTGCAATCGAGTTGATGATGGAGTTCTTCCACATACAGCTCGTTGGTTATTAGTTTTAGTGTTATTAATTATGTGGTTAGTGTGAGTTTTTGCGCGTGATGCGTCATTACTCAACGATTTAAAAAGGTCCTTATCGAAAGTAAGGGCTTTTTTGTTTTCTATACCGCCTCATCTTCCTGCTGCATGTTCCGTCAGAAATTAGAGGCCAGGGAAAAATTCCGGCCAGGAAATAACGTTGCACCACTCTCTCGTGCATGATAAAACGTTTTCTACGCACGTCGTGTGGAAAAAAACGACATGTCGTGAGTAAATCCGGCCTTTTCACGCACGAGAGGTAAGTATTATCGGGGTTGCCCAACACCGGCAGGTGCGCATCTCATGACATTGGGATCCGGCGGCAATCCGGCGGCGGGACGCGGTCACGCTTCGTTTTTGGGAGCATTGATTTTCAATGAGTTATAAAATAGGGCGTGGAAACGTGGCCAAAAAATGCCTGCGTTTCCACGCTCCTGTTAAAATAATAATTGATTATCAATAAGTTACATATCTTGCCGTGGCAGCGTCCCGCCATTGCAAAAGCCTGGCGAAGGTGTGGCCGTGTCGCGCCTGGGATAAACACTTTAGACATATGGCGCACCGGGAGTACGGCTCGTTGTTACGCCTCGCTCTGTAGTTTGGTGATTTCTTCGGCAGAGAGACCGGTGGCTTCGCAGATAGTCTGAATAGGTAAATTAATTCGCAACAAATTCATTGCGATTTCTCTTGAGCGCTTTTCAATGCCTTCTTCACGCCCTTCCATGCGTCCCTTCTCAACACCTTCCTGCATGCCTTCCTCGCGCCCTTTTTTCTTCGCGTACTCCAATTGGTTGTATGTGTCCCTTGCCGTCTGCATATTGTTGATGTAATTCTTCTTGTCTTCATCATCAAGGCTGGAAATTTCAGCTACATCGAAAATCCGTTTGAAGATCTTGTCGCGCAGTGCCGCCGGTCTTTCAAGCAGATCCGACAGGTTTTTCAGCATGTACAGCCATTTGTCCAGGTCGGTGGTCAACTCGTCCTCAGTCTTGTTGAACTTCGCGACTTCGACGAAGACGAATTTCAGCTTGTCGGTCATGGTCTCGCCGGTCGTCCCTTCTCGCAGCCAGTAGCGGTGCTCTATCCGGTCGTCGTCCAGGTGCTTGTAGTTCAGCACTCCCAGGAAGAACACGCCGTCAAGCCGGAAGTTCCAGGGTCTCTTCGGATCGCCCTCCTCTTTCTCCATGGCCTTCTTGCCCTGCTTCAGGATCGGGAAGGAGGTGTAATACAATGCCCTCTCGAAGAAGTGTTCCTGTGCGCCCCGCTGCACTTCGACCAGGAATTCCTTGCCGTCCGAGGCCCTGCAGATGACGTCGAATACTGCCCTGCGGTCCTTTTCCATGATTCCCAACTGTTCGGACGGAAGGTATGTGATGTCCTTGATGTCGAATTCCGGGAAAATGACTTTAAGGAATTCAATGAGGATGTCCTTGTTTACTTCCGAGCCGAATAGTCTTTTGAAGCTCCAGTCGATCATTGGATCGATGTACCTTGCCTTGAATGTTTCTTCCATAAAGTTAATGTTTTTAATTTATTTAACAATGATTTGACATGATGATGTTTAGCGATTACGGTGGCATCATCGTGTTTCAAGGCTGCAATAGTATGCAAAAAATTTCCGAAAACATTGGAAATGTAGGCACAGGGATGCAGATTTTTATGATTTTTATGTCCCGTGGAAGATTTTTATGTGTTTTGTGGTTTTTTCTGAAAATTAATTTATGATTTTTATCTGTCTAAAACCACAGTACAAAATTGTAATTTGGCGGGACACGGTCGTATCTCGACAGCTTTCTCCGGAGGTAATCATGGTGATGTTTATGTCGCCCTTGGACGCGCCCCGGCGGAGGTGAGATGGGAAGAGGCAAAAATGGCGTGCGAAATCACTTCGGACGCCATTTTACCAATATAGTATATATAATCAAAAAGATGTTTTGATTATCGTGTTGATTATTCTTTCACATCCATTACGCAGCGGACATAGCCATTTCCACTTGGAGCAATAGTCATGGAGCCATTCGAAATAAGAGCAAAGCCACCACATGCATTTCCCTGGTCATGTTTATAATATCCAGTATCCAGTCCTGTAAAAGATGTACTGCACCATAAAAATTTATTATTAGTCAGATTCATTTCAGTTGTACTCAAAACTGCCGACATCAACGACAATTCCTTTTGAGTCGGAACTCGCCAGCCCATTCCCATCTGAGTTTGGCAGACATCCTTATCGGCAGCAATAAAGTCAGCGCCATTGCTGGAATTCAGAATCTCCCCACGAGTATACGGGCCGATATTAGAGGATGCAACCTTAAACTTATTATAAACTTTATTATTATGTTTCTGACCTCTCTCATAAGAAGGCTGCTGCGCCGATCCCTGGAAAGATCGAGTTGCCCCTGGTGCAAGATCCAAAGAGATAACAGTTTCAACGGTAGTGCCAGAGCCGATTTTTTCAAACGAATAATATTTATCAGACTCTTCCAAACCTTTACCGTTATTTTGCAGCGTCCTTATACAACGGACCATTACTGCATTTCCAGAATTACCCGTTGAACAACCTTCTTCTGCCCAAAATATAGATTGTGAAGAAGCTGTAAAATAATGCCATGGCTCAAGGTTATGATCATTATTATTCCAGACACCATTCAGCTTGCGCCAATTATCCGCACTCGGCTCAAAAAGTTTAACCTCTGTCGGCAAGAAATCATCTACAACCCAAACACCCTTATATTGGTCCACAGCTGCCAGATACCACTTGATCTCGTTTCCCTGAATTGTGCCATCACCATTAGCATCACGATTTCTGCTCATACAAGCTTTATACGGGTCTTTATACATATCCTGAGTACCTATATTTCTAAATACCGAATATGCATATTTGTCACGGTTATCGGCAGTCGATGTATTATTTGTCAACGCAGAAGCACGACCTTCCCAATTCTTAGGCGCTTTGTTATTACCACCCGAAAGTCTAAAGTTATTATCTTTAGCCCACACGACATCTTCTTCTGATATAGATTCAATACCAAACGGCAGCGCCACATCAGCAGAATAAAAAGACTTGATAGACTTCTGGGAAACTACATATTTAGCCTTGGCGTATGAACTTCTTCCATCCTCACTTGTGCTAAAAGAGTTTGCACAATAAAGCACCCTGTCCTCATTTTTGTTCACATACTCCGACCAATTCTTATGCTCGTAATAGTTTTCATCAATAAAACATGTCACGTAAACGGAATTACCGCTATCCTGATTGAAAAAGCTACTGCTGGTCCTTAACGTTTCTTCATAAAGCTTTTGGAAGAATTGGAACACGTTCATCACATTAGAATTTTCATCTCCCGGATAGGCACAAACTTCATTAATTCCATGCGTTTGCTCAGTATCTCCACTATACGTCACCCTAGTTCCAGTATTCCTAACAAAATGAACCCAATCGAAATCAAGTTCCCCACTCAAGACCAACGCACCAGGATCCGACACGCTTCCGTCAGTATTGATAGTAGACAACAACTGGGGTTTACGATTATTATCCAGTTTATCTTTAAAATCCGCAGCGTCATAAATTCCGGCAGGAATAGTGATACCATTTTTAGTATGCTCAGGAACAGCCAACAAACTCGTGGTCTCGCCAAAAGCGGTCTTGATTTTTATAATATAACCAAAGTTTTGGTCAATCAACGCTTTCAGCTCTGATTTCTTGAACTGCATCACGCGAGCCTCATAATGACAATCGACATTCAGCAATTGTCCTGAAGACGTATTGATTATAATACCTTCTGAACCATGATCATACTTTCCAGTCTGGCACTCCGACTCCGCAATGAAATTGTCCACCCCATTGATTGTTATGGTATACTTGTAATTATAGTTACGGACAACATTGAAATCAGACATTGACTTACTAAAATCTCCCAAGTGAATCGTATATTCCACATTTCCCTTATACTGGGCAGATTCATAGCGACCATGAATGACAATGTATGTAGCATTCTCCGGTGCGTTGTCAAAAATCTTCACATCGCCGACATAAGTATTCTTCTCCCTATCGTTGAAAGTAGAAACCACCTTATCTGAATTCTGGAGATTTTCCGGCATATACCATGTCAATGTGTTTTCATCCAATACGATTCGTTCAAAGTTCTCAAAATCTCCGGCTGCTGGCCTCAAGGCCTCATCCGTTTCTATAGGAAGTCTACGCATCAATGCCGCCGACGACGGCATATTATAAATCTCCATATAATCCGGGTCGAAAGTGATACCTGTACCTTCGCCAGTCTTAATCTCTATACTGTTCTTAGACATAACCTTATAGAGCTTTAGGCGTTTAGCATCATCTGTAAGCCCCGTAATCTCAGCATTGACTGAGCCCTCTTTTCGCGCAATAGTAACAGGCTTTCCATCATTCACATAACCAGTCATAAGAAACTGGTTATCACGCGGGTTATATGACTCTTTCTGTCTGGTATAGGTAGCCTGGAGGAATTGTTCTCTGGTCAATGTGGAAGTGGCGGCATCATTTATATCAAGAATATTGTTATCCGATACCCAATACTGGGAATTAATGGCATTGGCAATTCCATATATGTACAATTTCTCACCAGTTGAAGTATGGACATGCTCAACTTTAGCATTGTAGCCATCCGACACTTCACTAGTAGTCAACTTGCCGAAAAGGCCATAACCAGCCAAATGTCCGGACTCAGAGAAAACATATATTCTAAGATTATAGACAGCACGTTCAGCCGCATCATTATCAGCCCAAGAATTCTTGACAATGACATCTGGCATTTTCCCGGTAGAAACATCAAGAGAAAGAGTAATCTCCCCCTCATCTCCAGATGGTGATACTCCGGACATCTCCTTAACACAAGATGTCGACATAATCAGCATTGACATTGCCAATATATGTAGTATATAGTGTTTCATATTCTTCACTCTTATTGGAATGTAACATTACCGCCATGACCGTCTTCCCACTTCATGACACTCACAACCAAATTAACCTCATTATCACTGAAGACAAGTTTATAGAGATATCGGTTACCCGCCAGCCAGGTCCCTCCTGGAGTAAGATCTTTCAAATTCTTCGTAACTGTTTTCTCTTCGGTATAATCTACAAGCTGGGATTCCTTGTCAGTGATGGTACTTCTAGTATAATTCCCCCTATAACTTTCATATGCCCATCGAACAGCGTAATTACCTTTTCCCCTGCCTACATAAACATAATGACTACCTTCCTTATTATAATCAAAACTCTTATCTCCCGAAGACAAAACATTATTAAGATTATCCGTAAATGAAACATCATAGTTACCATTGCCGGACGAAGTCGTATAAGTATATTTATTAACTGTAACGTCCACTTCCTGATACCTTTTACCAGAAATAAGATATGCCATCTCCAGCGTCTTCCCGGTCAAATCCTGCGGCCAGATGAGGGTGTATTTGTCATAATTGGCCATATTGTTTTTGTCGATCAGGCCGCCCTGGAACATGTCGTAGCAGGTGGCTGGTTGGATTTCTCCGGTTTTTCCGGAGATGCCGGTTGTCGAGGACATTGTCAGACCGGTATAGGTAACTGCCGGATTCCAGTTGTCAGCATCAGCTGGAGCAAAACTCTTGTCCCAAACATTGGAATAATCAATCTTCGCGGCAGCCTGGTCGTCCACTTTGAGAGTCGCGGACTTGATATTGAAGCTGGACGGGCTGTCGTTCTCGAAAGTGAAACCGAATGCCGAGAAGAGGTGGTTGAATTTTAGAGGAACGGCTGTGGTAGGGGCACCATCGTCGAGATTGCGTTCAATGACATTGGAATAAACGAAATCGAACTGGGGCGAGGTCAGGGTCAATTTCGTGGTCGGCACAGAGTAAACCTTGTGCGCCGCGTCGAACCCCCAACCGGTTGTCGGTGTCAAAGGTGCGCTGCCGGAATTATCCTTCACCAGCACGCCGTAGAAACGGTGGGTGCCGGTCTTGGTCCAGTAATAATGCTTGTCCGGAGATGAAACGGCATCGCCTTCCTTGAACGGCCAAACGGCGCCGGTGCCTGTAGAAACGACATTGGTACCTTCAATGTAGGCCTGCGGAGCTACGACAGAATTGAAATAGACATCCCATATCTGCAGGACATTGCCTTCGGCGGAAAAAGAGGCCGCGTCGAACAATGCCTTCGTCTGCGCACCTTCTGACGAAACCGCCATACGGATAGGAGTCCCGGCCGGACGGACATCTTCCGTCTCCACGCGCATCTTGGCGCATGAGGACAAAGCTGCCGCCAGAAAGACTGCCGCTGCCAACGTATTTATATGTTTCATATCAGTTTTCATTTTCTTTCAATGTATCATCCCAGCTGCTCATGCCGGTGGTATAGGTCAGTTCTTTCTCCTGATCCTTGAAAATGCTCAATGTGTAGGTATAGTGCCTGTCAGGCTCCCATGCCTCAAGTGTGACAGGTGCGGACACTGTCTGTCCGCCGATCCATCCGCTCTCACCTGTCTGGAAAGCGTAGGTAACTTCAATGGACGAGCCCATGTTCTTCTGCGGAATGATGAACATGCTGCTGCCCACATATTTGGGAACCAGATTGAAAATCTCAATCCCCTCCTCGCGACCGTTTGCTGCATAGACAGTTATGTCCGTCTGCTGTCCGGCCGGGTTCCAACGGAGGTCTGCGGAAGAATCGAATGCGCCCTGCACATAGGCGCTCTTGATAACGATCTTCTCGACTCTCACACGTGTTCCATTGCCCAATACATGCTTCGCGCGGAAATCAATCTTCGCCAATGCATGATAGAACGGGAGGCCCGCGATGCTGTCGTTCTTGTTATATGCCTTCGTGGGATCGGTAACCAGAAGGTCAATGTCTCCGGCGGTGTATGCCGGCATTTTCAATGTCCCGTCGCTGTTGCATGTCATCTGAAGGTCGGAAGGGTAATATCCGATGAATTTAAGGGATTCATCCACTGGCCATTTCGGAGTATTCTCCGGGAACCAGCCCCTCTTGCCCCCGTAGGTCACGGCAACATCGTCGAGGAATTTACGCCCGGTGTCCTGGGAAATCGCGAAAACATTGAATTTCCTGTCTTCCGGGAATGGAATGAACTCCTTCCCGGACCTTGTGCCGATGCCGATCACAGGTCGTAGACGTATGTCACCGGTGGATTTGTCGTACTTCGTGGAAGCAAGACAGCCGGTCAATGTGATTGCTGCAGTCAGCAGCACCAAGGTCCTGGAAATGAGTTTCATAATAGAGTTATTTAACGTATTGCTACGAGTAAATGTTTGCTAAATCTTAGTTGGCTGAGATGCCGTCAGCGTTAACAGGCGTCCAATCAGTAATAGAAGGATTGATCTTGATTTCATTTTCGCTACCTGGTCCTTCAATTGCAGAGAAGTTGATGATATAGGTATAGTGCTTTCCAGCTTTCCACTCGTTAATTGTATCGGCACCAGATTTAAGCAAGTTGAGCTTCTGGACAAACTTATCCTGTGCAAACCATTGATTAGCACCATTATTCATTTCATAAGACACTTCAATCGCTGCAGCATCGGCAAGAGTCTGCGGGAATACCAGACCGCAATTTTCGTTGCTCTCAACTAGAGTACCAGTACCAGGAGTACTAGCCGGAACGGCAAATGCTGAAGTAGGAGCAAATACAGTAATTTTCTTAGTTCCGGTTGTTGTCCACTCAGGGAGGCCATCCGAAGAACCATTCGCTGCCAAACCGACAAACTTAATTTTGGTAATCTTAATCTGATTTGCAGCTGCTGCATTAGCCTTGACTGTAACCCAAGAAAGTGCATGAGAGAACACCATGTCTACAGTACCACCAAGAACAGAGGTTCCACGTCCAGCATAAAGAAGGTCTTTAGTAGCAGAGAACTCAGGCTGTTCCAATTCTGCAACAGAGAATTTATTATTAGCCAAACTGAATGTCACCTTGTCAATGCCAAAATCAACAGGAGAATAACCTGCGAAAAGCATGGAACCGGTCTTAGGCCAATAATAAGAAGTCGTTGCGCCTGCCCAAGTAGCACCTTTTTTCGCGAAATCTACTCCAGGAAGATACTCTACAGCAAATTTGCCGGGAGCATAAGAACTTCCTACAGGCATGGAATTGTCATAGTAGCCATAAACCTTGATGTTCTGATTAGGGAAAGCAGTACCCTCGACAGCAGCCTTGGTGCTGTTCTTCCTGACTACAGGAGCGAAACCAATCTCTCCTGTCTGCTCATAGCTGACAGAAGTCTTGGTACATGCGACCAGCGCAATGGCACCGAGCGCGATAATCAAACTTTTTTTCATTGTTCAAACAATTTAGTAATACTATAGTTGTTAATAAATTAGATCGTAATATTGGAAACGATATCCTTCCACTCATCCACAGATGGGGCAAGTCCGCCGCCATCTTTCTTTTCAGGTTCAGGAATATCGATTTCATCGGTATTAACCTGGATATACTGCCTGTCATTGCCAGGGAACTGGTCGGATACATCCACATTGAAAATATGGGACTTACCGCCGGTATCGGTAATGACCAGTGAGAGAATCTGCTTCTCGCCCGCTTCTGGATTCATACCGAAAGTATTGAACTTGGTCATGAGGATACCGCCCCTGTCGAGACGCTGGACATCGAAGAACACTGACGCAAACTCCTTGAAACGCAGGTCCTTGGAAATCTTGTGGTGCTGGGAAAGTCCGGTGATGACTGCGGAAATGGAGGCCACGTATTGTGCGCCCTTGATATTGTTCACTTCCAGAAGCCAGGTCTGCACGACAGACTTGCAATCCACCCGCAGGGTGATTTCCGGAGAATCCACGGAGCGTGCCGGAATATTCACTTCATTAAGGCGTCCGACAAAAAGATGGTCAGGGTCATAGACGATTTCCTCATCTTTGTCCGCGTCCGCATCGGTCATCGGGCTCTTCGTACCACGGCTCTTCAGCTTGCTCTTGAACGCATCCGAAATGGTGTTCGTCGTCGCCAGAATCTTAGTCCAGTCGTTCTCATCCTTGATCAATGTCACTTCCGTATCGAAGTTGTAGACCAATATGTCGTAGGTTCGCTCCGGAACGATGTTCACTTCGCCGCCTGTCGGAGGAAGGAACGCCTGCGTAAACAACTGTCCCGTATTGTGGTCGTAGAACGCAACTCGCATGATCTCAGGGTCCCGAGGCATCTCATAGTTCACGATGTCACGGTCGATATTGGTATCAAGTCTTACGGTGTAGTCCGCAGTAGTGAGCGGCCTTCTGTGACATGAGAACAGAGGCAGCAGCATTACAGCTGCAATCAAAAATCGCATTGTCCTTTTCATTGCCCACCTCCTTTTGCCTTGTGTTTCACGATAATCGGCAGCACGAACGAGATGCCCGCGCGGGTAGGACCGAAGAAAGTATAGTACTTGTTCTTGATTCCCGGGTCCTTGATAAGTTCCTCATAATCAGCAGTCGGAGTGTAGTGACGTGCTTTCGTCATGATACAGCCTACGCCGAGGTTGAACTCCATACGCATCCATTTCTTGCGACCGACAGGAAGACCGAAGGTGTAGTCCACACCGAAATCCAGATATTCTCCCTGGTAGCCGCTTCTGCGTTTCTGGTAGTCGTAGTAACCGCCGCCGGCATAGAGTCCCAGTGCATGTCCTTTCAGCTTGTCTGCACGTGTCCACTCATATTTGCCGCCAGGGCGTGAAAACCAATATTTTCCGTCAATGAACCAGCCGAGCATTTCGCCGCAATACTTGTTGTTCTTGGCAAGCCACCAAGGATACCAATAATCGGCACCTATGGAAACGTGTCTTCCGATAGGAATCTCTACGCCGAAATTAAGTCCAGGTGCGAGGAGATTGGTCCGTCCGGCAAGAATCATTTGCCTGTCATACAGAGGCTTGGGAGGTTCAATCCTGACAACAGGTCCGGCAGGAGCGGATGGCCCGGCGAGCGCCAAAGGCCTTTCAGGTTCCGCTGCCTGCTGTCCCATCTCAGCCACGGCAGGGACTGCCGGATCCACCCATACGCAGATCCATGTGGCAAGTCTCAGCTTAGGCATGTGGTTAACGATTATGTAGTGCCAAGTATAGCCGTTGTCCAAGTGACGGATTCTCCATTTCTTGGTGTCGTTGCCGACATTGGCATCGAGAATCCTCATCACATAGTCTTTATTCGGAAGGGTGTAGTTAGCTTCGAGTTCAGCCCTGAGTCCCTCCCAGTTCTCATTCATCGGCTGGAGCTTGATCTTATCCCCGTTCAGAGACGACCCGTCAGGGATATTGTTAACGAGAAAGCGGCGCGCCGCCTCTGCTCTCTTGCGGGCAAGCCACACGTTTCTCTCATACACACCTTCCGGAGAAGCGTAAGAGCATATCGTGATACTGTCAATCTTAGGTGAAATCAGAAGGTATTTCTTGATTTCAGCAAGTTGCCTTTCGTTATCCAGATAATGCTTGTCGATGTCGATACGGTCAAGCCAGTACCAAATCGCGAACCGTCGTGCGACGGAACGTGCTCCAGTCTCTTGAGGCGCATCAGTGACGGGTGGTGTCTGCGCATATAGCGCATTAACCGCCGACACACACAAGGATGCCGTGAGAGCTATTTTAACTAGCCAATTCATATTTTACAATCTTCCCTTATTTACATCAGTTATGCTGCGGCTGAAGCCGCCGGCAAAACATCCCTTTGATTTATCCGATTGCAAAAATAGAATTCAGATTCGAAAATTACAATATGGAATTTTTCTATTTGCAGCGCAAAAAAGTGCCTTATAGAGCATATATCCACCCCCCATGTAAAATCATGCATAAAAATTTACATGCGCCATATTTTAGCGCAGGAACAAGCGCCCCGACAAACACAAAACCCACTTGCGCCATTTTCTAGCGTAAGTGGGCAATAAATGAATTAAAGCACCTCAGACCTGCCAAAAAAGCATTTGAAAATTTACGGCATAAATTATCAAATTGTTATTTTTGACAGTACTTTTTCCAAAATATTAGGAAAATGTTGCATCTCCAGAACGTGTTCTTTGGCTGCGATATCGTCCGGCGTATCGTCCGGAGAAATCGGTGTCGAGTACTGGGCGATGATTTCACCACCGTCGACCTGATTACTTACGTAATGGACCGTCATACCGGTTTCGGTCTCCCCCGCTGCCTTGACCGCTTCGTGAACATGGTGTCCGTACATTCCCATGCCGCCGAACTTGGGGAGCAATGCGGGATGCAGATTGACCATCTTGTGTTCATAAGCATTGATAAGAAAATCAGGGACGACGAGCAGGAAGCCGGCGAGTACGATGAAATCGATGCCGAACTGCTTCATGAGCGCCATCATGTACGCCTCGTCATTGAACTGCTTTTTCGGAACCACGATGGTCGGGATTCCGAGATTCCGGGCGCGGACCAGTGCATAGGCGTCAGCGCGGTTGCTGAGCACGAGCGAGATTTTCACGTCCTGTGATCCGGCGAAATGCCTGATGATGGCTTCGCAGTTGGTTCCGCCGCCGGAAACGAAGATTGCAACGTTTGTCATATAAAATCCTAGTTGTTGGTCATTGACTTTTCACTCTTGATGAGCATTGCGCAGAGGAGGACACCGATGCCGGCGCCGATGGCGACAGTCAGGTTCGCGGCGTTCCATCCGAGGTGGTTGGCTACGCTGCCGACGAAAATTTTGGAGCAGATGGCGTCACCGATGAAGTAGCCGAAGAGACCTACGAAACCTGCTGCGGTTCCTGCTGCATTTTTAGGTACGAGGTTCAATGCCTGTACGCCTGTAAGTGCCACAGGGCCATAGATGAAGAAGCCGATGAGGCAGAGTGCGACGTAGACGAGCGTCTTCTGGAGAGCCGGGCTCATCGCTACATATCCGGCGCCTACGAACCAGTAGATGAGGACACCGAACATACATGCTATCATGCAGATGACATTCATCGGAGCGCAACGGCCCTTGAAAATCTTGGATGTGGCGAGGCCGCAGAGGATGGTTCCGAATGCACCGATGAGGTTATGTACGGAGAATGCCACCTTGCTTTCGTCGGCGGTCATGATGCCGGCATCCTGGAGGAAGGTCGGTGACCAGTCGCCGATACCGTAGCGCACCATGTATACGAAGATGTTGCTGAAGGCGACGATCCAGAGGAGTTTGTTCTTGAAGACGTAGTCGATGAAAAGGACCTTGAACGGGAGCTTGTCGCCGGCAGGGCCTTTGCTCTTCACGCCGCTGTAGTCGTTGCGGTATTCCTGTACGGACGGGAGGCCGCATGATTCAGGGGTGTCGCGGATTGCCCACCAGCAGAATAATGCAATGGCTATCGCAATGAGCGCCGGGAAGATGAAGTTTCCTCGCCATGCCTGTGCAGGGTCAATGCCGAATGTCGGGGCGAAGAAGGCGAAAAGTGCCACGCCTGCGATGGCCAGGAATCCGAGCGCAAAGCTGCCGATGGTGTGGGATACGTTCCAGATGCTCATCTTGAAGCTTCTCTCGTTCTGGGAGAACCAGTGTGTCATGATTCGGCCGCATGGAGGCCAGCCCATTCCGGAGAGCCATCCGACCACGAGCATGAGGATGAAAATGACGGTCGTGTTCAGCGCCGTGTTCGCGCCATAAGGGATGACGCCGGTGAGAATCATTACCAATGCGGAGAGTACCAGTCCGACACAGAGGAACTTACGGGAGTCCGAGCGGTCCGATACGCTGCCCATGATGAACTTGCTGAATGCATAGGCGATAGATACCGCTGACATTGCAAGTCCTACTTTTCCGGCATCGAGGATTCCGTCCTTGATCATGTCCGGGGCTGCGAGTGAGAGGTTTTTGCGGACCAGATAATATCCGGCATATCCGAGGAAGGCTCCAAGGAATACCTTCCATCTCATCGCATTGAAAACTTTAGGAACTTTCTCTGACGGAAGCTGCTGCTTCGGTGCAGGCGGGTCAAAAAATCTTGCCATTATTATGTATTTTTTTTGGTTTGTATTGTGTGTGACGGGCTATCGGATGCTGTCCTGTAGTTCCAGCCAACGCATTTCTTTCTCATCAATGAGGTCTTTCACTTCGCCGAATCTCGCAGACACTTCCTGAATCTTGTCATAAGGAAGGGTCCCTGATGCGAGGTCCCGTTCCAGTCCTGCTTTCTCTTTTCCGAGTGCATCCAGGTCTGTTTCAATCTGTTCCAGCTCTTTCTGCTCCTTGTATGTAAGCTTTTTCTTCTTGGCCGGCTTGTCTGCATCGGTCACATCAGCATTGACACGGACATTGGCGCCAGCCTTTTCACGGGCGGCAGCCTTTTGCCGGGCTTCGTACTCCTTTATATATTCGTGATACTCGCTGTAGGAACCGATGAAGTCCTTCACCTTGCCGTCGCCGCAGAAGATGAAGAGGTGGTCGACGAGACGGTCGAGGAAGTGCCGGTCGTGGGATACGATGATCAATGATCCCTTGAAGTCTTTCAGGTATTCTTCCAGCACGTCGAGCGTCACGATGTCGAGGTCATTGGTCGGCTCGTCGAGGATGAGCAGGTTCGGGTTCTGCATCAGGATGGTCATCAGGTAGAGCCGTCTGCGTTCGCCTCCGGAGAGCTTCGATACCTTGGTGGTGAACATGTCATGGCTGAAAAGGAATTGGTTCAGCAGATGCATGTCGCTCACCACCTCCATAACCGTCTGGTCTTCATTGAATTTCATGCCGGTCTGGCGATAGAAGCCGATTTTCAGGGATTCGCCGCGTTCGATGATGCCGCTGAACTGCCCGTCTTCCGGGATGTTGCCGGTCAGGATGTTCAGGAACGTGGATTTGCCGGTGCCGTTCTTGCCGACGATGCCGACGCGTTCGAACCGCTGGAAATTATACGTGAAATGGTCCAGATAGACATCCGGTCCATAGCTGAAACTCACGTCTTTACAGTCAATTATCTTGTTCCCGAGCCGTGAGCCTTTCCCCATCTCGTCCAGGTTCACTTTTCCGCTGGTGTAGACTTGTTCAGCCCTGTCCTTCAAGTCGTAGAATGCATTGATGCGGTATCTCGCCTTTCCGGTCCTGGCGCATGGCGAGCTGCGTATCCATTCGAGTTCGCGGCGCAGGATGTTGTTCACCTTGGCGGTCTCGGCGTTATAGTTGTCGATGCGTTCCTGGCGCTTTTCCAGGTAGTTCTCGTAGTTTCCCTTGTAGGTATAGACTGCCCCGTGGTCGAGTTCCATCACCGTATTGCACACATGGTCAAGGAAATAGCGGTCGTGGGTGACCATCAGGAGGGTGCTGCGGGAGTGTCCTAGGTAGTTTTCCAGGAATTCGATGGCGTCAATGTCGAGGTGGTTGGTGGGCTCGTCCATGATGAAGAAGTCGGCTTCCGATGCCAGCATCACGGTCAATGCCACCCTTTTCACTTCGCCTCCGGAGAGGTTTTTCATCAGACTGCCTTCCTGGAGTCCGAAGCTTGTCAGGAACTTCTTGATTCTCAGTTCATAGGCGAACATTGCATCGTCATCCAGCCCGTCGGTGAATTTCTTACTGGAGTCCAATACCTGCGTAAAGATGTCCTTCTCGGGGTCGTGTTCGAATTCCTGTTCCAGAAATGCTATCCTGATGTGTTTCAGAAAGGTGATCTTCCCGCCGGAATCGGATTTGTCGTTACCCGCAAGTATGCGCAGCAATGTCGATTTTCCAGTTCCGTTAGGTGCGATGAGCGCAATCTTGTCCCCTTCATTTATATTGAATCCGATATGCTCGAACAGCACTTTCGGACCATAACTCTTGCTGATGTTTTCTATTTGTAAGTAGGATGCCACTGCTATTACTTTAATTTGCTTGACAAATATAGTAAAATAATGCAATTTGGTGTTAAAAATCAGCACATCTTAGGCAATGAATTAGTGTTTATTGCCAGAAATGTATTATATTTGCCAAAATAGAACTAAATGGAATGACCATCACAGACCATATCGTACAATACGCAGCACAGCGACGGGGAGTCTTCAGGAAGAAAGATCTCTCTGCATGGTTTGATTCTATGGGCATTCCTGTCGGCAAAGGATTACAGACACAACTCAACCGACTGGTCGCATCAAACCGTCTCACAAAAACAGGTTGGGGTGAATATCAAATAGGAACAAACACTAAACCACGATTGCAGCTTACACTCAAGCCGGGAACTGAAGAGGTAGGACTATACCTCCAAAATCGCTATCCTCTGGCAGAATTCTGCATTTGGGATGCTGCCAGCGTCATCCCGTTCATGCTTCATGTCCCAAACATCAAGATGATTATCATCGATGTGGAGCGAATTTTGGAGCAATCCTTTCCAGACGCGCTACGTGAGGAATTTCCCAACACGATAATATTACCCAATCCTACGCAAGACGAATTCTTCAAATTCGGAAACGCCCAGTCGTGCATCGTACTGCACACGCTGACGACGGAAGCCCCTCTGGATTCATTCAAAGGGATCAATGTTCCCACGGCAGAGAAAATGCTTGTAGACATCACACTGAACCCGGAATTTGAATTTCTTCACGGCAGCGAGCTCCCCCACATTTACAGGGAGGTCTTTTCTGACTTCAACATCTCACGCAACAAACTGCTACGATATGCACGCCGCAGGTATTGTGAAAAGAACATACAACATTTACTTGACCGTATAACTATTCAAGATTATGATAGATCCCGAAAGCAGAAGCCTGGCATGGATTGAACATGCCGGAACATTGATTCCCAACATAGTAGATACAGCATTGATAGAGAAGGCCATAAGAGCCCTATCATTGCTGGAATCCCTTGTCCGCTCAGGTTGTCCGTTCATATTCAAAGGCGGCACAGCATTGATGCTGCACTTGGACACGTCCAGGAGGCTGTCGATTGATATAGACATTGTTTGTCCTCCTGGACTGGACATTAGGGAATTTTTACGACAGAACGTAAACGAATATGGTTTCATTGAGGTAGAAGAAGTCGAACGGCACTCTCGTACTGGCGTACCGAAATCCCATGCTGAATATCGCTACGCTGTCACATATCCGTCCGGAAGACCAATAGACAAGATCTTGCTGGACGTTTTATACGAGGATATCCATTATCACGAAATAGTAAATCTGCCAATAGCCAGCCCTCTGCTCATGCAAAATGGTGCACCCATCATGGTCAAATGTCCAAGCCTAAATGATATGCTTGGAGATAAACTTACAGCATTTGCCCCTCACACGACCGGCATTCCATTCTTCAAGGGAGAGGACGAGTGTTTCATGGAAATCATGAAACAACTCTACGACATCAGTTCTATCTTTGACTGCATAGATGACATCTCGACAGTATGCAAGACATACAATGAAATCGTTCCAATAGAATTAGGATATCGAAATATGGACGACCTTTCCAAAGATGATGTCCTGAATGACACTTACAACTGCGCCATGAACATCTGTATGCGTGGAGCATTGTCACAGATAGAATACAGATACTATAGCGAAGGCGCCCGCCGCGTCAACAACTTCATTATCCCTGAAAATTACAATACCGATATTGCCATCAGGGACGCCGCCAAGGTCGCATACTTGATCCGTCTGATACAATCAGGTAGAAGTCAAGTCAAACATTATGAGCCTGAAATGAACACGGAACTTTCCGAAAAACTCATACAACACATATCGTTAAACAAGTTGAACAGAATAAAGAAAATCAACATTGAGGCGTTCTTTTACCTTCTTGAAATAGAGAAGATGGAAGGATCTCACTGATAATCAAGCAAAAAGGCTATCTGAACAGGCGGTCGACTTCTTTTACGGCGGACGGGAGGGCGAAGACGGCTACGCGGTCGTAGGCTTCGATGCGGGTATCGCCGACGGCTATGAAATAATCGTTGCCACGGATAATGCCGCCTATGATGGCATTGGTCGGGAAATCAATGTCTTTCAATGTATTGCGTGTGATGAGGCTGTCCGGTGCGACTATGTATTCGAGAATCTCGGCATTGGTTCCGCTCATGTATTTAACGAAACGGACCTTGTTGCTGAGGGTCATCTTGAAGATCTTTCCTGCTGTAATGAGCTTCTTGTTGATGACGGCATCGACTCCCATCTCTTCGGCCAGACGGATATATTCGAGGTTTTCCACCTCGGCGATTGTCCGTTCCACGCCGAAACGCTTCGCCACCACGCACGCCAGGATGTTCGCCTCGTCATTCCCCGTAACAGCCACGAATGCGTCGTAATCTTTTATATTTTCTTCCAGCAGGAAGTCCGAATCACGCCCGTCTCCATTGATTACCAGCACATTGTCATCAGTAATCTCGCTGAGTTCCATACAACGTTTCTTGTCCGGGTCGATGATTTTTACAGTGTCCACCTGGCCGCTGATGCCGGAAGCCACCATCTCCCCTACCGCGCTCGCACCCAGAATCATGACATTGTTTATCTCAATGTTGCTCTTTCCGAGAAAATTCATCAGCGGCGCCACACCTTCGCGCGTCGTTATGATGAAAACAAGGTCGTGATACTTGAATTTCGTATCGTATTTCGGCATGATGGTAGTATCGTCACGCGAAATCGCAACCACACGGAACTGCGTGCCGAATGTCACGGCTGCCGCGAACTCCGCCACCTTCATGTCAATGATAGGCGAATCGTCTTCCAGCTTGAACACTGAAAGCTGCAGCTTTCCGCGCGCAAAATCCATCGTCTCGGTAGAAGCCGTACGCTTCAGCAGACCCGCGATTTCGCCTGCGGCAATCTTCTCCGGATAGAACATCAGGTCAATGCCCATTTCCGTAAAGAGGTATTTGTTCTCGTAGGAGAGATATTCTTCATTGTTTATGCGGGCACAGACTTTCTTGCAGCCTAACTTCTTGGCCAGCAGCGCACTGACGATATTCACATCTTGTGATGCGCTCGGATTGACGGCGATGAAAAGGTCCGCATGTTCCACTCCCGCATCCTTCAGCATCTTGATGCAGGACAGGTCACCGAGAATTGTTACTACATCGGCGGTGGTGTTCAGTTTCGCAAGCCTCTCCTCATCGCAGTCGATGACCGTGATGTCATTAGCTTCATTGCTGAGCATCTTGGCAAGGTGAGAACCTACTTCACCTGCGCCTTCAATGATGATTATCATAGTCCTATGTTTAGTAATCCTTAAAAAATAACTTGTTAATCTTTGCTCGTCTTTTCGGTCTATATTCCTTTTCTCATCAGTCGTGTACGTCCAGTACACTCCTTCTTCGAAAAGAAATCTATCCTCGAAAATACTTCACAAATCTTTACCAACTTAATTTCTCATGCTTACTTAGAAATATTTCCTCACCGCTGCGAAAGCCCTCTGTCCGAGGAAAATAGCGCGCGGGATAATCCAATGTCCATAAATTCCGCGGACTTCCGGCATACTGTTTTCGTCGAAATATCCGTCTTCCGGCCCGGCAATGCTGGCGAGATATTGTTCCACATCGTACGGCGACCATTTCCGTGACAGTTTCTTGAATTCGCCATGCGCCTGGAGAACCGCCTTGAAAAGGTCAAGCTTCAGCATCAGCAGATAGGCTGCCGCCGTGCAACCGTCCACGACCATCCTCCAGAAAATCCGCCTTTCCGCACGCCTTGCGGCCCTCTTCCCAATATCCTCAAGGTCAATGTCTTCATATCTTTTGCCCGCACGAATTTTCTTACGCAGCATTTCCAATGCATATGTTTCCGGAAGGTTGTTTTCCAGAAGCATGAGGTTGTTCCTGTAGTTCAGTTTCAGTTTCCATGGGGATGTCTGCGGCAATGTTCCGCCTCCCATATGGTAGACGACTGATTCGGGGACGATCCTGACCTTGTAGCCGTCAAGCTGCATCTTCCAGCAGAGGTCGATTTCTTCCATGTGGGCGAAAAACCTGTCATCCAGTCCGCCGAGGGAATTGAACAATTCGCTTCTCACCATCAGGCATGCGCCCGTGGCCCACAGGACATCCGCAGGCGTATCGTATTGGCCTTCATCCGTTTCCACCATTTTCATGATGCGTCCGCGACAGAACGGGAAGCCGAAGCTGTCGATGTATCCGCCTGCGGCACCGGCATACTCGAACTTGTCTTTATCGTACCAGGAATGCAGTTTCGGTGCGCACGCGCCCACGTCCGGGTTCCGGTCCAATGTTTCCGTCAATGGATGGAGCCACCCGTCAGGTACTTCGATATCTGAATTCAGCAGCACGAAATACTCGGCGTCAATCTGTTCCAGCGCGCGGTTGTAACCTCCCGTAAATCCGTAGTTTTCATCCAGTTCAATGCGTCTGACACTTGGAAATTTCTCCGCCATCATCTGCATTGACCCGTCCGTGGAGGCGCTGTCGGCTACGACAAGTCCGGCGTCTTCGCCTTCAATCGAGCGAAGTATGCCAGGAACGAACTTTTCGAGGTAGTTCTTTGTGTTCCAGTTTAGTATGACGACTGCTGTCTTCATTAATTGTTTTTCGTCTTTTCGGTCAGGATTCGCTTTTTCCTCAGTCGAGTACCCCGGTACACTCCTTCGTCAAAAACAAATCCCGCCTCGAAAATACTTCAAAACCATGGTTAATTCTCGTGGCAGTGGCATTCGTGTTCACCACCTTCTTCATGACAGTGACACTCGTGGCCTTCCTCGTGGCAATGGCACTCATGACCTTCACCATGTCCTTCGCCATGGCAGCACTCGTGGTCACCTTCGCCGTGGCCCTCGCCGTGGCAGCATCCGCCGCCCTTGCCGTGATGGCAGCAGCCACCTTCCTGCGGCGCGAATTCGCCATGCAGGCCTTCGGTCAGTTCCTTCTCGGTAGCGTCACGTACAGAGACAATCTTTCCCTTGAAATTCAATGTCTTGCCAGCCATCGGATGATTGAAGTCCATGGTCACCGTATCTTCGTGAATCTCGGCAATCGTGCCCTGAACTACCATGCCGGAGCTGTTCAGCAGCGGAATCACTCTGCCGATGACCAACAAGTCTTCCCTGATGGCGCCGTCCACCTCGAATGATGATTTCGGGATGTCGAACTTGCGCTTGGAATCGTACTCGCCATAGCCCTCTTCCGGAGTCAATGTGAATGCGAATTCACTTTCAGGCTCCATGCCCTCAATCTCGGATTCGAATTTAGGCAACAGCATGTGCGTACCATGTATGTAATCCAGAGGACCTGTCATTTCGGTAGTCTTGTCTACCACTTTTCCATCTACAGAGAGCTCGTATTCAAGCTCGACTACCTTGTTGTTCTCTATTTTCATTATATTATATTTTTATATGTCTTGTATATGCTGCAAAGTTACGGATTATCTTTCGTTTTCAAAGCGTTTACTTACGAACTGAAATTCACATCCTTGAATGCCACGGTAGGAACCTGACGGCTCATGCCGTCCAACAGATCATTTCCAGCGGCAATGAGGTTGTTCCACAATTCCACTATATTGCCGGTAATCAGCATGTTGCATATCGGAGCCGTGACTTTTCCGTTCTCGAAAAGAAGCCCCTCCACGCCATACGAAAAATCACCAGTGGCGGCATTGCAATTACCTCCATTGAAGTCGGTCACCAGGATTCCGCTTCCGCAGAGGCCCATGATTTCGGCTTCGCCAATGCTGCCGGACGCAAATGCATTGTCCTGTCCTTCAATCAGTTCGCTACTAATGAACAGCTTTACAACCGGCCGGTTGGCACATTCGGAGGTGGCAGGCATGTCGAGTTTTCCGGACATGTATGTGCTGATGAAATATTCCTTGACCACGCCGTCGGTTATGATTTCCCGGTTCAGACACGCCCTTCCGTCTTGCTCGAAAAGAATCGCTCCGCATTTGCCTTTTTCCCTAGGCATATCCATGATATTCAGCCCTTTGGCGAATATTTGCTTACCGAGAGAGTCCGTCAGGAATGAAGATTTCTGCTGTATCGCCCTGCCTCCGAGAGCATCCAGGACCGGCTGGAGCAATCGTCCGGCAATCCTGTTCGAAACCACCATCACATGACGGCCGCCATCAGCATTGACAGGACCTATCTGGCTGACAGCCTGCATCACGGCCTTATGGCCGCAGTCGGAGGCGCGGACTTTTTCGGGGCTGATGCTGTAGTCCCACCAGAAACCGCTGTACTTGTCGCCGGCATTGTCCTCGACCGTCACCTGGGTGCAGACTTCGAATGAGGTTTCGGTATGGCGGCAATGTATGCCGTCGGAGTTCGTCAAATATGTGTCTGTCAATGTGTTGTTGTATTCCACTTCTTCGGATACCACTTTCCAGTTTCTATCCGGTGCCGCCTCACGGAACTCCGCGAACACGGAGACATTTTTCGCCATGGCAAGTTTTTCGTCGGCCGTCACGGTGTCATATCCGTACCAGACAAGTCCCATTTCGTCGCCACGCACGGCATCATTGGCAGCATCTTCCTTCGCCGGCAGTTTCCTGAACCGGTCGGGCGCGAGCATCCGCACGTTCTGCACGGCTTTCACCAGCAAGTCGCGTATGCTGCTCTCCTCCAGCCTGTTGGTGGAGAAGACGCCGTATCTCCCGTCGGCATATACCTTGAAGGTCAATGCCCGGTCGCCGGTCTGGCGGATGTTGTCGAGTTCCCCGTCCAGAAGGGCGTAGATTTCCGTTCTTGCCTTGTCCAATGTCACTTGAACCGCCGATGCGCCGGCCTCGACCGCGAGTGCCACGCTCCGGTCGGCAATCCTCGTTTCTTCCTCTGTTATAGCGTATTCCAGTTTATTCTCCATCTTGTTCTCCTCCTACCAGAAGATTGTTTACCAATACCGTCGGCATGCCGCATGAAACCGGTACCGACTGTCCTTTTCCGCAGGTCCAGGCGCTGTCGTCGATGACGCAATCGTTGCCTACGGCCATAATGTCTTTCAATGCCTGCGGACCGTTGCCAATGACATTGATATCCTTTATCGGGCGTGTGAGCCGGCCGTCTTCGATGAGGAAGCCGCTCTTCACGAAGAAGGTGAAATCCCCTTCTCCGATTTTCACTTGTCCATTGCTGAATTCATTGACATAGATGCCTTTACGTACTGAGGCGATGATGCCGTCAGGCTCGGCGTTGCCGCTTTCCATATAGGTGGCGCGCATGCGTGGGATCGGGCTGGAGCGGAATGTTTCGCGTCTTCCGTTGCCGGTCGGGGCGACGCTGTAGTATCTGGCGCTGATGCGGTCGTGGAGATACGAGGTCAGGATGCCGTCTTCGACCATTGTGGTCCTCTGTCCCGGCACGCCTTCGTCGTCAAAATTAAGCGATCCCCGGTTGCCGCGGATGGTCGCGTCGTCCACGATATTGATGCCTTCAGGGCAGACCCGCTTGCCCATCTTGTCGGAAAATATCGACTGGCCTTTCCTGTTGAAGTCGGCTTCAAATGCGTGTCCCATAGCTTCGTGCAGCAGGATTCCTGATGCGCCGGCCCCCATGACCACCTGCATCTGTCCGCCTTTAGGACGCACCGCTTCGAAGGCATTGTCCAGTCCGTCGGTGATTTTTCCGGCGAGTTCGGTTATCAATGCGTCGGTGAGCATTTCGGCGCCTTTCCGGAAGCTGCGCGATACGTTTTTCTGGATTTTGCGGCTTCCGTTGTCTGCCACGAGCATGGCTTGTACAGTGGTCATCGGGCGGGTTTCGTATTTCATCTCTCCGAAAGAGTTATACATCAGGTAATCGCTTGTCTGACTGGACAATGCGCAGATTACGCTGGTAATGCGGCTGTCGCGGCTTTTGATGGCCTGTTCCAGTTTTCCGAGGAATCCGACTGCTACGGAAGGGCTTTCCTGCCGCCAGTCATTGATAATAGGATATCTGTCGGCTGCAGGGTTCGGCCGGCCGGGATAAAGTCTCCTGACCAGGCGGTCGCCGTTGTTTTTCTGCGCGGTGTATGTGGCACCGATGCTGCGTGTGTCGCGGGGTGTCACGGCCGTGCCTTGCGAGATGGCGGATGCGGCTATCGCTGCGCTTTCCATGTCTTTCCAAGTGGTGCTTTCGGAGTAGGCATAACCTGTCTTTTCTCCGCAGAGTACCCGGATGCCGACGCCGTAGTCAATGTTCAGGCCGCCGGATGACACTTCGCCGTCTATCAGCTGGTGTGTCTGGTTCATCGTATTCTCGAAGTAGAGGTCGCAGTAGTCGCCTCCATGCGAGAGTGCCGTTTCCGTAAGTTTCTGAAGGTCAGTGTCTCCGACCTTGAATATGTCCAAATAGTATTGCTTGTCCGATATCATTTTTGTTTTTCTTCTATGACGTTGTTCGCTTCTTCGGCGAGTTGACGTATTTTCATATATGTTTCTTCGTCTTTTATGATAAGTCTGTTTTTCTGTCCTTCTGCGACGACGCGGAAAGGTATCTGGGAGTTGTCGGCCAGTATCCACCTGTCAGCCATTGACTTATAGACATTGAAAAAATAATGCAGTCCTGCTGTATAGCGTCGGCGGATGACGGGTTCGGGGATGTTGTGCCCGCCTGCCGCGACTCTGGCGCGCACGCGTTCGACGGCGAGTTCGGGCGAGTTCAGCCAGAAGTAGAGAATCGTCACGGTGTAGCCTTGTTCGTGGGCGCGGTCAATCATGCGTTTGAGGCTTCTGGTGGCCAATGTGGTTTCGATGGCGAAGTCTTCGTGTCGTCTGAACAGGTAGTTCATTTTCAACAGCATGAGTTTGCCGGCTTGGATGGATGCCGCGTCCGGGCTGAACGGGGAGAGGCTCTTGGCGAATTCGTCGGAGTTCACGAATTGGCTGCATCCCAGCATTTCCGGCAGCAGCGCATATGAGGCCGTGGTTTTCCCGGCTCCGTTACATCCCGATATGACGTATAGCTGTGGCATGGCAATTAATTTTACAGTATCAGTGTTTCGAGCGCTTGTTTCAGACGTCCTGTTTCAGACACCAGTTTTCAGGCGCTTGTCGCTGACAACATACGAAGATACGGAGAATTTCCGGTTCCGGCAATCGCGCGCGGGGGATTCTTGGTGGCGGGTGGGTGCTCGGGGGTGGCTCCGTGGGTTCGGGCTGGTTCCGTGAAGAGTGTGGCTGCGGAGGGAATTCCGTGGTTAGTGTGAGGGTTAGAACGTCGTGTTCAGTGAGGCCCGGCGTGAGCGTTAAAATGTCATGGCTTGCGTTGCCTGGCGTGCGCGTTAAAACGTTTTCCGCGCACGTCGTGGCGGTTTTTCGGCTCGTTGTGCGCGGAAAACGTTTTAGTACGCACGAGGAAACTGAGAAATGGGCGTAGGGATGCGGAGATACGCTGGGATAACATGTATCTTTGTCGGAGGACAGATATATCCCGGTGAGGAGATTCAGGATGGGAGTGTTGGCGAGTGCCGGTTGGACACTTGTCTATAAAAGTGGCGTCATATAAAGCGGCAAAAAGACCAAGCCATCTTTAATTTCCACATCTTTGGAATGCAGGACATACGAGGTGGAGAGATATTGACCGAACTTTTTGATACACTTATTAATGGAGGTAAGGGTGTAGTTGGTGCTGCTTTTCACCTCGATCGGAGAAATGTTGTGTCGTGAGGTAACTACTTTCTTCTGAACCAGGAAGTCAATCTGCATACGATTATCTGCATTTTCTTTATCAGCATTGAAATAAAAAAACAATTTATTGCCTGAGGCTTTGAGCATCTGAGCTACAATGTTTTCTATCAACATACCTTCATTGAACTCCAACTTATCAAACATAAGTTTCTGGTACAGCTCTTTTGAAACAATGCCGCGAGCATTGAACGCCAACGAGATAAGAAGGCCCGTATCACAAAAGTAGCATTTGAGAACGGTACGATCTTCATTTAGTTGCAGGCCGATGTTCGGAGCTGTAGTGTTGTAACTGATATTGACAAGTTTGGCATCTTCCAACCAGAAAAAGGCACCGTCATAATCTCTCATGCGCGCCTCATCATTCAAGGCTGCCAGGACAAATTTCTTCTCCTTTTTCTGCAACTGACCAGGTATCGCATCATAAATGGCGGAGACACGATCAGTAAGCCCAGCTGCATATTTTTTGATATCGTTCCTATACAGGCGCAGAATCTGGCGTTTAACAGCATCCACTTTATAAAAATCACGAGTTGCCACATATTCCGCTACAGCCTGAGGCATCCCTCCAACGATGAGATATTGACGGAAATAGTGCATAGCTTCGCGATGAAAATCTCCCATCGGGCTACATTTCTCGAATCTGTTTTGAATGTAGGGCATTAGCACCTCGTTGCCCATGGCCCAGAGAAATTCTTCAAAGTCCATCGGATACATTTCGACACCGTCCTCCTCGGAAGGAATGACAATATTTTCCACGTTTTTCTTTATGGAAATGAGAGATCCGGTCTCAAGATAGTCGAAACGGTGATCCCGCACCAAAGTCTTGATAGCTTCACGAGCACGTGGACATTTCTGGACTTCATCGAAGATAATGATGGATTTTCGCGGTGAAAGATTCTTCTTGTAGTGTAGCTGGATATTCTGGAGAAGCGAATCGATGTCCTCCAGATACTCATCGAACCAATCCTTAACTCGTTTGGGTGCCACACTGAAATCTATGAGAATATAGGATTCATATTCATTACGTGCAAACTCTTCGGCGATCCAGCTCTTTCCAATACGACGTGCGCCCTCAATCAGGAGCGCCGTAGTGCCGTTTTTCTCCAGTTTCCACTGTAGCATTTTATCGTAAATCTTTCTTCGCATATACACCTTTCCTAAAGTTTTGACAGGAGCAAATATACACCTTTTCGAGATTTTTCACAAGAGGCGGAATACACCTTTTCGAGATTTTTTCGAGATACTACGCCTGGGTCTGGCTTGCAGATGGAATTTCGGGCCAGGCGTGAGCGTTAAAACGTTTTCTGCGCACGTAGCGGTTGGTTTCGGCTCGTTGTGCGCAGAAAACGTTTTAGTACGCACGAGGAAACTGAGAAATGGGCGTAGGGATGCGGAGATAAGCGGGGATAACATGTATCTTTGTCGGAGGAATATTGAAATGTAGATTTATATGGGTAACAGGTTACTTCGCATGGTGACGATGATTTCTTTTTCGTTTGCTGCAGGCAATGCCGCCGGACAGATATATCCCGGTGAGGAGATTCAGCGGAAGATGCTTGTGGAGGAGCAGGCGTTTCTGGCCAATATGAAAGAGTGGTTACAGCATGTGCAGATGCTGGCCGTGCGTGATGCGATGAAGGGAGATTATGGGGCATTGGAAGAGATACGGCAGAGCAGGAATAAAGCACCAGTACTGCCGGAAAGCATTGATATAAAATATGTTGCGTCCGATATTTGTTTATTCTCGCCTGCCGGTCGTGCGGCTCGGAAGAGACCGCTGTTGCTGTATTTGCATGGCGGCGGATGGTGCTTCGGCAGCATCAACAGTTGCGCGCGATTTTGTGCAGCATTGGCGGAAGCCGGGGATTGTTGTGTTGCGGCGCTCAATTATCGGCTAGCTCCGAAGTTCCCGTTCCCGGCTCCGCTGGATGATTGCCGGAGGGCATTTAAATATGTGAAGTGTCATGCTGATGAGTGGGGTTGTGATTCTTTGCAGGTTTCCGTCGGAGGCGACAGTGCCGGGGGCAATCTGGCTTTGGCGACGGCAATGTCAGTGGAGGGCGCATGCAAGGTGATTTCGATTTATCCGGTGACGAAGCTTTATACGGAGGTCACGCCTTCTTGGGTGGAGTATGGCAAGGGTTATGGTGATGATGCCGAGCTGCTGGAGGCATTCAATGAGGCGTATTCCGGAGGCGCGGCACGTAATCCATTGGTATCCGTGGGATTAGCCAGCGATGAGACATTGGCGAAGCTGCCTCCGGTGCTTATCATTTCTGCCGGGCATGACATTCTATTCGACCAGACTGCCGAGTTCGCCGAGAGGCTCAATGGGCTCGGGCATAGTCTTTCTTACCATGTCTTCCCTACTGCCACTCATCTTTTCATAACGGTTCCGGGGCAGCCTACGGCGTTCAATGAGAGTGTGCGGATTGTTGCGGAGTTTATTAATGGGCGGTGAGGTGGCGTGTGTCGGTTGGCGCGCGCTGGTTGAGCGCTGACGGGGAGCTGGCGGGATGCGGCCACGGTGGGTTTCGTAAGTCATTGATAATCAGATGGAGTTTTAGCACGGGCATGGAAACGTGGACTTTTTTTGACTGCGTTTCCACGGTGCGTTTTATAACTGATTGATAATCAATGTTTCCAAAAACGGGGCGTGGCTGCATCCCGACCACTTTTATGGGTGCGGCAAGGGACGCCCGGGCGATGGCGGGGCCCTGGAGGTTCGCTTCGCTCATCACGTCAGGCTGCCGCCTGACACCCATTCACAAGGTCATGGGCGACCATGCCTCCATGACCCCGCCACCGTCCGGGCTTGTCTTGCGGAGGGAACTCCTGGGTTGGTGTGAGGGGCAGAACGTCGTGTTCAGCGTGGCCCGGCGTGAGCGTTAAAACGTTTTCCGCACACGTCGTGGTTGTTTTTCGACTTGTTGTGAGCGGAAAACGTTTTAGTGCACACGAGAGAGTCTGGGGAAATAGGAAAATCGGAGAAAAAACAGAGTAAAGAGAGAAAGCAGAGAGACAGAGGACGCAGGGAAAACAGGGAAATTCGAAAAAAACAGAGGTAACAGAGTAAATGAGGGAAATGAGGGAAATCAGAAAAACAGAACAAAAGAGGACTCCGAGCAAACAGAGAAAAAGGGTCAATAGAGATAACAGAGAAAAGGGCCGATGAAATGGGGCGAGTAGAATGTGGACGTGAAAAGGAAATAACAGACATAAGCGGAGATAACAGATGAAACAAACTAAAGCGAGGGCGCTGCGGAATTGCAGGGTCCTCGCTTGGGAGTTATTATTCCATGTCCGTTATTTTTTGAATGTTACTATAATAACTGCGAACTGATAGAACGGCAATTCGGGACGCCTACTGGGCAACGCCGTCAATGACGAGTTTACCGGTAGTTCCAGGAACGAATCTTCCGTAGAGATTGCTGTGTTCAGGAGCGGTCTTGCCGGTCTGGGTTATGGTGTTTCCGGACTCGGTGATGTTATTGATTGTCAACTTGCCCACATTTGCAGTACCGACTACTACACCTACTCGCCAACCACCATCGTCAGTGGATGTGAGAACGCAATTCTTAACTGCACAGTCAGTGATCGTGTGGAATGTTGCAGGGTTACAGCCGGCATGGCCGATAATACCACCTACAGAACCTTTAGCTGAAATTGTACAGCCCTCTACTGAACATTTGGTAATCTTGATATATGTGTCAACCGGTCCATCATTAGGTTTATTATAACCTGAGGTCCAACCGATTAGACCACCGACACGCGCGCCGCCGGTAGAAATTATTTCAGAATTCGTAAGATGACAATTATCAAGTTCAATCGTAGGCATGCTATCTACATTGCAGACAAATGCGCCAATACCCTGACCGCTGGCAGCATCGTTAATCTTAACACCATCCAATGTAAGATCCTTGACAATGATTCCTGAATTACCAGCGAATCCGCCAGCAAACAGAGGTGCATTCAAGCCAGAAATGGTATGGCCATTGCCGAGAACAGTTATTACACCAGCCCCATGATATCCGTCTATGGTTGCAGGAACCCAGGTTTCACCTTCCTTAAGGACAATATCCTTGCCTATTTTTACGACATTGTCGCCAGAATCTGCGACCGTAAATGCCGTGATGTACGCCTGAAGTTCTGCGGCAGTCATAGCCACTGGCTTATCACCACGTACAACAGTCCATACGCCATTAGTCTCCACTGAAATGTAGCCAGGAGCGAGATAAGAAGCAGCATCATCAGATTTTGCATTTGCAGGATCAAAACCCTGGAAAGAACCGCCAGTCACAATGATATTTGCTTTTCCTGCCGCATAGTTTTCGTTCTTGCAATTAAGCACAAAATCATATGGGCCATGTCCAGTCAATGGGCACAACTGCTGTATCGAGTATGAGCCTCCTTTAATTTCGGCAAGACCTTCATACACATGCAAAGCATCTATATTTCCGACATAAGTACCATCCTCTATTATCAGATGACCACCATCTGAAACAAGAAGGGCATAGCAATCATTTTCTTTTGCCTTTACAGTTCCATCACCTTTAAGAGTCAATGCTCCTCCAGCAACTTCAAAAATAGAATATTTTTCAGTTGCTTCATCCCAAAGATCTTCAGTATTGGTAACTGTCTTGCCATTAAGGTCGAGTGTGACTTCTGCGCCTGTTGAAACTGAGATAGGCTCATTCACAACAAGGTCCTCTGACAATGTAGCTGAGCCGCCGGTGGCGAAGAGGGCCTTGAGCGACTCCACGTTCTTGATGTTGACTATGTCAATGTCATTGTCAGGTTCATTGAAGATCGGGACGATCTCGATATTGAAGATAACCTGCGAGGTGAGGAGGTTGCCGAGGATGTTCGTGCGATAGTTGTTCTGAACCGGAGTCTGAGGCGAGGATGCTTTGACGGTTATACCAGTTTCAGGAATAAACTCTGCGGTAACATTGGAAATGTGTTTCGCGTCCTGCTTACCCATCGGAAGGATGTAGTTCATTGTCATCCACTTATAGTCACCGGCCTTGGTGACGAGCGTTTCGCCAGGAAGTGCAGATTCGGTGAAAGTGACTACATCTTTGGCTTCTTTACCTTCAGCTTCGAAAGTGTCAAATACTGTAGCCACGTCGGTTGCCGTGAAGACGCTCTTGACCGGTTCCACGCCTGCGGCAACAGCTGCTTCATAGTCGGCAGTACCAAAGTTCACCTGCGCGAACGGACGGTAAAGTTTAATGGTTTCCGTCAATGCACCATTGACTTTCAGCTCTTTGCGGGTGGCATAGAATGCGTCGCGTTTCTCGTCGTTGGCTTCAGCTCCTTCGTAAGAAATCTTGATGTTCTTCAAGTCGGTGACGTCGTAAGGCGCACCTTCGGCTGCCTGTGCCCAGAACACGAAGTTGTACGTCTTGCCTTTCACGAGGCTGAATGTCACCTGGGTTTTCAGGTCAGTGAATGTGGCAGTCTTGTCGAGGTCGAGCTTTGTTTTCGCATCGTCGTTCTCATAAACTGACACATAGAGTGTCTTGGCGGTCTGACCGTCACCAAGCGCTTTGGTAGCCATTTCACCCGGCAATGCCGCCGTGAATGTAACGTCAACCGTTTGTCCGTCAGGGACTTCCGTCACTTGTTCTTTATTACAGCTGACTGCAAGCAATGTCAATGCAGCTGCTGCTAAATACTTAAATGTTTTCATATTGGTTATTGTTTGTTAATTTCGATTTATTTTGCTGTTTGAACCTGGTTTCCATCCACTGTAACATTAAAGAGAGTCGTATGAACTTTAGTATTGTTATTGATTTCGTTCCAAAGTCCATTGTTGATTGAAGAATCAAATCCAGTAGCAGAACTATTGGTTATCGAGAGTTTTCCTTTAATTCCTGACTCGGTATGCATCTGAATTGCAGCCTTACCTGTAATTACTGCGCTGGCTTTAAATGTGCAATTAATAATTTCAGCATCATATACGTAAGCGGCTTCATTAAACATCAGAATGCCCTTTCCATGCGTATTGAACTGGCATTTATCAACAATTAACTTCGAAGATTTATCTCCACCATAATACTTTATTGCATAATCATTTGCGGTAAATGTACATTCTTTAAACGAAGTTGTAGTAGGACCAATCGCTGCAAATAGTCCATTGATATTACAATTTGTGAAATGTAAATCAGTACGAGGAAATTGCGATTCTCTTCCATCACTAATGTATGTATTCTCGCAATTCAATGTCACATTTTCGAAAGAAATACTTTTGTTATCATATCCGCGTGATTCGTTTGGCACTCTTACAATCGTTGTAGTCTTGTCTTTACCTTTTACAACAATATCTCCTTTACAACCACTTTTGATCATGTCATATTCTCCTGCTCCCAGATAAACTGTCGCCGTCTCGCCTTCCGCGACATTAGCAATCGCCGCATTAAGTTCTTCCTGACTAGTCACGGCCGGTATTGCTTCTACTTTCCAGGCCTGCTTGCCGTCGTATGTAGTTTTCACTGATTTGTAGCCTTCCGCAACGAAAGAGGTGATGGCGCCATGAGCTTCATTCACAGAAGCAGGGTTGAAGCCTACGAATGTACCGCCTTTAACAGAGAAGCAGTTGATAGTGATGTCATCATGCTGGTTAAGGACAAATGGTGTAGCGTCAGAGTCAGAACCAGCTTTCGCCATGAAAACGCCGCCGTTGATTTCTACAGAGCCATTTCTGCCATATTTATCTGGACCCATCACAAAAATCGTAGCATTGCTCTTACCACTATTAGTATTAGCACCAACGTTATATGTTCCGCCGTTGATTACAAGGTGTCCACCCTGTTCTACAATAATCGCATTGTTGTCAGCACCGCCTGCGCAATAAACCTCGCCTTCACCGTTGATGGTCAAATCGCCATGCACCTGAAGGGCTGCCTTATTATCGGTAACAGCATTCTCATTACTGAATTTCTTTCCATTAAGGTTCAGAACGCTGGTAACCCCAACACCAAGAGTGACGCCTTTGGATTTGGAATCTACTGAATAGTTCTCTGCAAGCGTAACCGTAGCGCCTTTTTCAAGATTTGCGCTGACAGCATCGTATGTTTTATCTCCACCCTTGAAATCCGGATCTACAACGATATTGAAATCCTGATTGACAGTAAGCAAATCACCCAATATATTTGTCCTCATATTTCTTTTATAAGGGGCGTTCGGGGCACTCACCGTGCGGGTAGTTGTAAAGTTACCTTTAGAATCACGTATATCTACCCAAAAAGTCGCAGTCGCATCTGTCAACTTTTGATCTTTATGCGCAAACACATAGCATGTAGCCACGTAATCGTATTCTTTATCAGCGGCTAAAAGTTTCTCTTCAACAAGTGCATTCTCCTTAAACTCAATTGCGGCGGGAACGGAATAAGCATCATCCATATTTCCCCTTACGACATCAAAGACAGTCGGAACTTCCGTGAGTTTAATTTTAGACTTAACAATACCAAGTTTATCTATACGATCCGAATTTATCGTTCCAAAATTCACTTGTGCTACTGCACGGTACAATGTTATCTTAGTATCCTTTTCAGTAGCTGTGGAGAATGCCTGGAAATTTTTCTGCGCGAAATAAGCATCCATTTTAGGCTCATTCGCCTTGACCGCATCCACATTCATCTTCACTGCTCGAAGGTCTCGAGTATCGTAATATCCAGTACCTTTTGCCTGAGCCCAAAATGCAAATGAATACTTCTGACCTTTCACAAGATTAAAGGTAACCTTTGCATGCTTGTCAGTTACGGTAACGGTTTGATTCAGGTCAGGAACAGGTGTATAGTTGCCATCATTCAAGAACACCTGGCAGATAAGCTCATTTACCGAAGCGGCATCCGAAAGTCCTTTGGTAGAGACTTCCACTCCCGGCACATCGACGTCGAATGTGGCCTCGACAGTCTGTCCGTCACCGGTCACGGATTCCTTCGCGCAAGCTAACGCCAGGACCGCCATTGCGGCAGCCGCGAAGGCATTGAATAATTTTGTACTCATAATTTAGCGTATTAAATTGTTATTTAAATATTTACCATATTATCTACACCATTCTGTCAATGGATGATGATATTGAATTCGCCATCAAAGCCAGGGTCGATCGCCACGCCGCCTCCGGTATCCTGCATGAGGAAACTGCCTTTCACGGTAGTGAGCATGCTGCGTTTGAGAGGGACCTCTATCGGATTGGTCATGGAGAGGCGGACACCTTCCTCGTCGAAGAGGCCTACGGCTACCATGACGCTGGACTCGCGGCCGTTCACCATCACGTAGTCGAAGCCCAGACGGGCATTGTGCTCATCCAGCAACGTTATGTCGGAGGAGAATGAGACGCCAGTGCTGGAGTCGCACGGCTTGTTGTCGCGCATGTTGAACGTCGACGGCATGTAGCCGGTGTAGTAGAAAACGACGTTGTACTTCTTCAGATCGACTATCGGCGATTTGCTGTCACCGTCGCCCTTGGTTCCGCCGACGGCGGGGTCAGGGTCGTCGCTGTCTGCAGCTGACTCCCCAGCGGATGCAGATGAAGTTTCGGAACTGTTTTCCTTCTTCCTCATGTCCGTGATGACCTTGGTGATGAACTCCTGGAGGTCGGTCGTGATGAACTCGAACTTCGCCAGCGGACGCGCCATGTCCACGGTGCCGCTCACAGGCGGGACAGAGGCACCGAAACGCTCCACGGTCAACTCCTTGTGACCCACGAAAGCATCACGGAAATCATTGTTTCCCTCATGCTCACCCTGGAGACGTATCTGCCTGAAATTCTGCGTGTTGTAGAAGAAATCCGCATCAGAATCCTTGTCCACGAAATCCGTCCACACGTAAAAGTCGTATGTACCTTCGTCAATGCGGAGGGTCATTTCGTTGTTCAGGTCGGAGATGTCGTCCTTCGTGAAGATGTAGCGTCCGTAAGGGGTCTCCGCGAACGAATTGTCGCCCAGCTTGCGGTACGCCTCGACGACGTAACGGATCTGATAGTCACGCCCGTCCTTCGAACCGCGGGTGTCGTTCAGGTCCAGGACAATGAACTGCGGCAATGCCGTGTCGAAGTCCAGTTTCAGCGTGGCGTCGGCAGGAAGCGTCTCAGGCCATTCGTGGACCGCGCAGGAGGCGGACAATGCCATCGCAGCCAGCGAGGCCGTCATTATTTTCAATGCGTTTCTCATCTACCCCCCCCCACTTTTTTAAGGTCAAAACTATATGAGAACGTCACTGAGACATTGTCAATGCCCACGAACGTGGTATGATATGAGCCCTCTTTCGGGCCGTTCTTTTCATTGTAGAAGCGGTCGTACCAGACATCGTAGACGCCTCCGCCGAGGGTGAATTCCATCTCCCAGCGAGGGTTGCGCTTCGACAGCGGCATCCTGTAGCCTGCGGCAATGCCTCCTCCCCATAGAGGGCGGTCGCCGTAGCCGGTCTGGATTCGCCAGTCACCTTTCGTGGCATAGTTGAAATATGCCGTACCGAAATGCGCGCCCACGAAGAGACCCTGCGGCTTGGTGAACCACAAGCGGAACTCAGGCTGCACTGCGAAAGTCCTGAATTTCAATTCCCTGCTGAAATAGTCCAGGGCGGAGTAATAGATCGGGAGAGTGAACGAGACGTGGCGCGTGATGTCAATCTCGACAGCGACATTGGACATGAACATTGCCCAGCCTATGGCATTGGTCTTTATGCGAAGCTTGCGGGTCCAGTCAGGGGTTGTTTCGGGCATCGGCATCGGGCCGAAGGACAATGAGTCCGGGAGTGGCCGGAAGTCGTCTGCGGAGGCGAGGTCGCTGTCGGCGATTGTCGGGACGGCGAGGTCGGGGTTGCGCACGCCTACCTCTATATATACGTTGAATGCGCGCAGTTCCGGGAACATGTTCGTGTACATGTAGCGCCAGGCAGTGCCGCCATGGAGCTGCTGCAGTTCGCGTTTAAGTGTCTGAGTATCATGTTCTGAGGAGAGCAGCGACAGGACTTCGTCACGGTATTTCATGCCGGAGTGCGCCACGAGTTCACCGAGGCCGGCCCAGTCTTCGACCACGTCTTCTATATGGAGGACATCGTCGTCGAACGTGAGGTGCCTGCGAAGATATGCGGTGAGATTATCGCTTCGTTTGCCGGATATTTTCCTGTTGATTTCCAATGTTCCTTCTGGAGATGCTCCGGCCTTATATGTGACGTCAAGAATCACGAATGCGTCGGATTCGCTCTGGAATGTCTTGACTCGGGATATGAATGCGTCGACTTGAGACTGGTTGTCACGGTATTTCGGGTCGAAGGTGGAATAGCCCTGGCGGAAGTATACTCGTAGGGAATCTGCCATCTGTTGAGCGGATGCAGAAACGCTGAAAAGTGTCAGTATAATGGTTATAATAAAATTTCTCATTGAGTATAACTTTACCCAATCCACAGTTCCGAGGACTAAAACGTTCCAAAATTAAGAAATTTTTTTTACAGTGTACTCATAAAAATAAAAAATGACGCAAAATTTTTATTCTTCGCGTCATTTTTTGTGTTTATATGTCTCTGATTACCAATCGTTCACTAGAAACCGGTGTACGACCAAGGTGTAATCTGGTATAGTTCCTCTTTCACGGAATCACTTACCTGAAGGCCGTCAATGAAAGTTTTGATGGTATTCTCATCGATTACGCTTCCGGTGCGGGTCAATGCCTTGAGGGTTTCATAAGGATTCGGGTAACCTTCGCGACGGAGAATCGTCTGGATAGCTTCCGCTACTACCGCCCAGTTGCGGTGAAGATCTGCCTGAAGAGCATCTTCATTGAGAATCAATTTGCCGAGTCCCTTCTTGAGAGAAGCGAAGGCGATCAGGCCGTGAGCCACAGGGACACCGACATTGCGGAGAACCGTGGAATCGGTAAGGTCGCGCTGGAGACGGGAAATCGGCAATTTCATTGACAAGAACGTGAAGACGGCGTCAGCCATTCCGAAGTTGCCCTCGGCATTTTCGAAGTCGATAGGGTTAACCTTGTGCGGCATCGCGGAAGAACCGACCTCGTTCTTGTTCACTTTCTGCTTGAAATACTCCATCGAGATGTATGTCCAGATGTCGCGGCAAAGGTCTGTCAATATGGTATTTATGCGACGGAGGCAGTCGAAGATGGCTGCGAGGTTGTCGTAATGCTCGATCTGGGTGGTCGGGAAGGAACGCTTCAAGCCAAGCGACGATACGAAATCATTGCCGAAGGCTATCCAGTCAATGTGCGGGTATGCGACTTTGTGCGCATTCATATTGCCGGTGGCGCCGCCGAATTTGGCCGGATAGGTCAGGAGCGCGAACTGTCTGAGCTGTTCTTCCAGACGGACCTGATAGACCTTGAACTCTTTTCCGAGACGGGTCGGGGATGCCGGCTGACCATGGGTCTTCGCGAGCATCGGAACATCTTTCCACTCTTCTGCCATGCCTGAGATGATGTCCAGGACCTCTTTCAATGCCGGCATATAGACATTTTCCATGGCTTCTTTCAGCATCATCGGCTGCGAAGTGTTGTTGATGTCCTGCGAAGTGAGGCCGAAATGCACGAACTCCGACCACTTGTCGAGGCCCAGTTCATGGAAATGACGCTTGATGAAGTACTCGACCGCCTTCACGTCGTGATTCGTGGTCTTCTCGATTTCCTTCACCTCCATCGCCTGCTCCGGAGTGAGATTCAGGTAGATGTCACGCATTGCCTGATATTTCGACTTGTCGATGTCTGTTAGCTGCGGCAGCGGAATTTCACAAAGTGCAATGAAATATTCAATCTCGACGCGGATGCGGTATCTGATCAATGCGAATTCACTGAAATAGCTTTTCAGCGGTTCTGTCTTGGAGGCATAGCGTCCGTCAATCGGCGACACTGCCAATAATGAATGTGTGTCCATCTATCTAAAAATTAAGGTGTGCAAATTTAATAAGAAGTCGCGACAATCCAGCCTTTTGCGGCAGGAATTTCAATGCTCCAGCTCATGGTAAAGGGCCACGGTGCGCACGGCTTCAGCCACGTCGTGGACGCGAAGGATGTCTGCGCCCAGGCACAATGCCTTGTAATGCAAGACCTGCGTGGCAGGCAGCGATTCTTCCGGAGTAATACCGAACTTCCTGAATATCATACTCTTGCGCGACATACCCACCAAGATACGTTTTCCAAGTTCGGCGAAATGGTCCAGTTCCCTGAGCATCTGATAGTTCTGTTCAATGGTCTTGGCGAAACCGAATCCGGGGTCAAGAATCCAGTCTTTCACGCCCGCGGCTTCTGCCTTCGACGCGAATTGACGGAAATAGTCCAGCACCTCGGCGGTGACATTGTCGTATTCCGTAAGGGACTGCATGGTCTTGGGATTGCCCCGCATGTGCATTGCCACGAAAGGAAGGCCGAGCTCGGCGACGGTACGGAGCATTTCATCCGACTTGTCATACATTCCTTCGCCGGCCGTAACATCATTGACAATGAACTGGCCGATGGTGTCGAAGGTGCGGCGGACGACGGAGGGCCAATATGTGTCGACGGAGATGGCGATTTCGGGGAATTCCTGCCGGATGGCTTTCAATGCGGGTTCGAGCCGACGGCATTCCTCGTCTTCGCCGACGGGGTCGGATCCAGGTCTGGTGGAACATGCGCCGATGTCGAGTATCGTAGCGCCGTCTCCGATCATTTTGGCTGCACGGCTGACAATGCGGCCGAGGTCATCGTTTCCCGAGCCATCAAGGCAGCGGCTTTCCGCGTAATATGAGTTGTCCGTGATGTTGATGATGCCCATCACGTCGATTTTTCTTCCTGGGTTCATAGAGTTCATAGTTTGCAAATATAATCATCTTTCGGCATATTGCAGATATGAAAAATCCGGGATGGCTTGTGGGCCGTCCCGGATTTTTCTATGTAGATAAGTCAGTGACTATTTGGAAATCTGGATGTTGTCGATGAACCAGCGCTTCTGTGTCACCTTGTCACCATCAGTAAGGTCTGTCGGACGGATAGATATCCTGTCGGTAGCCTTCAGTCCTTTTATCTGAATCATGACATTTTTCCATTTCAACTGGCCTTTTTCCCAGTCATTTACAAGAACATCGCTGATTTTCGCCGTACCGGCAGCAGTAACGATCTGACCGTCGCCTTCAATCTCCACTACAAGCTTGACCTTGTCAATGTTGCCTTTTCCTGTCATGTGAGGGCTCCAATCGAATGAGAGTGTCACATCAGAACCATCGGCAGCAGCGATTGCAGGCAATTTAAGACCATGATGCTTACTGGTCGCACCGAATTTCATATAATATTTCTGCGAATATGCGCTCTTTGCAGCAGGGTTCAGCATCTCGTATCCAATTTCAGCAAACTTGTCCAGCAAACCTTTCTGAGTAGTCTGCGTATAGATATTCGGGGCGTTGCCACTTGCATTGTTATCACCTACGGAATCCCCTGAGCCATAAGCATCAGCCCAAGGCTTAATCCACATGAAATCATCAAAATAGTAGACACCCGAAGCGGCCTGTGAAACATTGAGCTTGTATTCATAACCGTAATCCGCATTGGCAAATACTATTTCGCCATCTCTTGTTTCAGCAGCGGTATTCGCTTCGAACTGAACCGAAATCGGATATGTTCCGGCCTCAGGGACACCTGCAGCAGGCAGTTTGATCCATGACGGAGCCGTAACCGTGAAAGGAACATTGGACTGGACAGTAAACTTCTTGGTCTCACCGAAACCTGAAATCGTAGTGACTCCGGAATATGAGGTGATTTTGACTTCCGGTTCGAACTTGTTCTGGTCCACGGTCAAGACTGATTCAATGTTACCCTTGTAGAAACGGATTGTCGCAGTTCTTGCTGCTCCTGTAACATTGGCCTCTGCCTTGAATTTCAATGTCTTGGACTCGACCATCGCCTTCGTGGAGGCTACCGGCACGGCGGTAATCCAGGAGTCGCTGATTTCCGTCTGGAAATCAACATTGGCCTGAACCTTGACGGTGAACTCTTCTCCCTTGCCGCTGACAGTCTTCTTGTTGCCGTCAGAGATGCTGATGAGAGGGTCGAGATCGCCGCCGGCAGCGGATTGAACCACTGTGATATAGTAGTGTGACACACCTGACTTGATGTCAATCTGGCCTTTTCTTAATGAAGAGGATGTGCTTTCCTTACATGTAACGACGATGGTCTTCTCATCATCTGCTTCTCCTGCAGTTTCACTGAGGGTAATCCAATCCACATTCGGTGTCAATGTAAATGCACTGGTGGATGTCACCGTGAACTTCTTGGTTCCTTCAGGAACGCCTTCGAAGGTAATGATGTTGTTTTCCAGGCCTGAGACAAGAATATCAGGTTTGGAAACGTCCTCCGTACCTGCGGCAATCACAGAAATTTCAGGCTGATTATCCGAATCGGCGGTATAAGCCAGACGGAAAGAAGATGTATTAGGCACTTCCTGCCACTGACTGCCAGTCCAGTTCGCAGCACAAATCAATCTGAACACTACGGCATCAGTTGTATTGGCATAGTTGACTACTGCTGTAATGACATCATTGTCAGCATCGGAAGAACCGCCCTTGAACTGATGGGTATAAGATACCTCCTTAGTTATTGATACAGGTTTCTCCTTGTTGTTGGTATCGCCTGTAATCGATCTTGTGATGAGTTTGGACGCATCTTTCCATTCTTCTCCGTCCTTGTACTGAAGCCTCCAGAGTTTCAGACCGGAGCCGGATGTCCTGGCCTCAAATTTAAGCTTGACAATAGAGCCGGCAGATATAGGCGAATTTGCCTTGAATTCCAGGTAATCACCAGGCCATGCCCCACTGACGCGCGGATTCTTTCCGCTCACATCCAAACTTGTTTTTCCGCCGATTTCGCTTCTGTCAATGACATGATAATAGATCTGACCGTCACCGGTAACAGGGGCGATCTTGTGCTCGGAAGCCCAAGACGGATAGTCATTGGAAGCGGCAGCCCATTGAACAGGGAAGCCTTCTACCGAAGCCTCGGTCGCAGGATACTGGATTATAGGAATAATGTCAGTGTACTCCTTTACGCCTTCGGTTTCATTCAACTTATATGTAACCTTGAGATTGGCTCCACGGAGGCCACCTGCATTTGCAGATACTGTAAAGTTCAGAGTATCAATGTGCTTGGACGCCACATGCTCATTGGCATCCTTGATCCAATCAACGTCAGTCGTCGCGTATTCCTCCATAGGTTCGAGAGAGTAATCCCAATCGACATTGGCCAACACCGTGAGTTTGAGTTTCGTGGCGGTGGCGTTCACATCGTACTTCGCCTCACTAAGTTCCACAAAATCAGGGCTTTTGCTCTGATGAACAGTAAGAAGTCCCGGAAGTTCTTCGAAACCGTTTCCTTTATCGAACCAGATGTAGAAATATGCGTCACGGTCTTCCTTGTTGGAAAGATTTCTGGAAGCCTTGAAAATGAACTTTCCGTCCTTTTCTCCGACTGCCGGGAAAGGTGACACCCAATCATAAACCACATTTTCATCCGCAGGGGCAATTTTCCAGCGGAGATTGGACCGGACCTCGAAAACAGAGGAGGCCAGCACGTCATCATTTCCGGTTTTTACGGATTTTTTGGCTGAATATTCCTGATGCGCGAGATTCAGCGTATAATTGAAATTCTCCGAATCCGTGTCGACTATCACATCGCTCCCTACCGAAATGGTAAAATTAGGAGTGCCTTCAATCTTGAACTCTGTCTCCTTTTGGCAAGATACCGCCAACGCAGAGAGAGCCACCGATGACAACACGTAAAATATCTTGTTCATACTAAAATTCATTATTTATTCCTGTGAGAACCATTAAGTTTCAGATATGACCAATCCAATGCAGTATGCATATTGTTGTCTCCGCCCATACGGTTGAGAGCTTCTTCAACATGCTGCTTGTTGGATGTCACGGTATAGTTAGGATAGCCCAACCTTGTAGGGAGTTCATTGTCATTTGCACCTGTACCGACGCCGATCGTAAGCAACGGATATTCGGTTCTTCTCCACTCATGATACTGCTCGAAACCGCAATAGAAGAGGGACAGGTACTTTTGTGACAGAATCAGTTCCAGCGGGTCTGCATAGATGCTGGTTCCATCCTTTGCGGCAGCCTTGTCATAAGATGCCAACTTCGACTGTTTAAGTGTCTTCACATCGCTCTTCCTGATGGTCTTAGCCGCAGGAGAAGCCTGACCGATGGCATCCCATTTCTCGATATTGGCGTCAAGCGCAGCCTCATACAATGTCTTGGCAGTCTGACCGGATATAGTAAGTTTTCCTCTTTCAACTCCTTCAGCTTCAATGAAAAGAATCTCAGAATAGTCCATGATGAAGCCCGGGAAATCAGCCCTGTTGATGAAGGAATTGTCCGGATATGACGGTTTCTTATTTTCTTCCGCATCCGTATCAGAAGGCAGACAGCCGGAAACAACGCCTACCCAGTCACTCTTTCCCATCTTTCCGAACATTGCCATACGCGGGTCTACGAATATGGACTTGCCCTTGCTGTTGTATTCGACTGTCATCTTTATGACTCTTTCCGTAAAGCGATAGCCCTGGAAATTCGTTGCAGTCTGCTTCTCCTGGCCCCAGAAAGACATATACGGGTCCTGAACCTGGAACGGTACCATTGCATTGTCCGAATTCGAGGTCATTACCGGATATTTGGACGGATTGTCGATAACTTCCTGGATCTTGGCCCAGTTGCCGTCGTTCATTCCGGAATAGCGGCAGAGAATCCTGAGACGGAGGCTGTTGGCAAATTTGATCCATTTCATGACATTGTCGCCATACATCTTGTCAAGACCGGATTTGGAAGGAACCGGTTTCTTGGAGAGGTACAGACATGCACTGTCCAGATCATTCAGGAAACAGTCCTGAAGGTCGGCCTGGCTTTCGAACTTAGGTGTCCTGTTCGCAGTGAACTGATAAGCCTCAGTATATGGGATATCACCGAAAAGGTCAGCGAGATTCGAGAGGTTGTACACCTTCAGAATCAAGCCAAGTGCCTCATAATAAGGGTCATTCCACTGCTTCGCCAATGTAATCATGTGCTGGCAATCACCACCGTAACGCGCGTAATTGTCCCAAATCGTCTGCCAATTACCATTGGTTACTATATATTCCTTGATATGCTGAGTCTGGCCTGCCGTATATGCAGTCATCTGAATCAGCTCATTGTTATAATATTGGCAAAGCTTCTGGGATTGGTATCCGATGCCGTAGAGTATCGGCTCGAAACAGCTGCTCGCATAGATCTTGCCGAAATCCATCTTGTTAGGATTCGTATTTATATCTTCGAAGTCGCCAGTGCAGGCAGTCATGCCGAGGGCAGCAGCCGCACCGAACATTATTTTCTTTATTGTATTCATATCTCTTAGAATCTGATCTTGATGTTGGCACCGAATGATCTGGTCATAGGCAGTGAACCGGACTCGATACCACGTTTGGTATTGGATCCTACATAACCGGTAACTTCCGGATCATAGAACGGATAGTTGGTTATGCAGAAAAGATTCGTAGCATAGGCTGACACGGTAATTCCCTGGATAACCTTGGTCTTTTCCATGAGCTTCTTAGGGAAGTTATAGGAAACCGTGAGTTCTTTAAGCTTGAAGAATGAGTTGTCGTAGATGTATTCTTCGAAGTTGTAGCGGTTTGCCTTATAGGTGGAATAGTACGATACTATATCGGTAGTAATCGTATTGTTCTTCTGATAAGTAATACTGCCGTCAGCAGCCTTTATGGCATTCACGCCCGGAGCGACAAATCCGTCATTACGGCCTTCAAGTGTATTCTTGAGCTTACCCTGATAACCGAGGATGCCGGCGGTGACAGAAGCGGTCTTTCCGCCGATCTGTCCGGTGAAAGTAGCATTCAATGTAATGTCTCTCCACTTCAAGGATGTCGTAAGACCTCCAAGCCAGTCAGGATTCACATTTCCATAATATTTGAGATTGGAGCTGTCATCCAATGCCGGCAGGCCGGTCTTGGCATTGATGATATCCATGCCCGAGCAGTCCACCTGGTTTCCGTTTTCATCGAGATAAAAAGAGCCTTCCGGAGCTTGTTTAAGACCAAGTCCCCACAATTCACCCATCTTCTTCCCTACATAGTCGTAAACGAAGAGACGGCTTCCGATGGTAGTACCGTAGTCCTCCTGGAACGGATTGTCATTGTTCCAGCCGTCATACATTCTCTTGAGAACGCCGATGTTGCGGGAAGCATTGATACCGATGGTCCATTTCCAATCCTTGGTCTTGATCGGAGTGAAGTTCAATGCGATTTCAATACCCTTGTTGCGGATAAGGCCGACATTGGTGGTATAATATTTCGCACCGGTGATGTAATCGTAAGGGACATCATAGATCTGGTCAGTCACATCTGACTGATAGAGAGCGATATCCACGCCGATTCTGTTCTTGAGGAACTTGGCTTCGAGACCGGCTTCCCATGTTTCCACATTTTCCGGCTTCAAATAGTAGTTCGGATAGGTTGCCGCAGGACGGTATCCTCCAGGGAAAGCAGTGGCAGTATATCCGTATGAGATGGAATAAGGAGTGGTATCCTTACCTACATTCGCCCAGGATACACGTGCCTTCAAGAAAGAAACGGCCGGAAGCCAGTCCTGGAATTTAGCGACCTTGTCAATGAGGACAGAGGCGCTGACTGAAGGATAGAAGTATGACCAGTTGCCAGGTGAAAGTGTTGAAGACCAGTCATTTCTGGCAGTAAGGTCGAGGTATGCCCAATCATCCCAACCGAGAGAGACAAGTCCATAAAGGCTGTTCACCACTTTTTTCGATCTGTAGGCACTATAATCAGGTTGAGTTCCTGCAGGATAGTTGTTTACGTTATATACGCCTTCAATGTCAAGTTTATCGAGAGTGTATTTCCAGCTCCTTCTGTTGTAGGTCATGTTGTTGCCACCGAATCCGGCAGTAAGCGTGAGCTTGTCATGAACGAAAGAATCGGTGTATTTCAGCATGAAGTCGGTATTGAATTCCACAAGGAAGTTTGACTGCTCACGATACCATCCCTGAGTATAATTGTATGTATAGAACGGCTTGCGCTGTGTACGGAACTCATTGGTCACATCGGCTCCCGATTTCAGGTCGAGAGTGAGTTTGTTCTTCCAGAGGTTGATATTGAGTCCGATATTGCCGAAGATTCTGTCCTTGTCCTGAGTATTAGGCATCGCATACAGAATACGGTAAGGGTTATAGTAATTGTTCTTGCCGACAAGCATGTCGGTATCGCTCGTGAAAGTCTCTTTGTTCCAACGTCCCTGGAAATACTCGTCCTTGTAGTTCTTCATCGAGATGTTTGTAGAGTTCCAGACAAGCTGATATACTACGGAGTTGTTCGAATAGCCGGTCGACGGCATATTGTCTGAGTCAGTCATGAAGTAGTTCACATTGGCTGTGAGCTTGATATACTTGTTGACCTGGCTCTTGACAGCGAGTGAAACAGATTTTCTCTTGTAGCCGGTGTTAGGCAGGATATATTCGTTCTTGGTGTTCTTGAATGAGAGACGCACGGAGGTTCCTTTACCGTTGCCTCCTTCGATGGAAACGGAATTGTCCCATGTCCAGCCTATACGGAAAAGTCCTGAATACCAGTCATCTTTATATGTCCAAGGAGTCCTGTGGGCCAAACCGGTGGCATAGTCCATACCGTCCTGTTGGAAGCGCAACTTGCTGGCATCGTACTTTTCACCGAATGCATAACGGCTATAGTTACGAGGCAGGCCTTCTACGTTGTGTTCCGCGTTGAAGAAGTTGTATTCATTCAAGCCGAGGTCGGAACCTGAACCGTATTCCGTCTGGAAATCAGGCCAATATCCTGCCACGTCAGCAGTAAATTGGGATGAATAGGTCACGCCGATACCTTTGGCCGTAGAACCTGACTTGGTGGTAATGATGACTGCGCCGTTACCTGCACGTGAACCGTAGAGGGCTGTGGCAGCAGCACCTTTGAGGACCGTAACTGATTCAATATCATCAGGATTGAGGTCAGATGCACCATCACCGAAGTCGATCGGGTTGTCCTGGTTGGTATATCCGGAACCGGATGCATTGGAAATAGTACCTGATGTGATAGGAATTCCGTCCACGACGTAAAGCGCCGAGCTGTTGCCGTCCAGGGAGGATTCACCGCGGACTACCACCTTGGTGGAACCGATAGGGCCGGATGCCTTGTTGAATTGCACGCCGGCTACTTTTCCTTCCATACCGCTGAGCCAGTTGGAGTTCTGCACATTGTTAAGGTCTTCTCCGGTCACTTCCGTAGCGGCATAACCGAGAGAGCGTTTTTCTCGTTTCATACCCAGTGCGGTCACGATTACCTCGCTGAGCTGTTCAGAATCCGGTTTGAGAATGATGTCATAAACCGAAGATTTGGAAACTGTGACGTTCTGTGTCTTGTAGCCCATGAACTGGACACTCAACACGTCACCTTCCTTGGCATTGACGGAAAATTTTCCGCTGCCGTCAGTGATTGTAGCTACATTCTTGCCTTCGACAACGACTGTAGCTCCAGCCATAGGCTGGGTCTTATCTGTGTCGTAAACCGTACCGCGGATCTGGCTCTGCGCATGTAGGGAGAAATTTCCTCCTACGAGCATCAGGACAGAAGCGACTGCAGTCAGCAACGACTTTCCATAAGAGTTGAACATATTGATGCGTTTTATTGGTTTGTATTATTATGCTGTTTCAAAATGCTGTTTCAAGCATCTGACATACTATGCGTGTTTGAGGTTTATTTATAAGCATCGGTCGAGAATTCTTTCGGGCGTTTCATCGTCTCTGAGTAGACATTTCCGAATTCATCTGTGACCTTGATGTCGATGGTGGATGTCGGTGATGATGCTTTCACCTTGAACATGTGGTAGTTCACTGTCGTGGTAAAGGCCGGAACTTCTTTAATCGCGGAATTATTGAAACGCTTGGCTGTCAATGCCGCGATATGAAGAGGGTCATAGCCCTTCACGCGCGTACTTGTGAGCGTCTTGCCGTTCTCCTTGATTTCTATCTGCCATTTCGGATTCCAGTTCCAGATGTTTATAAGCACCTCATTTTTGGAGTTCTTAGGATAAGCATCAGTATATTTCTCGAAGTCCGATTTTAATGCTGCCGGCACTTTAGGGGCATCTTTCTCGACCGTGAACCAAACATTGTTCAGGTCATAAGTACGGAACTGCTCATTCTCATCGCGTCCCGTGCCCTTGTATCGCCATTTCTTGTCCGTGCCTGTAATGTCCCAGACGGAATATCCGCCAGGTGCACCATCGGTGCAGATATGAATGCCCGGTGTAAGATATCCCGACCACCACCATGAAGCGCAGACTGCACCGGCATTGTGCTCATAGATGCCGATGCCTTCAGAGGATTTTTTGTCCACGTTATAAAGCACATGGGTGTGTCCGGTTACGAAATCCACATTGTAGCCCTTGAATTTGGAGATCAATGTACTTGAGTTCGTCAGGTTATAATTGTATATATTCAACAGATTCTCAGCGCCTTTCGCATAAACCGGCGCATGAGAAGTAACGATGACCGGTGTCGTCTTGGAAACGTAGGAAAGATCTTTCGCGAGCCATTTCAACTGCTCATCCGTAACTTCGGACTTGTATGTGCGCTCCGGTTTGGCGGAAGCCGCTCCCCCGACATTGGTACAGAGGATATCATCGAGCACGATGTAATGCACGTCGCCGATATTGAATGAGTAATAGGTCGGGGCAATGTCTTTCACGTATTCGATGACAGTATTGAAGTCGCCGTCCTTGCACATGTCATGGTCATGGTTTCCGATAGTGTGGAAGAACTGGACTTGCTTCGTAGCATTCTTGAAATAATAATTGACGCTGTTCAGGTATTGAGGGAAGTAGTACTTCCTGGAATACCAATAAAGGTCCCAGGTCATGTCACCGAGCGTGATGACATAGGACTTGACATCATCATCCATTATATCCGCCTTGACTTCTTTCATGCAGTTGTCGAACTGGTTCAAATCGTTCGTCCTGTCAGCCAGATGCATGTCGCCGAGGAAATACACACGATATTTTTCCTGATTAACCTTTACGAGGTTGAAATCGTGACGTTCCGCCTTGTCGGCTTTCTCGGTCAATGTCGCATGGAACTGAGGAAGCACGCCTTCGGAGCCTACCTCATAACCCTTTGGAATAGAAATGAATACATAGCCCCATTTCTTCGCGGATTTAAACTGATAGACGCCGTCCTTGTCCGTTTTCACCACTTCGACGCCATCCGAAACGACCACGTCCGCCAGTCCTTCGCCGTCGCAATGGACCACGCCGTACACGTTATTGCCGCCTGTCGGCTCAATGTCGACCACATCGAAGATTATGTCAATGTTTATGTGTCCGACGATTTTAGTCCGGGAATTCCTGCGGACCAGCATTTCGTAGCGTCCGGTGGTGACTTTCGGGTCCAATGTAAATGTGAAACTGCCTTTGTCTATGGACTTGATCTGATTGTCGAAGCTTTCCGCGGTATTCATCAGCACGATTACGTCGCCGGTTTCAGGTCCATGACTTCCTACGACCTTCAATGTCACGTCTCCGCCTTTTTTCGCGCTTACGGAGTTTTCCAATATTATACCGGAGACATTGATCGGAGTGCCGTCAGGATTATCAGGAGTCTCTTTGGTGCCGTCACAGCCCGAGAATACCACCATGGACAAGGTGGTTAAGAAAACGACAAGAATTCGTTTTAGCGTTTCGTTTCGAAAGTATTTCATATTCGTTATGTTCGTATTCCGTAGTTAATCGGTTTACATTTCGAAACAAAGGTAGTACAAAAAAAGATTTCCGCAAAAAAAATTAGAGATGACCAATCAGTCATTCTTGGTCATCTCCTCTGGAGCGGAAAACGGGGTTCGAACCCGCGACCTTCGGCTTGGGAAGCCAACACTCTACCAACTGAGCTATTTCCGCAACTCGACCGTAATTCATCCGGTCATCTCTGCAAATATAGTCATTAAAATCCGTTTCGCAAGATTTTTTCTCACGAACTTCAAACCGCCATCAGTTACGCTTCACTCAAAGACATAGTCGGTGACGTTGCGGAGGCCGGGGATGCCGAAGTAGGATTCCACTATGTTGCCTTTCAGATATACCTTGCGTTTCAGGTTTTCGGGATTGTCGGCAAGGTTCAGGGCGTCGCGGATGTCCCCTTTCGGAAGACTGACGGAAAGGCACGACTCTTTGTCGGATACAGAGGTCCTGCCGGCAATCGCGATATTCGTATCGGAAGAAAACGGCTCGTCGAATGATATGGAAGCGGATGTCATGTCCCCACCGACGATGTAGCCATAAACCCAGACGCCATCCGCTCCGACCTCCGATTTCGCCTGCGTCACGTTATATGCGGTCTTATAGGTGTTGCCGGAAGCGTTTCCCGATGAAGTTCCGCCCGACGACGATCCCCCGCCGATTACATAATTATCATACAGCCAAGTCCTGGATGTATCCACGTCTATATGTATCCTGCCTTCGGAAGACGACTGTGCAGGCGACGGAGCGGAAACATTGACAGTCAACACTTGTCTGGCTTTCAATGTCTTGGTAAACAACGTCTTGTCTGTTCCGGCATTGTTCAGGACAAGGGACACTTTGCCGGGGTTGAAGTAGGCTATCCGCTTTTCCGAATACCCGTACATGAGCTTGCCGTCTGAAGATTTCAGGAACAGGACGCCGTCAGGATAGCTTTTGAGGAAATTTGAAGCCACCTTGAGACGAAGCCCGGCATTGACCTGCTCACAAGAGAGATATACATCTGACACTTTGCCAGATTTCACTACCACGCATTGCTCATCGCCGTAAAGCGGGGCGGAGAAAGCCGGCTTGGTGAATTTCCCAGAGCGCACCGATATGTTATAGGTGCCCGATTTGACCAATAGCTTTTCAGGAGAATCCCCATACTTTCCGTCATATACGGTTTCGCCGCCGGAACCGGTAATTTTCAGCAGGAACTCGCTGGTATCCGGTATGTTTTCGGTCGCCTTGGTCTGTTGATAGGAGTATTCCGAAAAATGAATGCAAAGAGTTCCTTCTCCTCCTTCAGCATCCAGCTGAACCCGTCGGCATGAGACGGGGATGACAATCATTGACAAATAAATGAGCCCACAGGCCAGCTGCGCCACCACATCGGGAAAAATAGTTTTATTCATGATTCTGATAGTATTTGTTTTGGCGGCGAATGTATCGGAATTTCCGAAAACTCCATTAAAAAAACATAAAAATCCGTGTGACAAATTTATAACACAAAATAATTTGGATTAATTTTATGATTCTTAACTGAAGTCTGCAAAGTATTCATTAGATTACCGATTTTTTCCATCGGTAAAAACCCACGATTTTATACAAAAATTCACGGGGCCGCCGCAATCGCTGCGACTTGCCCCGCTACTTAACCTAAACTTAAACTATGAAAAACTTCGTTGCAAATATAACACTTTTTATTTAATTGTTTTATCTACACGAATTTTAGCATATTTAAGCAGTAATATCTTTTCACCGAAAGAATCGAACAATATCTTGGCTTTCAAATCCATCCCGGTTCCGGTAATCTGCCGGATAACGCCATAGCCGAATCTATTGTGCTCAATACGCTGTCCGACTTTCAGTTCCAACACCGATACCGGAGAAAAATCAGCATCCGGCGTACGTGGAGCGGCAGACACTGGTTTTCTGTCAGGTGCCGCTGCCGGCCTCAACGGACGTCCGGTAACAGGTGACACAGGGGCTGCACGTTTTTCAGTAACTACGGCACCGGATGTGCCATATCTGTTGTTGTATGCAGTCTCACGGGAACGTCCACCGCCGGAATTGCCGACATTGAAACGAGAGCCGAAACCGCGGAAACCGCCGGAATCCGGCACTGACACGACCTCATCATCCGATATAGGGTTGTCCACATACCGTCTGTCAATTTCTTTCACGAAGCGGCTCGGAGAATTCTGTTCATGCTTTCCGTTACGCATTCTAGTCGCCGCAAATGACAGATTCACAGCCACTTTCGCCCTAGTAAGAGCCACATAGAACAGCCTTCGTTCTTCCTCTATCTGAACAGGATCGGAAAACATTCCGCCGGAAGGGAAAATATTTTCCTCCATACCTGCCACATATACATAAGGGAACTCCAGACCTTTGGACGAATGCACCGTCATCATCGTAATCTTATTGGAAACGTCCTCATCATCAGACACATCCACGGCACTCAGCAGGGACACGTCTTCCAGGAAGTCGCCCAATGTGACCAGCGGCAATTCACTATCCTGTATTGCATCTACATCCTCCACATTTCCTTCCGCCAACAATTCCTCCCTATACTGATTCTGCCGGTCCTCAACAAAACTCTGCACGCTGTTCAGCAGTTCCTCAATATTCGCCGCACGGGATTGACTTTCAATGGAATTGTCATTCTTGAATGAAGCATAAAGTCCGGACTGCTTGGAAAGCATGTCCGCTACAGTGAACGCATCTTCTTTCGTCAATGCAGCATTGGCCATGGCCATCATATTCTTGAACGCCATGATTCTGCCGGCAGCAGCGGACTTTATGCCGGCCGCCTCCAGAATTGTCGGTTCACAAGCATTGAAAAGCGATAATCCGCGCGAGCGGGCAGCATTGACAAGAGCCTCCTCGGATGTCGCGCCGATTCCTCTCGCGGGGGTATTGAGCACGCGGCGGAAGGACTCGTCGTCATTCGGATTGACCGCGAGTTTAAGGTACGCCATCATGTCCTTCACCTCGGCTCTTTCGAAGAAAGAATTGCCGGAGTAGATCTGGTACGGGAGATTCCGCTTGCGCAATGCCTCCTCGAGTGCGCGCGACTGGGAATTCGTCCTGTACAGGATCGCAAAGTCCTGATACTGACAATGATCCTTTTCCATTCGGGCGATGATTGACGATGCTATGAGGACGGCTTCTTCCTGCTCCGTATATGCCTTGATCAAATGGATCTTGTCCCCTTCCGGTCCCTTGGAAAAGCATGTTTTCGGGATTCGGGAAGAGTTTTTCTCGATTACCGAGTTCGCGGCATCCACGATTACCTGCGTCGACCTGTAGTTCTGCTCCAGCCGGAACAGCTTGCAGTCCGGATAATCCTTCCTGAAGTTCAGGATATTCTCGATCCTGGCGCCGCGGAATGCGTAAATCGACTGGGAATCATCCCCGACGACACAGATGTTGCGATGGAATTGGCTCAACTTCTTCAGAATCAGATATTGGGCCGAATTGGTATCCTGGTACTCGTCCACGAGAATATAGTCGAACCGGGATGCGATGTCTTTCAGCGCGGCAGGATTGTCACGGAACAATATGTTCATGTTCAGCAAGATATCGTCGAAATCCATCACGCCGGCCTGCTTGCATTTCGCCGCATAGAGCATATAGATGTTGCAGATTTCAGGCTTCTTCGCATGGGTGTCATTGATGATAGCCTGGGCATCCTTTTTATATACCTCCGGCGTGACGAGGTTGTTTTTCGCCATGGATATGCGGCCGAGCACATCCTTCGGCTTGTAGACCTTGTCGTCAAGTTTCAATTCCTTCAGGCACGACTTTATGGCACTGATGGAATCACTGGTATCATAGATTGTAAATCCGGAAGGATATCCGAGGCATTCTGCATATTCTCTCAAGAAACGGATGAAAACCGAGTGGAACGTCCCCATGTACAGACGACGGGCCTTGCGGTCCCCTACCATTGCGGCAATTCTCTCTTTCATCTCAGCAGCAGCTTTCTTGGTGAATGTCAATGCCAGAATCCTGTCAGGCTCTCCACCGTTTTCCAGGATATAGGCGATCCTGCCCGTAAGAACCCTGGTTTTTCCCGCTCCCGCGCCGGCAACTATGAGTACCGGCCCCTCTGTCTGGCTCACTGCAGCTCTCTGCTGACCATCAAGCCCCTCTAATATAGCACGATTGTTTTCCATAATGGGAGCGAAATTACGAAAATTTTCAGTATATTCGCGCCGGAAATCCGAAATACTATTAAAGGTTACCTATAATGTCAAACAACATCGATTTGAAAGGAGGGCTGAACATTCCTATTTCCGGAACAGCGGCCCAGAAAACCAAGAAGACTGTCGTGCCTGACGTTATCGCTGTGAAACCTACTGATTTCAAGGGGCTTATTCCTAGGCTTCTTGTAAAGGAAGGCGATAAGGTTCTGGCAGGTTCACCTGTCTTGGCGGACAAAAAGAATCCTGACATCCTCTTCACGTCTCCGGTAAGCGGAACCGTGACAGAAATCGTCAGAGGAGAAAAAAGGAAGTTGCTTGAGGTAAGAATCAAGGCTGACGCCCAGCAGGAATTCGTCGATTTCGGCGTACACAAGCCATCAGAAATGGCTGCTGCCGACATCAAGGCGCTTCTGCTTCAGAGCGGTCTTTGGCCTTCTCTTATCCAGAGGCCGTACGGCATCCTCGCGGATCCGGCAATCTCGCCTAAAGCCATCTTCGTATCAGCATTTACAACCGCCCCGCTTGCGGCTGTCCCTGAATTCGCATTCAAGGATGAGATCGCAAACATCCAGACCGGTATCAATGCTCTCGGCAAACTTACGGACGGCGGCGTACATTTCTCGCTTTGCAGCGACAATTACTCCGGCACCCCGCTCCACAAGATCGAGAACGTTATCCAGCATGTGTTCAGCGGAAAACATCCTGCAGGCAATGTAGGAGTACAGATCAGCCATATCTCCCCTATCATGAAGGGTGACACGGTGTGGACAGTATCGCTTCTGCTTCTCGCCGCTATCGGAAAGCTCTTCAACACAGGCAAGTACAACATGGCCAGAAAGGTTGCCGTAACAGGTCCTAAGGCTATCGAGCCTGCTTATGTAGACGCACTTCCGGGCATCGGCATGAAGGATCTCAAGGAGTTCTATGACAACTCTGCAAAAGACATGAGATTCGTGAGCGGTGATGTTCTCACAGGAACAAATGTCGGAGAAAACGGTTTCCTCGGCTTCTTCGACAATCAGGTGACACTTCTCCACGAAGGCACTGAGAGAGAGGTCCTCGGTTGGGCCAAGCCGTTCAGATTCGGCAAATTCAGCTCAAGCCGCACTTATTTCTCTTGGCTCTGCCCTAAGAAGACATACGACATGGACACCAACACAAACGGCGGTCCTCGTGCATTCGTGATGTCTGACGTATACAAGAAGGTGCTGCCTATGGACATTTTCCCTGTATACCTCATCAAGGCATGTCTTGCAGGTGATATTGACAAGATGGAGCAGTTCGGCATCTACGAAGTACTGCCGGAGGATCTCGCACTCTGCGAGTATGTGGATCCTTCTAAGAACGACATCCAGGCCATGATAGAAAAAGGCATTGACCTTATGATTAAGGAAATGGCATAAACTAACGGAAGTTATGGAAGATTCAAAAAATACAACTCAGCCGGGCCTTTTCGAAAGGGGCGGCAAACTTGGATTCCTTCATTCCAGCGTTGACGCATTCGACACATTCCTTCGTGTGCCGGGAACGGTCACCAGCAAGGGAGCGCATGTCAGAGATGCCGTGGACCTGAAGAGAATCATGATCATCGTTGTAGTCGCGTTGATTCCGGCAGCATTGTTCGGAATGTGGAACGTTGGCTACCAGCATTGTCTCGCAACAGGAGAAACTTGGGGTCTTTTCCAGAATTTCTGGTATGGTTTCCTCAAAGTTCTTCCTCTTTATATTGTAGCATACGTGGTCGGTCTCGGCATCGAGTTCGCTTCTGCCCAGATCCGCAACGAGGAAGTCAACGAGGGTTATCTCGTTTCCGGAATGCTCATTCCTCTCATTGTTCCTGTAGATGTTCCGCTGTGGACACTCGCTATCGCAGTAGCGTTCGCAGTACTCTTCGGCAAGGAGGTTTTCGGCGGTACCGGTATGAACTTCCTGAACCCGGCTCTTCTCTGCCGTGCGTTCTTGTTCTTCGCTTATCCTAGCAAGATGTCAGGATCAAGTGTCTGGGTATCATTGAAAAACGGCGAAAGCCTCATCGACGGCGCTACCGGTGCCACCCCGCTTTCATTCGCATCTGAAGGCCTCGACGCAATGAACAATGCCGGCGTACAGTACGGCATGTCAGCATGGGACATGTTCGCAGGTCTCGTTCCGGGTTCAGTAGGTGAGACTTCAGTGATTGCCATCCTCATCGGCGCAGTCATCCTGCTCTGGACAGGTGTCGCAAGCTGGAAGATCATGGTTTCATCTGTAGCCGGAGCCCTCTTCGTAGGCTGGCTCGGAAACTTCTTCGGAGCTACTACCGTTCCTGCTTACTATCAGCTTATCATGGGCGGTTTCGCATTCGGTACAGTATTCATGGCAACAGACCCTGTAACGTCTGCACAGACAGAGTGCGGCAAGTGGATCTACGGATTCCTTATCGGTGCTCTCTGCGTGATCGTGAGACTGTTCAACCCTGGATATGCAGAGGGAATGATGCTCGCCATCTTGCTGATGAACACATTTGCACCGCTCATTGACCACTACGTCACAGACGCTGCGATCTCAAGAAGAGCCAAGAAAGTTAAAATCGCATAATATATCAAGGTATGAATACTAACGGAAATATATATACAGTCATCTATACGACAGTTGTCGTAGTGGTTGTAGCTGCGGTTCTTGCGTTCGTCTCTGAGACTCTCAAGCCGAAGCAGGATGCCAATGTGAAGGCTGACGCCATCAGCCAGATGCTTACAGCCAGCAAGTTCTATGAAAAGAGCGAGCTCGACGCAATGAGCAATGAGCAGAAGATCGACGCATACAAGGCTGTCGCAAAGTCTTCTGTCATCGTCAATACCGAAGGTCAGGAGTGCGGCACGCTGGATCTCTCCAAGCAGGAGATCTACACGACCAGCCAGCTCAAGGCCCAGGACAAACGTATCAAGGACCTTCTCAAGAATGGTACAGCTGATTTGAAACTGCCTGTTTTCGTTTTCGAAAAAGACGGACAGACTGTCACAGTAATTCCTTGCTACGGAGCAGGTCTTTGGGGGCCTATCTGGGGCTACCTTGCCCTCAATGAAGATTTCCAGACCATTCGTGGAGCATATTTCGATCACGCGAGTGAGACTCCTGGTCTTGGTGCCAAGATCAAGGACGATCCTTCTTTCAGAGCAGAATTCGAAGGCAAAAAGATTGACTTCGAAGATGAGGAGGCATTCCGCGTAGTCAAAGGCGGCGCTCCTGCTGGCAAGGAGAATGCGGTAGACGCCATTTCCGGCGCTTCCATCACCAGCCATGCACTGGGAGTTTCCATCGACAATTGGCTTCAGGCATACAAGCCATTCCTCAAAGCTGCTGCCGCCAAGGCAGTTCAGCCATCAGAGGTGGAGAATGCAGCTGATTCCCTCTGTGTTTCAGCAGATTCACTTGCAATCGCCAAATAATGAGGAGGAAATAAAATGAATGCAAAACTTAAAGAAACAATATTGAATCCGATTCTCAAGGGCAATCCTATCACTGTCCTCGTGCTCGGTATCTGTTCCTCATTGGCTGTAACCGTACAGATGAAGGGAGCCTTCGTTATGGGTCTTTCCGTAATCGTCGTTACAGCACTTTCGAACTTCATCGTGTCTCTGATGAGGAATTCAATTCCTAACAGAGTCCGTATCATCGTACAGCTCGTAGTTGTGTCGCTGATGGTAATCCTCGTGGACCAGTTCCTCAAGGCATACGCATACAGCATTGAGACTCAACTTTCAGTGTATGTAGGACTTATCATCACCAACTGTATCGTCATGGGCCGTATTGAGGCTTTCGGTCTCGGCAACAAACCGATTCCTTCACTTCTCGACGGTCTTGCAAACGGAGCCGGATATGCCATGATCCTTCTTATCGTGGCTTTCTTCCGCGAACTGTTCGGTTCAGGAACCCTCTTCGGATTCCAGGTAATCCCGCAGTGCTTCTACGACGCAGGTTATATGAACAACGGACTTGTGATTCTTCCTCCTGTAGCACTCATCCTGCTCGGATGTATCGTATGGGTACAGAGAAGCATCCAGAAAGATCTTCAGGAGAAATAACAACTAACACGCAAGTAATATGGAATATATAAGCTTATTCGTAAAGTCAATTTTCGTTGACAATATGATTTTTGCATACTTCCTCGGTATGTGCTCATACCTGGCAGTATCTAAAAATGTGAAGACAGCTTCCGGACTTGGTGCGGCTGTTATCTTTGTGCTCTTGGTCACATTGCCTATCAACTACCTTCTGAACACATATGTGCTCAGTCCCGGAGCTTTGAGCTGGCTCAGCCCAAGCCTCGCAACTGTTGACCTCAGCTTCCTGAGTTTCATCACATTCATCGCGGTCATTGCAGCCATCGTGCAGCTCGTCGAGATGATTGTCGAGAAATTCGCACCGACTCTCTACTCCGAGCTCGGTATCTTCCTGCCACTTATAGCTGTAAACTGCGCTATCCTCGGCGGTGCGCTCTTTATGCAGCAGAAAGATTTCGTCAATGTCGGTGAAGCTACCGTATACGCTCTCGGTTCAGGTATCGGCTGGTTCCTCGCTATCGTGACACTCGCTGCCATCAGAGAGAAGATGTCATACTCGAATGTACCTGCACCTCTCAAGGGTATCGGTATCACATTCATCACCGTAGGTCTCATGGCCATGGCGTTTATGACATTCATGGGTATTTCACTTTAATAGGAGACTTGAAAGATGAATGAAATTACTCTTACAATTATAGCCTCTGCAGCAACCATTACCTTGGTTACGCTGATTTTGGTAGTTCTGCTGCTGTGGGTTAAGACAAAACTGACCCCAAGCGGTACAGTTAAGATTGACATCAACGGAGGAAACAAGGTCCTCGAAGTAGCTCCAGGCAATTCACTCATGGGTGCTCTTGCAGAGGAGAAGATTTTCCTGCCTTCTGCCTGCGGCGGTAAAGCGAACTGCGGACAGTGCAAGGTCAGAGTTCTTGAGGGAGGCGGCAATATCCTGCCTACCGAAACCGGTTTCTTCAACAGGAAGCAGATTAAGGACAACTGGAGACTCGGTTGTCAGGTCAAAGTCAAGGAAGACCTCAAGATCGAGGTTCCTGAGTCAGTACTCAGCGTGAAGAAGGTAGAGTGCGAGGTTATCTCGAACCACAACGTGGCTACCTTCATCAAGGAATTCACAGTCAAACTTCCTGAAGGTGTGCATCTTGATTTCAAATCAGGTGAGTACATCCAGATTGATATTCCTCAGGGAACATTCAATTTCAGCGATATTGACGTAGATCCTGAGTACAAGGCCGACTGGGAGCACTTCAAGTTCTTTGACCTCAAGTGCGTAAACCCGGAGCCGACAATGAGGGCATACTCTATGGCCTCTTATCCTGCTGAGGGCGATATCATCAAACTTAATGTACGTATCGCTACTCCTCCTTTCGACAGGTCAGCTCCTAAGGGAAGCAACAAGCTTCTGCCTGTAAACCCTGGTATCGGTTCTTCATATATCTACACCCGTCACCCTGGTGACAAGGTTATGATTTCCGGTCCGTTCGGTGAATTCCTTCTTCCTAAGGATGATCCGGATTCACAGGAATACATCTTCGTCGGCGGTGGTGCTGGTATGGCTCCTCTCAGAAGCCACATCATGCACTTGTTCAAGACTCTCAAGACCAAGAAGCAGGTCAACTTCTTCTATGGTGCACGTAGCTTGAAAGAGGCATTCTACCTCGAAGACTATGCTGAAATCGAGAAAGAGTTCCCTAACTTCCACTTCCATCTTGCTCTCGACCGTCCGGATCCGGCAGCAGATGCAGCAGGAGTCAAGTACGTAGCCGGTTTCGTCCACAATGTAATGTACGAGACATACCTGAAGGAGCATGACACACCTGAAGATATCAAATATTTCATGTGCGGTCCTCCTATGATGGTGAAATCAGTCAACACATTGCTTGACAGCCTTGGAGTTCCACCTGAGAATGTCCTTTATGACAATTTTGGAGGTTAACCCTCTTCTTATAACTAGAAAAAGCCGTTTGGAAGTAGTTCCAGACGGCTTTTTTGTGTCTGATAGTGGCGTTAAATATCGATTTTTTATCAATTACAATTTTGTCACAGGACATAAAAATCATAAAAATGTGACATGTGTAAGTCCACATTTCCATTAAAATACGAAAACGTCGGAATACCTTTGCCTTCGAAAAAACTCGATACAATGGAAAAGAAAAGACTCATATTGAAAGGCCGGCGACACAAAACAAGACCTTGCTTAACCCTTAACAATCATCCCTTGGCCATTCTGGCCGTTTGGTTTATCTTGCTATCTTCCCTGCCGGCCTTTTATTCTTGCAATCGACACGGAGACGCGTTTGAAGATACAGATCTGAAGGAGTGCACAGTCTGCCTCAAATCTGCTGACGTAGACAAGATTTCCGGGCTGGACGTATTCTTCTTCAACGATGACAGGCTCAGAAAACTCGACTCCTGGCAGCACCTGAATTCAGCAGGGAGCGGAACAGTGGAATGCGCCTCAAGACAAGGAAAGAAAATCGTCGTGGCGATTGCCAATGCCCGTCTTACAGATGAAGAATGCAGAAAGATACGTTCATACGAAGATCTTGGAGGTCTGCATGCAGAACTACAGTCGGACAATCCTGATTCACCCATAATGAGCGGAGAAGGAAAGGTCTCGGCCGGGAACGGGAGATATTCAGAAATCGTGATGGAACCGCTGCTGTGTGAAATTGTATTGAACAGCATAAGCTGCGACTTCCACCTGCGGCCTTATGCCGGAAAAATGCTGGAAAACGTAAGAGTATATCTGACCAATGTCAGCGGCAGGATGCCATACATCGGGCACGCGCCCGCTGCTCCTGAAAGCATATTGAATCATGGTCATCTTTCGGATGAGGACATCCGCAAATTTGAGGGCAAATGCCTCATCTACAATGAAATGACAGATATCGGCGAATCAGTAGTCTACCCGGAAATAAAGCTATATTGTTACGAAAATCTTGTCCGCGAAGAGGGGCTGGCAACGCCTTTCACACGTTTGGTGATCGAGGGTGAACTCGATGGAAAGAAAACATATTATCCGCTGAATGTCAATCGCGGAATATGGAGCGATGGGGAGAGCAACGGACTTGCGCGTAACCGCTCATACACCTACGACATAACTTTGACAAGGCGCGGTGTCAATGACCCTGACAACGCAATAGAAATGCAGGAGGTCCAATGCAACTTCCAGGTCAAGCCTTGGAAAGACAAGGAACGAAGGACAATAACTTTCTGATAATCGAGATACTATGAAGAAGCATATTACATACATGATTCTATGTATGCTGTCGGCAGCATGCAGCAGAACGGCAACGACACCTGAATACGGCATGGTTTCCATAGCATTCACTCCGGGAATCCTGCATACCAAGACCTACGACCCGGAAGAGAACAAGATCAGTGATCTGAACGTATTCATATTCGATGAAAACGGAATTCTGGAAGAATCCCGATATCTGCAACGTTCAGGCCTTCAGAGCGACGGCAATACGGTATTCTGCAACATACGATGTATCCGCAACACGGAATTACAGGTTTTCGCATGTGCCAACGTGGGCTTCAGGATCAATGATATACACGATATTGATGACTTGAACAAGTTCCGATACTATATGTCGTATCCGGACGAATACAGCAGGGGCATACCGATGAGCGGCAGCAGCGGAAAAGTAAAAGTCAACAATGATAAGAAAAGCATTGTCGTGAAAATGGAAAGGCTGATGTCGCGGATATCGGTTTCCGTGGACCGCAGGGCATTGAAAAAGAATGTCAGATTCAATGTCAGGAGCATACGCATCGGAGGATGTCCGAAATCGGCGAGCATGTTTGCCAGAAGCAAAGCAGAAGGCAAAGGAGACACATTCGGACAGGGATTCATGAAACGGTATGCAGAGACGGACGACCTCAACATTGACGAGACCGCCGGTGTAAGCCGGGAAGTGGACGTCTTTATGCTGGAAAACATGCAGGGAAACCTTCTTCCCGGTGCCAAGACGGAAGCCGACAAGGTATTGGACCTTTCCGATGCATTGTCCGAAGTCTGTTCCTATATCGAAATGAAGATTGAGTACAAGTCGGATTCGCTATACAGCAGACCGGAAGAATATCTGACATACAGATTCTATCTCGGGGACAGTCCGTCAAATTTCGATGTGGAGAGGAATTGCCACTATCACCTGACTGTCAAGCCGATAGGAGCCGGGGTCCCGGAAAGTTCATGGAGAGTGGACAAAAGCGGACTGGCGGCATACGGAACGACCAGCATAAAGCTTCATCCGGGAAATTACATTGAAGGAAAAGTCGGGGACAAAGTTCATTTGCGGGCAGAAACCGACCCGGCAGGAGCCCGGTTGACATTCGGCAAGGAGGAATTGGAATATGACAAGAGCCGCGGACTATATGACTATACGATGGACAGGGACGGACATGGGGTCACGCTTCACCTGAAGAACAAAGGAAGCGGCATAGTTTACATCGAAGCCGGGGCCCCGGTAAGTGATGCCGCAATGGCAGTAATCGTTATCAATTGAAATGAACGGTATGAGAAAGATATTGACATGGATGGCAGTATGCTGTTTCATATTGTCATGCAGCGCTCTGCCACAGGCGCTGCCGGAGGATTCATGCGCCGTCATTTCCGGAAAGACGAAAGCCGTGAGTTTCGGTGATGAAGCTGTTGATGACTTCGTGTTCGGTCTTTCCGTGCACTTGGGAAATCAGGAGCCATATTCGGCTGATTACATGTGGAATACCAGAGTATCGGCGAGAGACGGAATATGGAGAACAGATGACGTTATCTATTGGATGTCAGGGATACCGCTCAGATTCTATGCATATATGCCATACATGAATCCGGATGTCCCGAATGAATTCATGACAATATCCTCCGCCGGAGAAGTTCCTGAGCTCCAATACAATGCTTCTGTCAATGCCGGACAGCATATTGATATCCAGGTGGCTGAAGACATCCGGGAGAACGGCGTCGCAGAATTGAATTTCAGACATATTCTGGCATGTATAAAGGTAGTAAAAGGAAGCGAATTTTCGGATAACGCAGACATTGAAGAAGTCCGTGCTTCCGGGATTATAGGGAACGGAAGCTATGATATGGTTTCCGGGACATGGAGACTGGGAATCGGGCCAGGCACATTCCGGAGTTCAAGTCTTGCCGAACCGTTCATGTTCCCGCCGCAAGAGATTCCGGACAAGTCCGCTGCCGAGTTGGAAATCATTGTAAATGACCAAGGAAGACGGATAAAAGGAAACATTCCACTTTCCGGTACGCGGCTGGATGGAGGGATTCTCTATACGTACAAGATATCATATATAGCAGGCAGGATTACTGCCGCGGCCACGGAGCCTATGATTCCGGGAAATACATACTACATGGACGAAAGGTCCGAAGACAACACGACTGAAAATGATTACATACCATGAAAAGACTTACAGTTTTCACATTGATTGCAGTTTCAATGCTTCCGGCATGTACCAATGAAGTATTGCAGGAAAAAGCTGCAAATCAGAATTATAGCTTTACAGCCCGGACAGATGCGGGCATCAAGACAAGGACATGTCTGGGAGAGGTCTTGTCAAATGAGACATATCCCCTGCTCTGGGAAAAGGGAGACAGGATCATAATCGCTCCATCCGGAAAGCCGGCGACTTCGTATTATGAGACGCAGGATCAGGACAGCGATGTGGCTGAATTCCGTTTCATCAGCGGTTTGGAGGGCAATGCAATGCCTCCTGAAAATACAGCACTGACGGCACTTTATCCGGCGGATACCTACAAGTTTACAGATGGCAAGCACACAATCAACATACCTGAAAACCAGACATATAGAAAAAACAACATCAGTTCCGGAACAATGCCGATGATTGCCGGAGCGACTTCCAGAGAACTGTCCTTCCGAAACGTGTGCGGCATTCTCAGGCTGCGCCTGAACACTCTCGAACAAGACATAAGATTGAGTTCAATAAAGGTCGCAGCGGATAAGGGGCTCGCCGGTCCGATTGCGACATTCAAAGGAACGGACGTGACATGGAACAATCCGGACAGCGAAACAGGACACGGCATAACACTTTCATGTGACGGCGTCGCACTATCGCCTGAGCCGGAAGACTTCTACATTGTCTTGCCGCCTGGAAATTATAGCGGGTTCAAGATCCAACTGGAAACAGAAAGCCTGGACAAAAAGTCATATCGAATGGACGAAGTACTTGAAATAGAGCGTTCTGCCATCACGACCGTCAATCTCGACCTGGCACAGTTTCATGGCGGCAGCATGGAAGATGTGACGGATGGAGACAAACACCACGCATTGACAGAACTGGGATACGGACTTGAATGTGAGGAAAAATCCATCTATGTCTTCAAGGAAGGCGGCTCAGGTTCGACTTTGGTGAAAAGTTACGTGGGTGCCAGCTATTCGGATGGCCAGAGCAGCATGAAAAGCCTTCCATGGACGGCTACATTCAGCACAGACGACGGAGCCACATGGGGAAGCACGGTACCTGAAATGTTCACGGAATTCACGACGCATGGTGATGGTGACATCGCCGGAGACCTGCTGCAATATTCCATATCACCCAGCAACATTGACAGGGTATGCCTGGTAAAACTGAAACAGGATGACAGCGGGAAAGAAAAGGACCTCCGTATCGCGCAATACACCAACGTGCTTGTTCTCACATACGACACATTCAAAGCCGATGAGAGGCATAACGTATGCTACTCAAAAGATCATGCTCTATTGTCAGTCATATATGAAGACGGTACTGAAGAATTCGTTCCGGAAAAATATGACAACATACGCGTGGGCCATGTATTCCCTGAGCCCGGACGACATGTTGTAAAACTACGGTTAAGCAATACCGCAACTACATTGGACAATATGTTCAGCATCGCCTACTGGGCAGCCGAGGAATACTTGACGACCGCAGACTTCTCACACACCGATCTTTCCGGGATAACTAATATGGAAAGCATGTTCCAGAACTGCAAGCATTTGGAAACCTGCGTTTTCGGTGAGGTAAACACCCCGGAACTGAAAAATATCAAAAACATGTTCAAGTATTGCTATGAGCTCAGGTCTGTAGATATCGCCTCTCTTCAGACGGACAAGGTTACCGACATGTCCAGCCTGTTCTTCAATTGCAGTTCGCTCGAACGACTTGATCTGACAGGGTTTATGACAAACTCAGTTACAGACATGAGCAACATGTTCTATAGTTGCCGAAAGCTCGAGACATTGGACCTTTCAAGCTTCGATACTTCCAACGTTACAAACATGAATTCCATGTTCTGTTCCTGTAATTCCCTCAAGGACATTGATTTAACCAGTTTCAACACCGTAAAAGCAAAGGACATGGGCGGAATATTCCAAATATGCGAAAGTCTTGAATCATTGGACCTCAGGAATTTCAACACCTCCAATACGGAAAATATGGGAGGAATGTTCGCCAGATGTACAAAACTTGAAAGCATAGATTTATCCAGTTTCAATACGGCAAACTGCACACAGATGGCAAGCATGTTCAATGATTGCAAAAATTTGAAGAATCTGGATTTGAGACATTTCAGCACGGACAAGGTAGGAAGCATGGAAAGGATGTTCAACAATTGCAGTTCACTCACAGAACTGGACCTCTCCAGTTTCCACACACAGGCAGTCAAGAGTATGGGCTATATGTTTGAGAACTGCACTTCCCTTGCGGCTTTGGACCTGACGAATTTCAGCGCCCAAAGTCTGGAGATGGCCAGGTCAATGTTTGAAAACTGCAGTTCATTGAAATCCATAACCCTCAACGATTTCAATGCTCCAAACCTGACAAACGCCTATATGATGTTCTATAGATGCGAGGCAGAATCGATAAGCATCGCCAATTTCAGTTGCGCGGATGACGGATATCTATATGGGATGTTTTACGGTTGCTCTTCAATGAAAACGCTGACCCTCAAGAACTTCGATGCCAGCAAGGCCGGTTCGTTGGAATATTTTCTATGCGGCTGCAGAGCACTTGAATATCTGGACCTGTCGGAGTTTTATACCGACAACGTAAAGAATATGAGTTCAATGTTCATGAACTGCTCATCATTGAAACATATCGACTTGTCCGGCATGAGGACTTCAAATGTCACCAATATGTCAATGATGTTTTCAGGCAGCGCCGTATCGGAATTGGATCTTTCGGACTTCGACACAAGCAATGTAACCCAAATGTATAGCATGTTCGAATACTGCAAAGAACTGCATACAGTACGCATGAATATGACTGCAATGAATGCGGAACTCCATGTCGACAGGATGTTTTCACAAACTCAAAAAGCAGGATGCTTGTACGCAAAAGACGGGATCGTCGACAGCCGCATACGGGAAAAACTGCCGCAGAACTGGACTATCGAAGCGTTTTAAATTTTACAACCATGAATATAGTATATATGATCATCTGTGGATTCATGCTGCTCCTTACGGGAGGATGTACACGTAAAGGAGCAGACTTGAATCCTGAAAATCAAGACTTTATTGTGCACCTGAAAGGCGAAGTAGCGAGTCGAGTACATTTGGGAGAAGGAAACGGCTCATACCCGGTCCTATGGGAAAGCGGGGACAGGATAATCGTGTTCGGCGGAACGGAACAGCAGCCCGGCAGCATCTATGTCACGGATGACGGGGAATGCCGCACTGCAAGATTCCGGCACGACGGCAGCATTCCGGGAAATCCTCATCCGGCAGGTTCAGGTCCATATACCGCCATATATCCGGCAAATGCCGAATATCAGAACGGCAGCATCACATTCAGCATTCCGGCGGTACAGCATTACCGGGAAAGAGGAATCGGTAAGGACTCCTGGCCTATGGTCGGCATCAGCAACAAACATGAAATGTCATTCAACGGGGTATGCAGCCTGCTCAAATTGCGGCTACATGCGCCGGCCCCACACTCCATAAGCAGCATCAATGTCGGATCGGTACAAGACATCGGCAAGAGGATGTGCCGTTATTCTGCCGCGACAGGGGCGGAATGGGAACCGGGAACACAAGAAGAGACCAAGATAGGACAGATCACGAGCCTGGATTGCAGCGATGCTCTACCGGAACTGACAGCTGAGCCCAAAGACTTTTACATCGTCATTCCGCCCGGCAGACATACGGGGCTGGCTTTCCAGTTAAACACCTGCAACGGGGAACATTACCTGTATCTGGTACCGGATGTCACGGAATTCAGAAGGAACACGATTACCATGTTCGACCTGCCGTTGGAGGCTTTCATAAAATGTAAAGATTCCTGCGTAGAGACCGGTAAAAGCCGAAAGAGTATTGTAAATCTACAATATACCCTTCTCGCCGACAAAAACATTGCAGAAGACGGCAGTTCGGAATTGATTCTGAAAAGTTATCGGGAGACTATGTTGGATGACGGGACTTCAATCATGGAACCAATATGCTGGCATGCCTTGTTCAGTACCGACGCCGGACAAACTTTTTCGGAAGAGCCGGGAAACATCTTCCATGATTGCAAATCCACCGGCAAAGGTTCAGTAGAAGGTGAAAGAATGTCTGATATACCCGCCGACAGTTCCGGTCAAAACATAGTAAAGTTTGTCCAGAATGTCAGCGGAAAGTCATGCTACAGCTCAGAAATATTATAACTGTCTTTAATATAGGCTGTTATATTATGAGTCCTGCGTTTATTCTCAGGAGGAAGCTGCATGTAGTCATCATATTGCTGCTTCAAGAACTTATCCCATTCTGAAAAGGCGGAAAAACGAAAACCCTCGAATTCCAGTTCGGTATAATTCTCGAACATGCTCCTGTCGAATATCTCCCGCAAGCCATTATAACGAACCGAAACGGAACCGGACATGGCACATTTGTCAAAATCATATTGGCTCATGGTCTTGCGCATCTTGTCCAACCAGTACTGCTCACCATGCAGATGAGCGGAAATCTTTGGAATCAACGGCTGATGGATATTGAGCAGACGGAATTTTGTGCCGCAAATATTCAGACGATGGGAACAAGTTGACAACATGCGTTCCATTTTTTTCTGGACATTCACGTCTTCAGGCTTGCCATCCACCGGGAAGACATCGATATTCAGGCCGAAACGATATTTCACAAAGTCTCCTTGATGACTCACCGTCCAAGAATCATGAACTTTGGCAAAGAAATGCATGAAACGCTCGTTCTCGTTCTCCGTGTTATATAAACAGCGGTATCTCGCTCCCGGTTCCTTACCGAATTCCGATACAAAACGCTCAAAATCCGGACGGGGCATGAGGATGTCGATATCATCGTCCCATGGAATGAAACCCTTATGACGTACTGCTCCGAGAAGTGTCCCGTAAGCTATGGAATAACGGAGTCCCTTCTCTTTACAAAATTTGTCAACTACTTTCAGTATTTCCAACAACACCGAATGAATTTGCGGCTTGGACAGCTGAACCATTTCCTATATTTTTAATAATTTAACGAAAAACTATACTCAAATCGTTAAAAACACCTAAAAGCACAAAACTGCATGCAACATTTTAGTGTGTTTTGTCATTTATATATGAGATATTAATACAAAAGTAGTAAATTAGTGACATATAATACACAACAATAATGTTATCTTACGTATTTCCCGGCAATATCGACACTTGTATTGCCAAAATAGGAGCGGAACCGATTCCTTATATGAGGACAGATGAGTTCTCCACCATAAATTTAGAATCCGAACGAATCCTGTTAGACCTGATTCACTGCAAAGACGGAAAAACAATCATATATACGGGATCCGGAACAGGAGCCATGGCTGCAATTGTCGAGAATTACATCAGCACGAAGCAAAAAGCCATTGTCATAAACGGCGGATCTTTCGGAAAACGATGGGTCTCATTATGCAAATACTACAATGTTCCTGCAATTGATTTCCAGATTGCATTTGGAAAAGATATTGATTACGAGCTGCTTGAGAAGACCATCGAGACTGAACAGCCGGACGTTTTCCTCTGCCAGCACCACGAGACCTCTACCGGTGTTCTCTACGACCTGACTAAAATTTCGGAAATCTGCCACAGGCACAATATCTCACTCGTAGTAGATGTAATCAGTTCGTTCCTGGCAGAAAATCTGAATATGGATGAACTGGGAATCGATATCTGCGTCACCAGCACGCAAAAAGGTCTGAACGTCCCTCCAGGTCTGTCCATAGTGTTCCTGAGCTCCAGACTTAACGGATATGAATTCGCGCACAATGGTTATTACTGGGATTTCCAAGAAAACCTCGACAATCTCAAACGCGGACAAACTCCTTTCAGTCCTGCAACAACAATTTATTTGCAGTTGCATGCACGACTAAAGCAACTCGAAGCTCAAGGTGGTGAAAATCAGAATATCCAAGAAGTCCATCACCGCGCAGAAGTATTCCGCGAAGAATGTCGTAAATATGGTTGGGCAATGCCTGCAGAACGCCCTTCTGCCGCGATAACAGCGATTCAGACCAAGGATACGGAAAAACGAAATGTATTCCGCGGATTGATAGAAAAATACGACACTTACATCATGCCAGGATCAATCCCGGGTTTTTACAGAATCTCACACATGGGACTCCAGTCCGACGATGAACTGAGAGAATTGGCACAACATATCCACGAACTGGAAACCGAAGAACAGCAATGACAAAAGTTATCACATACGGGACCTTCGACCTGCTTCACCAAGGGCACATCAATCTTCTCAGACGTGCCAAAGAACTTGGTGACTATCTGATTGTAGGAATAACCACGGATAATTTCGATCTTGAACGAGGCAAGCTGAACACACATGACAGCCTTGTCGAAAGAATCGAGGCTGTCAAGAAGACTGGCTATGCTGATAAAATCATAATCGAGGAATACCACGGACAAAAGATAGATGACATACAGAAATATGGTGCGGATATTTTTGCAATCGGTTCCGACTGGGAAGGAAAATTCGACTACTTAAATGAATTCTGCAAAGTAGTTTATCTTCCTCGCACAGAAGGCATTTCCAGCACGCAAATCCGCAATGAGCAGAACATCAGAATCGGAATAGCCGGTGCCGGAAGCATTGCAAGACGATTCATACCTGAATCCAAATTCGTATCATGCGTGACTATTTCCGCAGTTTACAGCATTGACCATGACGAATGCCGCAATTTCTGCGAGGCCAATGATGTTCCCATAGCTGCAGAATCTTACAAACAGCTTCTGGAGAATTGCGATGCCGTTTATGTAGCAACACCGCATTACACTCATTATCAATATGTAAAGGATGCACTGGAAGCAGGAAAACATGTATTGTGCGAGACTCCGTTCGTATTGAAAAATAAAGAAGCTGAAGAGTTGCTGAAATTGGCTGAAGACAATGGACTGATTCTGATGGTCGCACACAAAACTGCTTATTGTCCTGCATTCAGACATCTTGTTTCCATGCTTAAATCCGGAGCTATCGGAGATATCGTGGACATCAATGCGTCAGTAACTACGATAACCGATGAAAATTCCGACAAGATGAAAAGCACCAGATATGGAGGCAGCATGAGTGAGAACGCATGTTTCCCAATCCTCCCTATCCTGAAATTGCTCGGAACTGAATATAGAAACATCAATTTCTACTCCAAAATGAAGCACGAAGTGGATATCTACACGAAAGCTGTATTCCGTTTCGATTCCGCCACTGCGTCATTCCAGGTAGGGCTCGGCGCCAAGACTGAAGGCAATATGGTCATTTCCGGCACACATGGTTATGTCTATGTTCCGGCTCCATGGTGGAAAACTGACTATTTCGAATTCAGATTTGAAGACCAGAACAAGAACAAAAAATGCTTCCTGCCATTCATGGGAGAAGGCTTGAGATACGAAATCAGAGAATTCATTACAAACATATTATCTCCGGAAAACGCATCAGTAATCCTGTCCGACAAAGAAATATTGGCCATGACTGATATTCAAGACAGGTACATCAATGGAGAGAATTTATACAAATTAGTATAATATCCTGACATGAAAAGACTCACACACAAAGAGCTCCAGAATTTAAGTCTTGAAATACTTTCAGACGTAGCAGATTTCTGCGAAAAAGAGGGAATAAAATATTCATTGGCATACGGCACCTTGCTGGGCGCGATACGCCACAAGGGGTTCATTCCATGGGATGACGACATTGACATAATCATGCCCAGAGAAGATTACAACCGTTTCCGCGAAACATACAAGTCCGACAATTTCATATTCGTGGACAGCAGCAACACTCCTGATTGCTTCATCGCATTCGGCAGAGTCTGCGAAACGACCAGGACTTTGACCAGGTCATATATTCCATGGCATGGAAGGAGTATAAAGACAGGAGTATGGATCGATGTATTCCCGATAGACAAGGTCCCTGATGACCCGATGGAGTTCCAAAGATATTATGGTGGATTGTATCTGCTGCAAAAGTACAACTCCCGAATAAGAAAAATCCACGCCGGAAAGATTGAAAAATATTCTCTTCTGCGCCAGATTTGGGCCAATACCATAAAGGCGTTAAACCCAAGGTATGCAAAACAGCAGCCTGTAGATATCGTAGGTTATATCCATGAAATCATTTCGCTCGGCAATAGCAACAAGAGTTTCAATCACTTGTCACAATTGGCAGATCCGGAGAATCCGGATGAGTATTTCGATGCGGACGATTTCACGGACTACACAGATGTGGAGTTCGAGGGCAGAAAATTCAAAGCCCCCGCACGCTATGACAAGATTTTGTCAAAGATGTTCGGGGACTATATGACTCTTCCTCCTAAGGAAAAACGCAGACCTAAACAAGATTACATCAAATTCCTCTGGAAATAGAACGACTATGTCTCGGCTTCATCAGCGAAGGCCGAGACGTTCTTCCAGCCAATCACGACATTTAAATCGGCCTTGAAATACCCGTTCTACGCGATTCAACGACCTGAAAAAAAATGACCAGGACCTGGAGACGGCTACTTTGCCATGAGCCCTTCGAACAGAGTTTTCCATTGTTCCATAATCCTGTCAATGCTGTATTGCGCGGCTGTTTTCTTCGCCATGGCTCCGAATTCTTTGCGTCTGCCAGCATCGGAAATGACGTCGCACACCCTCCGGGCCAGTCCCTCGACATCACCAGGCTTCACGAGATATCCGCTTTTTCCGTCAATGATAATCTCGGCCGGACCCTTAGGGCAATCATAACTGACCATAGGCAAACCTGTCTCTACAGCCTCCAGAAGCACCATCGGGAATCCTTCGTATGCAGAACTCATAACAAGACATGAGCTGTCAAGCATCTTCGAACGGATGTCACTGCTGCTGCCCATGAGCCTTACCTGGAGGTCCAGACCCAGACTTGTAATCTGTTTCTGCAATGATTTCTTCAAACTTCCATTGCCATAAATCTCCAAAACCCAATCCGGATATTCTTCAGCCACATATTTCCATGCGGCAACCAAGTCCCTGAAGTTCTTCTGAGATTCAAGTCTGCCGATTGCAATGCACTTCTCATTATCCAAAGCAGCAACCTCTTCAGACTTGAAAGTCAACGGGTTATAGATACTGGTCACATTCGGCACAAATGGTTCCCAGTCCTTTTTGTCCGATTTGGTAAGCACGATGAACTTGTCCAGTTTCGCAGCAACCTTTTCAATCTGCCTCATACGGAAACGAGCATAGATATTCCCAAAGAAAGACCCGCCGTATTTGACTGCATATTTGTCATGGGAGAAATGGAATTCGGAAACTTTTATACTTCCGTCGGTACATGAAGGCAGACAGAAAATATCCCGGCCGCCGACCGAGACACAGATATCCGGACGTATCTCGCACAGAATCTTGTTCAGCCGCCTCCCGTAGGCATGCAGCATGAACTTCTCGCTTACTCCCACATCATGCAGCGTAATCTTGTCACTGAGAGCGAAATGCGTGGCCCGGCCTTTCAAGTCCGCTGTAATGATATGGATATCATAGCCATAAACATCGGCAAGATAGTTAGCCTTTATGCTCAATACCCTTTCGATTCCGCCGAAAAGATGAAGTGAATGAATGCAATATGCAATTCTCATGGGTAAGTGTCTTTAATTATTGTTCCACCACAAATTTAGTAAATTTGTCAACAAAACAAGGCACCAGGGGAACTTCTGGGCGCCATCAGGCACAAAGGATTCATCCCATGGGACGACGGCGTCAATAGGGTACGCTGTATTAATCATGTGATATGTTTGATTTCAAATATTTAGCTGTATATGTCTTTCCGGACGCGGCCAAATCTTCAGGGGTACCTTCGAAGACAACCTTGCCTCCGAAATCACCGGCTTCCGGACCAAGTTCGATAATCCAGTCCGCGGCACGGATGACATCCATATTGTGCTCGACCACGACTACGGAATGTCCTTTCGCCAAAAGGGCGTCGAAAGCTTTCAGCAGCCGCTCCACATCATAGAAATGAAGACCTGTAGTAGGTTCATCGAAAATGAACAATATCCGGCGGGAATCGGAACGGGCTGAGGTATCGTTCATGGAAAGGAAATATGCCAGTTTGATTCTCTGGCTCTCTCCTCCGGACAATGTACTGCTGCTCTGTCCGAGCTTGATATATGAAAGACCGACATCCACAAGCGGATGGAGCTTCCGTGCTATAGTCTGTGCCTCAGCTTCTTTCTGCGAGCTGAAGAAAGCGATTGCCTCGTCCACGCTCATGTTCAGGATATCGTCAATGTTCTTGCCTTGGTATCTGACCTCCAGGATTTCAGGCTTGAAGCGTTTTCCGCCGCACGCCTCGCAGACCATGGTCACATCGGCCATGAACTGCATGCCGATATGGACAAAGCCTTCACCTTGACACTCGGAACACCGGCCGCCATCCTGATTGAAAGAGAAATAAGACGGCGTGAAACCATTGAGCTTGGCAAACTGCTGCTCGCTCATCAGTTTTCTGATATCGTCATAGACTTTCAGATACGTAACGGCATTGGAGCGTGAACTCTTCCCTATCGGATTCTGGTCCACATATTCCACGGCGGACACCCTGTCGATGTTGCCGGACAGGCCCCTGAATGTTCCGGGAAGCGTACCGGTCTGATTGATATGGCGATACAGCGCCGGATACAAAATATCCCCTACCAGCGAAGACTTTCCGCTGCCGCTGACACCGGAGACGACCGTCAGGACGCCCAGCGGAAATTTCACGTTGACATCCTTCAGGTTATGCTCCATGGCCCCGTCGACACCGACATAGTAATTCCAGGTACGTTTTTCACGTTGGACGCGCTGGCGCTTGCCTGTTATATATTGCAGTGTCAGGGATTTGTCCACCACGTCGGAAGGCATGTCATCCACGACTTTTCCTTGAAAAACCACCTCACCGCCATTGACACCGGCCAGAGGTCCCATGTCGATCAGCATGTCGGCAGCCCGGATGATTTCTTCGTCATGCTCCACGACCACGACAGTGTTCCCGATGTCACGCAGACGTTTGAGTACGCCTATAAGTTTCTCAGTATCACGCGGATGGAGTCCGATACTCGGTTCATCCAGAATATACATTGAACCGACGAGCGAACTTCCGAGAGCTGTCACGAGATTGATGCGCTGGCTCTCACCGCCGGACAAGGTGTTGCACGCCCTGTTCAACGTAAGGTAACCCAGCCCCACATCGGCAATGTATTGGAGCCTTGACTTGATTTCGTCTATCGCCTTGCCTGCAACTGACTTTTCATACGCAGTCAACTTGATGTTCTTCAGGAAGTCAAGCAGTTCCGCCGCATTCATGCAGAGCAACTCATATATATTCTTTCCTCCGACCTTCACGTACAAGGCATCCTTGCGCAGACGGCTGCCCTTGCACTCATGACAGACCGTACGGCCGGAGAAACGGTTCAAAAGATATTTGTACTGTATCTTATAGCGGTTCGCCTCCACCCATTTGAAAAATTCATTGATACCTATCAGGGACTCTTCCTCGGTAGCGGCCTTGTGCCCGTCCCATATCAGAGCCTTGACCTTCTCGGACAGGTTGCAATACGGCTCGAAGACTGGGATGTTGTACTTCCCGGCGACATTGACAAGATGGTCCTTGAACCATCCCATCTTTTCACCTTTCCAGCAGGCGATTGCCCCGTCATATATGCTTTTGGTCTTGTCCGGAATCACCAAGTCCTCGCTAATGCCTATGATTTTGCCAAGTCCTCCGCAGACCGGACATGCCCCGAGAGGGCTGTTGAAGCTGAACATATATTCATCCGGCTCATGGAATGTCATGCCGTCAGCCTCAAATCTGTTCACAAACTTCTGGATATCAGCATCTCCGGATGCAGAGTCACGTTTCACGAACATTGTCCCGTTTCCTCTGCTGAAACACGTCGCAATCGAAGAATGAAGTCTGGTGCGCATGTCTTCCCACTCGTTCTGCGGCATTTCCGAGCCGTCCGGCATGACCGGCAGGCTGTTATTCATCGCAGGAAGCTTCATTCGGTCCACCATCAGCAGCAATCCCGCCGGATAATTTCCGGATTCGGCATCCCTGACGACATCGTCAATGCGCAATTGTCCCTGCTCAGGCGAATAAAGACGCGAATAACCTTCTTCTTTCAATGCCAGGAGAGTCTCCACCTTGTCATTGCGCTTGTCCCAGTCCAGATCGGCCAGCAAGTACACCGATGACGGTTCCTTACAGCCAAGGATATATGCCATGACGTCGTTTTCACTATGGCACTTTACCTCCACACCGCTTATCGGAGAAAACGTCCGCCCGATTCTGGCGAATATAAGCCGGAGATAATCGTAGATTTCCGTCGTGGTAGCCACAGTAGAGCGAGGATTTCTGGTATTGACCTTCTGCTCTATTGCGATAGCCGGCGGTATGCCTTCAATGGCCTCCACGTCGGGCTTGGACATCCTGCCCAGGAATTGTCTGGCGTATGAAGAGAGACTTTCCGCAAAACGCCTCTGCCCTTCAGCAAACAAGGTGTCGAATGCCAATGATGATTTTCCAGAGCCGGAAATACCTGTCACTACAGTAAACTTGTTGCGTGGTATCTCTACCGTAATATTCTTGAGGTTATTGACTTTCGCCCCCTTTATGATGATATTTCCGCTGTCCGGCATACTCGATTGATTTAGTCCGCAAATATACATCATTTTCCCGAAGCATTTAGTTTTAGAAACTGTTTTGAAATTATTCACAGAAGTTTTTTCCACTCAAACCTTCTGTGAATAATTTCAAAACAGTTTCTCATCCGCCATTTTGACAATGTTTTTATGCCATTTTGTCCACATACGCGCCATTTTGTCAACCTTTAGGACTTTTTTCATAATCGGCACACAGATTGACTATACTCCAGTCGTTCCGCCTGAAAGACGGGGCGGGATTCCAACCGATGCAGAGTCTCGACAAGAGGTGACAGCGAAGGAAGGGATCCGGAAAAAAGAATAGTAAAAATTTAAAAATAGGAGATTTTAATTATGGTACCTTCAAGAAGAACAGTTAACCAGAATTGGTTACCAAGTATTTTCAATGATTTCTTTGATAATGAATGGATGGAAAGGTCCAATGCCACAGCTCCGGCAATCAACGTATTAGAAAACGAGAAGAGCTATGACATCGAACTTGCAGCTCCAGGAATGACTAAGGAAGATTTCAAGGTTACCCTTGATGAGAATGGTGACTTGGTCATCAATATGGAAAAGAAACAGGAGAACAATGGTGAAAAGAAGAACGGACATTATCTCCGTCGCGAGTTCTCATACAGCAAATTCCAGCAGACAATGCTTCTGCCGGATGACGCCGACAAGGAAAAGATCAATGCCCAGGTAGAAAATGGCGTTCTCAAGGTAAATATCCCGAAAGTCGTCAAAACTCAGCCGAGCGAGGCTCATAAAGTAATCGAAATCAAATAATTCCATTTGATTTCCATCTAAAAAAGCGGTCAGAGTAGCTTCTGGCCGTTTTTTTGGTATCATACCGAAGTATCGTTTTATATGCATTTTTTATAAAATTTTTATGCGAAACACTTGCAGGTTAAGAAAAAATACCTAACTTTGCAATCGCGTTTGAGAAAAACACCAAACACAGCAACTCCTGGTGCGGTAGTTCAGCTGGTTAGAATACGGGCCTGTCACGCCCGGGGTCGTGGGTTCGAGCCCCATCCGCACCGCAAAAATGCCTCTCACATTTGTGAGGGGCATTTTTCGTATGGCATCGCTTGTTCATGGGCCAAGGCGGGATATGTGTAGTCAGGAACCCGGATTATGAGGAAAACCGGCTCAACGTAAAATCCCGGTTGATTTGCATTTCATAGTGCGTCTGAGGCACAAAGCAAGCGGAGCAGCCCTTGGGCTGAGCTGCGCAGTTTGCTTTGAGCAGCCGGCCGGCGTATTTGCCGGCTGCGGTGCCGTGTGTCAGGCAAAGATCTTGGCAAGCCTGAAGATAAAGAATGGAATATCCCTTACGCCTCTGAACTGAGCCATGAAAGCTTTCACTTTGGCATTAAAGGACTCTGCAGATGCATTGGTGGAACGGTTGTCGAAGTAGTTCAGGATAGTCTGGTAGTTATTCATAAACGTCTGTAATACCGTGTTGAAGCACTTCAGTTTCATCTTGTAGACCCTGTCATACCACTTGGCCAACTTGGTCATAAGGGTTGGCCTGTGGTCTATCTTAAGGTTATATATCTGAACAAGTTCAAGATATCTGTCATAGCACTCCTCGATGTCCGGATATAGTCTGAAAAGCACATCCGCACGCTTCCGCTGCACTTCAGTCCATTTGCTGTTATGCATCAGCAGCAAGTGCTTGGACCTGGCAAGCAGCTGGCGCCTTGTCTCCCCGTTCTCGTATGTCTTGGGGACATACTGTCTCTTCTGGCTTTTATCTAATTTTATCCTTTCGTTCTCCGCATCAATTGCTTCCCAGCGATGCTTGATGCGTATCTCCTCCAATGCTTCGCCAAGCAACTTCTGAACATGGAAACGGTCGCTGACCTGTATGGAACACGGAAACACACGCTTTACTATCAGTTGCATTGACGGCGACAAGTCAAGTGTAACCTCCTTGACAAGAGAGCGTTTGCCTGCCGATATCTTTCTCAGGACATCTATCACAACCTCAGCTTTGGTACCCTTGATCATAGCCACCAGAGAGCCTTTCCTGCCCTTGAACGCCTTGTTAGTCACAATCGTATAGAGTTCATCATGGGACAGGCAGGTCTCGTCAATGCTTAGATGAGTACCAATGTTCTCCGGGAAAAGCACATACTCCTCCGCGGTGTCACGCATCTCCCATTCCTCGAAACCGCTGATGTGTTGCTTGTATTGACGTGCAAGAAGATCTCCATCAACACAATACATCTCTCCGATTGTCTTAATGCTCAAGACTGTGGACTCGATGCGCTTCTTTTAAAAAAGACACAAACTCCTTCGTGAGCTGTGTTCCCTCAAATGCTATTGAATAGGTCTTTGTCAAGATCTCATTGGTCTCAGTATCAAGCCACTTGCGCCTGCGGACATGGAGATATACAGCATTGCCTCTGATTGGGTAATCCTGTATCTTCTTAGCTGATGTGAATCCATTGAATACAACACGACGGGAAGAAAATTCTACAGGGATACTCTTCTTCTCGTCCAAATGTATATGTATCTCCTCTTCCTTTGGATAATGCTGTATCGATACGATGTCAAAGTTCTCAACGATGACGCTAGGAAAGAGTGTCTCTAATAATGTCTTTGTTACCATACCACAAAGGTAACAAGACTAATTTTATCAACCTACTTTTTACGTTGACCCGGAAAACCGCCTCGTGCGCACTAAAACGTTTTCCACGCACGACGAGCCCAAAATTTGCCATGTCGTGCGTAAATCGGGCGTTTTTACTCACGGGAAAAATTCTCACGAGGGTGGGGTGGTCGCATTGAAACGTCACTTCGTCTTTTGACGCGCCCGGCGGGGGTGGAGCCTCTGGAGGTTCGCTTCGCTCATCCCGTCAGGCTGGCGCCTGACACCCATTCACAAGGTCATGGGCGACCATGCCTCCAGAGGCTCCACCCCCGCCGGGCTTTTCCTGCCACGTGGTTTATTTTTTGTGATTCTTTTAAGATGTCCATTTGGTACCGAATAAACGTTTTAAGCGGAACCAAATGCCTATGCAAACACTCTTGGTACCGCCTAAAACGTTTTCCTCGCACAAAACATGTTTCCAAAGCCCTCCCGTACCGCTTAAAACGTTTTCGCAGTACGAAATTCCGTTTCTATCCGACAGGGAAAAGAGACAGAAAAAAAGAGGCATGAACGCGAGGCGAGGAGTGACGTGTGAGAGTGTGTGAGGCTGTGTAATATAAGAGTGGTGAGAAAATAAGGATGAAAAGTGATGCGCAGAAGACGGGGTGCAGAAAAATTAGGCAGAGATGAGAAAACGGTGAAACAGAAACAAGCTCGGCGGGTAGAGTGGGCGGAGACGGCATTGGCTTCCGAAAAGAGGGGACCCACGCAAGTGGGGAGGACCGGCGCAGGCCAGCTCTACCCGCCGGGCGCCACAACTCACAATTACTAAAACAGCCACATCTACTAGCCCCCCTGCCAGGATTCCGAACTGGAACTATACCACGTTAATTCCAACCGCCGCCGAGAGCCTTGTAAAGACCCACCAATGCCAGATTTTCGCGGGTCTTGGCCTCGTTGAACTCGATTTGGGAAGAAAGATACTTACGCTGGGCATCCAACACGTCGATATAATTGATGACGCCGTTGATGTACTGACTGTTCGCAAGGGTAATGTACTTCCCTGCCGCCTCCTCCATTACGGATTTCGCATAGGAATTGGAACGTGCGGACTGGAAGCTGACGGTGGCGTCATACACTTCCCTGAAGGCCTGCAAGACATTCTTTTCATATTTGAGACGGGATTGTTCATAAGAAGAGATGGCCGCCTTCATGGCCGCCTTACGCTTGCCGAACTCAAAAATCGGAGACGCCAGTGTCGCACCGGTGAACCAGAACGGAGACTTCAGGAAATTCTTGAGCTCGTCATTCTCCAGACCTGCACCCAGGTTTATCACGAAAGTCGGAAAACGCTCGGCAATGGAAACGCCCACACGAGCCTCGGCCGCCTTCAGGGAATGCCGCGAAGCCATCAAATCAGGCCTGCGCTTCAAAATATCCGACAAAACGCCTGTCGGGACATCAGAATCACTATAAATATCAGACGCGGAAACACTTCGCGCAATTTCCCCGGGGTACGAACCGGTAATGAAACACAACTCACTCTCCTTCAGCGCAATCTGCTTCTCCAGGTCAGGAATCATTGCCTTCGACGAAGCGAACTCCACGAGAGCCTGCTGGTAAGGAATTTCCGAAGTCAAACCCCCTTCAGCCCTGAGTTTCGCCTGCTTTACGGACTCACGCCTGGTCTCCATGGTATTGGTGACAATCGCCATCTTCCTGTCCAGGCCGACAAGCTCATAATATGCAGACGCCACACTGGCTACAATGCTCATTTTCACAGCCTTCTGCGCATCCTCGGCAGCCAGGTAGTCAGCCAGTTTCTCCCGGCTTGCCCACTTCAGGCGTCCCCAGAAATCCACTTCCCAGCTGAGCGACGCCTTCACGCCGAACTCAATTTTGTCCGGACTTTTGCTGGTGCCGCCGTAATTGCTGTGGTCATCCTGCGCATACCCCTTCGCCGAAACCGCCGGCAGCTGCGAAGCCTTCTGCATCCTGTACTTGTAACGCAGTTCATTGAGCCGTTCAGCCGCTATCAGCACATCCTTGTTATAGGTCAATGCCGTTTCGATAAGTTCCTGAAGTTCAGGCTCTTTAAAAACATCCTTCCAGCCGAGGTCCGCGATGCTGCTGTCACCCGACTCCACGGAAAAAGACTGCGGCACGTTCCCCAAATCAGGTTTTTGACAATATCTCGATGTCGAGCAAGAGTTCAGGGTCAATGCTGAAGCCACAACGAGCACCAACATTGACATGAACGACTTCCTGCCGCCTATGACATTTTTCATTTTCGGACGCATTTTGGAGAAATATGACCTCATTTTATAAATCGTGACGAAGAAGAACGGCACGAACACGATTCCGACCGACACGCCGACAATCATACCGAAGAAGACGCCCGTTCCGATATTCTGACGGCTTTCAGAGCCGGGACCGCTGGCGAACACCAACGGGAGCATACCGAGAATAAATGCCAATGATGTCATCACGATCGGCCTGAACCTGAGTTTCGCGGCCGTAATGGCTGCTTCCACCACGTCTTTCCCGGCTTCCACCTCTTCCTTGGCAAATTCCACAATCAGAATCGCATTCTTCGCCACAAGGCCCACCAGCATCACGAGACCGATCTGGAAATAAATATTGCTCTCCATGCCCAAGACTGCGATACCGAGGTACGCACCGGCAATGGCTATCGGCAATGACAATATCACAGCCACAGGAACCAGCCAGCTTTCATATTGGGCGGCAAGGAAAAGGAACACGAAAAGCAGAGCCAAAGCCAGGACGAGACCCGTCTGACCGCCTTCCTTCTTCTCCTGATAAGACATTCCGCTCCATTCCACGCCGATATTGTCAGGCAAATGCTCGTCCGCGACTTCCTGAAGTATGGCCAGGGCATCTCCGGAACTTACACCGTTGGCCGCCTCACCGCTGATAGTAGAGCAATTGTACATATTGAACCTCTTGATCGTTCCCGGGCCTGTAGTGTAATGCGTATTGCCCAGGGCATTGACAGGAATCATTGTCCCTCCGGAACTCTTCATGAAGAAGAGATTCAAGTTGTCCGTATGGGCACGATATGGCGCATCTGCCTGGATATAAACACGATAGATACGGTTATACATATTGAAGTCATTCACGTAGATCGCTCCCGTGAAAGCCTTGAGCGTCGCAAAGACATCAGCCATCGACAGGCCCAGAAGCTGGATCTTGTCACGGTCCGCATCGAAATACAGCTGCGGGATATCCGCCTGCATACCAGAAGAAAGACCTGTCAGTTCCTTCCTCTTCGACGCATAATAAAGCAATGTGTCCGTAGCATTCTGCAAATCCTGGTACGTAGCGTCACCCCTGGCCTCCAGGACCATGGAGAAACCGCCGGAAGTTCCAAGTCCCGGAATGACAGGCGGAGTACTGATATAAACCCTGCTTTCAGGATAACGGGACAACGTATCCCTCACCATCGCGATAGTCTTGGTCATGTCAGTCACCTTGCGTTGGTTCCAAGGCTTGAGAATCACTGTCAATGTACTGCCGGACTGCGTCGTTCCCACACGCGGGCTTGAACCCGTGACATTGAGCACATAATCCACATCATGCTGACGCAGCAGAAACTCCATCGCCCTGTCGGTAATCGCCCTCGTACGTTCGAGCGTCGCACCCATAGGAAGCTCCAATTCGACCGTGAAATACCCCTGGTCCTCCTTAGGAATGAAACTCTGCGGGATAATGCGGGCCAGCACGAAAATACCGATTATGGCAATGCCGAAGAACGCGAACATCCTTCTGGAATTGTTGACGGCCAGGCGCACCATCTTCGTGAAGAATGATGTACCGGAATCCATCCACAAATTTATCTTGTTGAAAATGAAGTTGGTGGAGCCGCCTTCACCATGTGGTTTGAGGAACTTGGAGCACATGACCGGACTCAATGTAAGCGCCACGACAGTAGAAATGATGACCGACACGGCGATAGTTACAGTGAATTGGCGGAACAGCTGGCCGGTAATTCCCGAGAGGAAGCTCACCGGCACGAACACGGCACAAAGCACCAGGGACATCGCCACAAGCGCACCGCCGATCTCGCGCATCGCCTTTTTAGTCGCCTCATAAGGTGACAAATGCTCAGTCGTCATGATACGGTCCACATTCTCCACCACGACAATCGCATCATCGACCACGATTCCGATCGCCAGGATAAGACCCAGCAAAGTCATCATGTTCAGCGAGAATCCGAATATGAGCATGACGCCGAAAGTACCTATCAATGAAATCGGTACGGCAATGGCCGGGACCAATGTCGCCCTGACGTTCTGCAACGAGAGGAACACCACCAGGATGACCAGGAAGAGAGCCTCGAACAACGTCCTGTAGACATGGTGTATCGACTCGGAAATGTAGGTGGTCATGTCGAACGGAATGTTGTAGGACATGCCTTCAGGGAAGCTTGCGCTTATCTCTTCCATCTCAGCCCTGACATTCTCCGCCACCTCCATGGCATTGGCACCCGGAAGCATATAGACATTGACAACGGCCGCATTGCGGGCATTGATACCGCTCTCAGTATTGTAGGACTGGGCTTCGAGCGAAACTCTAGCGACATCCTTCAGCCGGATGATGGCGCCGTCTTCGCCTGTGCGGACGACGATGTTCTCGAACTCCTCCACCGAAGACAAACGTCCGGGAGCCGTGATCGGAATCGTCACATCCACATCCGTAATAGGCTGCTGGCCAAGCACTCCGGCCGCCGCCTCACGGTTCTGGTCCTTCAATGCACCCTGCAGGTCCTTAACAGTAATTCCTAGGCTCGCCATCTTGTCAGGCTGCACCCATATCTGCATTGCATAATAACGGCTGCCGACATTGGAAACGCCTCCCACGCCGGCCACGCGCCTGAGCCTGTCCTGAATATTCAACGTCGTGTAGTTGCTGAGGTACACTTCGTCGAATTTCGGGTCGTCGGACATTATGGTTATCGTCATCAATTTGCTGGACGACTCCTTTTCCACGGAAATGCCGTTCTGCACCACCTCTGCCGGAAGCCTGGACTCAGCCAGCTTCACACGGTTCTGGACCTCCACCGCGGCAAGGTCCGGATCAGTAGAGATGTCGAAGGTCAATGTCGCTGAATACCAGCCGCTGTTGGAGTTGCTCGACTCCATGTAGAGCATTCCCGGCGTACCGTTGAGCGACTGCTCGATAGGAGTGGCGACCGCCTGCGAGACCGTCTGGGAATTGGCGCCCGGGTACGATGTGGAAACACTGACCACAGGCGGGACAATCTTGGGATACTGATCTACCGGAAGCAGAGTCAGTCCGATGAGTCCCACGAGTACGATTATAATAGATATGACAGTCGAGAATACCGGCCTGTCAATGAAAAAATCCGATTTCATAAGTAGTTACTCCTGCTCAGTAGAACCATAAGGAACAGCCTCCACCTTGTTTCCGTGCGAGAGTTTGTGCTGTCCTTCCACGACAATGACTTCATTGGCTCTCAAGCCGCGCTCGACCACGGTGACATTCCCCACTTCCGGTCCCGTCTGGATAAAGCGTTTCTCCACGGTACCGTCACGCTTGACCACGAAGATGAACGTTCCGCTTTTCTCTATGGTAATGGCCTTCGTAGGCACTGCGACAGCATTTTCCCTTACATCCAACAACACCTTCACGTTGGTGAACTGTCCGGGAAGCAGCTCCCTCTCCGGATTAGGCATCTCCGCCCTCACGGAAAAAGTACCGGATTTGGCATCTACCAGCGGATCCGCGAAATCCACGAGTCCCTTATATTTATACTGAGATTTGTCTGCCAATGTGATGGTGACATAAGGATTCCAATGGCGGCTCGTATCCTGCTGTCCGAGGTTCACATTCCTGGCCTTGGACTTCTGGTAATCCAGATCTGTCATCTTGAATTCCACCAGAACGGTATCGCTCTTGACAACATTGGCCAGAAGCGACTGCGCGCCCGGACCCACCAACGTACCGATATCCACGTGCCTCTCACTGATGTAACCACTTATAGGTGAACGTACTGTGGTATAGCTCAAAGCAAGACGGGCTTCCGTGAGATTGGCCTCACTGACATTGACATCAGCCTTGGCGCTCTCATAAGCTGCGACAGCATTGTCCAGATCAAGCTGGCTTGCCGCCTTCTGCTCGAACAGAGGCTTGATTCTGGCAAGGTCGCGCTCCGCCTTGAGTGCGATAGCCTTGTTCTTGGCGACCAACGCTTCCGCCCTGTCGACCTGCGCCTTATATTGTTTAGGGTCAATGATAAAGAGGACCTGGTCCTTGTTTACGCGCGTTCCTTCCGCGAACATCATCTTTTCCAGATAACCTTCGACCCTCGCCCTGACCTCCACGAATTGCTGAGCGCGGATCTTTCCCGGGAATTCACCATATACCTCCACGTTGCGGGTGCGGACGGTATCCACTCCTACGATAGGAAGAATTTCCTCCACATGCTTCGGCCTCAGTAAAAAAATAAGTGCAACTGCCACGCAAACGACTGCGGCAGCTGCACCAAAAACTGTCTTTCTATTCAATTTCTGCATAAATAGCTGGTTTTACAGGAACTTACTTCACCTGAGCCCTTTCAAATAGTCTGCCACATTTCTCCCGATGATGTCGGCCGTATAGTCGCGACGCTCGAATTTCTGACCCGTGATGTTCTCGTAAAGCTCGATGTAGCGTTCCTCGATATGCGTAACGACTTCAGGTGTCATTTCAGGAACGGACTGTCCTTCCTTGCCCTGGAAACCATTGGCCATCAGCCACTCACGCACGAACTCCTTGGACAGCTGCTTCTGTTTCTGTCCGGTGCGGAGCCTCTCTTCATAGCCCTCGGCATAATAGTAGCGGGATGAATCAGGGGTATGCACCTCATCCATCAGATAAATCTTGCCGTCACGTTTTCCGAATTCATATTTCGTATCCACGAGAATGAGTCCCATCTTGGCCGCAATCTCCTGACCGCGCTTGAAAATGGCACGCGTATAATTCTCAATCTGAATATATTCCTCCTCAGGAACAATGCCCCGGGCAATGATTTCTTCTCTGGTGATATCCTCGTCATGGCCCTCCATAGCTTTGGCTGACGGAGTGATTATCGGTTCCGGAAATGCCTGGCCTTCAACCATTCCGTCAGGAAGCGCCACACCGCACAACGTACGTTTTCCTTCCTGATATTCACGCCACGCATGACCTGCAAGACATCCGCGGATAACCATTTCCACACGGTACGGCTCACATTTGTAGCCCACAGTGACCATAGGATCCGGGGTAGCAATTTTCCAGTTCGGAAGGATATCCGAGGTAGCATCCAGGAACTTGGCAGCTATCTGATTGAGAATCTGGCCTTTGAACGGTATTCCCTTGGGAAGGACCACATCGAATGCGGAAATCCTGTCGGAAACCACCATTACCAGATACTTGCCGTCAATATCATAGACATCACGGACTTTCCCGACGTATTTGCCGACCTGTCCGGGAAAATTGAAATCGGTCTTTACAATTGCATCCATCGTTTTATATGTTATGAAGTAAAATTCAATCCTGCAAAGTTAACTAATGGGCACCGAAGAATGAAATAAATCGTCGAATTAGTAGTAACTTTGGCGAGGAAAATCATTGGAATACAGATGAGGTTCATCGAGGACATAGCCGGTTGCATATCGGGGAAAGAAGTCACTGCCATCCGGCACGAAGGGCACATGATGCTCGAATGCGGGAACGGCGCGACCATCATCCCCATACCCATAACCGCCCGCTCGCCCGAAGAGGCTGCGCAAGCTCATGCGGGATTGGAAAGGTCAATGCTGACCTACAAGGCTGACAATCCGGAGCGCAAGCTCGTTCCGCTTCCTGAAGACGTATGGAGAAGCCGCCCCGACATGATGAAAGCCAGACTTTTGGCCCAGCTGGGAGAATTCCGTTCCATCTTCGCCAGAAACACCTCGGTAAGGAGAATCACCAAACCGGAATCCGCCGGTTTCCTGAATGAATGGCACACATACGGCGATGCTGCGGCACGATACAGGTACGGCATTTTCACGAAAGACGGGACACTCGTAGCCGTGGCAACGTTTTCTTCCGGCCGCAAATGGCTGAAAGATGACAGGACAATCCGGTCCTACGAATGGGTAAGATATGCCTCCCTGCCGGGAATCCGCGTAATCGGCGGTATGGGAAAGGTTCTGAAAACGTTCATCAGGGAGGTAAAGCCCGATGATATCATGAGCTATGCTGATATGGAATGGACTGACGGTCAAGTATATACGAGATTAGGATTCCATGAGGACGGATTCCGGAGCCCGGTGGCGTTCTGTATTGACACGAGGACCTGGAGAAGAAAGCCATTGGACAAAAACATTGACCAGAACGGAGATTTTTTATTTCACCTGAACCTCGGCAGCCGAAAATTCAGGATTGCGGGACAGCAACTTTACGAAACGGACAATGAATAGGAAAAAACGCACATTCACCGGTAGACTCTGGCGCCTGCTGCTTATAAAGCTGCCGGCTTGCTTCCTCATATTCACCATCTTATGGGTGACGGTCCTCAAATGGATACCTGTCTGGTGGACTCCATTGATGGCCGTAAGGTCCATCGAGTACAGAAACGACAAGACATTCCGCACCCACAAGACATGGGTGAGCTACGGCCATATTTCCCCGGAACTTGCCAAAGCCGTGATAGCCAGCGAGGACAACTTGTTCGATTCGCATAACGGCTTCGACTGGAAACAGATAAACAAAGCCATTGAAGACCATGAGCATACGGGAAAACGCCTCCGCGGAGCGAGCACGATATCGCAGCAAACTGCCAAAAACGTGTTCCTGCTTCCGTCCAGAAGCTTCGTCAGAAAAGGCATGGAGGCTTATTTCACTGTCCTGATCGAGGTCATCTGGGGGAAACGACGGATAATGGAAGTATACCTCAACGTAGCCGAAATGGGAAAAGGGATTTATGGTGCAGAAGCCGCAGCCGAACAACTGTTCCACAAAAAGGCATCCAACCTGACGAGACGGGAATCTTGCCTGATCGCCGCCTGCCTGCCTAATCCGCTGAAACGCAATGCCGCCAGACCGTCGAGTTACATACTGAACAGGGCTGTCACCATAGAAAGACTCGAATCCAAACTAGAATATCCCGGCTGGGTGCGACACAAGCGCTAGGACTCCCCTTTCATGACCTTGTCCACGGCGGACTTGACCTCATCGTAGCCATATCCGCGACCCAGCGCGAAGCGTATCAGCTTCAACTTGCACTGCGGGTCTTCGGCCAGAAGACGGTATTTCGCCGCCACCACGGATTCCAGCTTACGCCCGGCAGCATTCTCGTCCACTTCGGACAATGCTTCCGTAACCACCTGCCTGTCAATGCCTTTACATATAAGAGCATAAGTAATTTTCTGCGTTCCCCAGCCGGACAACGATGCCTTTTCACGAGCAAATGCGGAAGCATAGCGCAGGTCATCCACGAATTTGTCTTCCTTCAGCGAGGTGACAATGCGGTCTGCGGCTTCTGCATCCCCCTCCATTGACTTCAGCGCTTTCGCGCGGATGTCGGAAGTGCAATACTCTCTTCTGGAACATTGAGCCTGCAGACGGCTGAGAACCTTGGAATATTTGTCCTGATCCATAGCCGCTAGAAATAAAGTCCGATATTAAGATACATTCCGATCTTGCTGCGTCGGGAAGCCCAATGCAAGTCGAGTTCCACAGGGCCGATTATGGAATTGTATGAGTATTTGAGTCCGGCGCCGAATACGCCATACGCCTCATTCATATCGCCGAAATCTTTCAGGTCCGCAACCGTCACAGCATAATTGCAAGAAGCCGTAAGATAGTTGTTCTTGAACAATTTGAAACGGAAATCCGATCTGGCCACCGCCAGGAAATTCGCCATCGCGGCAGCATAGTTGATGCCCATGAAAGGAATCTGCTGATCCAGATACCTGCCGGCAATCGCGCCTCCCATCAGGTTCAGATACGGCAGAGGAGGATCGCCACCGAACATGTAACGTGCTGATACTGAAGGAAGCCACGCGAAACATCCCTTCTGCATGACCGACTTGAAGTCAACGTTCACAGCATGGAACGGATCGATGCCATGCTTCACGCCCTTGAACACCCATTCATAACCGATGCCGAGCGAGAAACCCTTGGTCGGGAAATATCCGTCGTCAAAGGTATCGGCGTTCATCGTACCGAATACTGAAAGGTAGTCATTGGTCAGGTTCCCGAAATCATAGTCGCCGTTCACCTTGTCGGTCATAGCCGAGTTCAGCTTGAAGAAATTGTTCCGGAGGCCGGCTCGCATGTCGAACTTGCGCCACTTGATATTGGAAAGGAAAATTTCCTCACGGACATTGAAATATGCTATCTTATAGTCGCTGGTCCCCAGTTTGAACTGGTTCCTGTCCGTCCATCGGAATGATGCAGAGGCGTTCAGCGCAGGTCCGGAAGGTGACATGAGATAAAAATGGGCCTTTGCATACGGATTCGTGCCCACCTTTCCCGTAAAGTCAAGCGCCGGACCCTGAAGCTTATGGACATTGAGACCAAAGTTCAGCAGAACGGAGACAATCTCCTCAGTATCAAAGCGTCCGCCGATGCCGAACTGATGGATCGGGCCTCGTTTGCAATGAATCAAAAGCTCGTAAGGTTCACTTTCTCCCAGCAATTCGTATGTGACATAGTCGAAGGCATTCATTCCGAAAATCGTAGCCACAGCCGTTTCAATCTCACCTTTTCCGATAAGTTTATTAGGTTTGAGCGCAATCTTGCCCATGATGTAACGCGACTCCTTATCCGATACACCGGTAATTTCCACCTTCGAAATCCGCACCGGCTGGGTATTGATATCCACCGCCTTGCGATGACGCAGTTCGGTTCTGAAAGGCCCGACGAGATTCTTTATGCTGTCCAGCAACGGCAACTGTTCCAATGCCGCCTTCCGGCCTCTGTCAATGATGATGTCAATACTTTTGGCATCAAAGCTCATCATGTTGTACTCTTTCAGATTAGGCTTGATGGTCACGTCCGGAATACCGACATTGTTCTCGTATGTCGCACGTCCGAGCATGTCAATGCCCTGGGAGATGATGTCTCCCAGATTGTTGAGCCTGCTGTAGTCGCGGAAACCGGACGAAAGGTCCACGCCGATGATGATGTCGGCACCCATTTCTTTCGCCAGGTCCGTAGGATAATTGTCCCTCATGCCGCCGTCCACCAGCACCATACCGTCCACCTTGACCGGAGCGAATACGCCAGGAATGGACATCGTGGAGCGCAATGCCGTGTTCAGCTTGCCTTCATACCATATCTTCGGTTTCGCCGTCACCATCTCCGTCGCCACACACACGAACGGTATCGGGAGGTCCATGAAATCCATGTAGTCCTGATAGCCGACAGTCAATGAACTGAAGATGTTGTTCACGTTCTGACCTGTCGCAAATCCGGACGGCAAGCTTCCCAAAAGGTTATCCCTCACCAGTTTGGCAGGGTCTTCGCCTTTTCCGGCGCCCCAATGCATCTTGTCATACTTCCTCTCCGCGCCTTCATAATGTATGTTTTCCTCCAGTTCCTGCTGATAATCCTTTTTCGCATAGAAGAACGGGAAGGAGAGCAGAATCTTCTCCTTGTATTTGGATTCATTGTAAGAAATGAAATTTCTCGGAACACGGTCTGTGAGGGCGACATCCCAGTCAATCGTCCTTATGAGCGAATCCATTTCATGAGGCGAGTATCCGAGCGAGTAGAGCGAACCGATCAGGCCTCCCATGCTGGTTCCCAGAACCACGTCCACGGGTATTCCCAATGAGTCAAGACATTGGATCACACCGATATGCGAGGCACCCTTCGCGCCTCCGCCGCTCAGCACGAGAGCCACCGTAGGACGCTTTTCGCGGACCATGTCCAGATACTCCCGCAGAATCTCCATCGACAAGGAGTCCATCTGAGGGTCAATGATATTTTCATTTTCTTTCTCTGCCGAAGCAGGAAACACTGCCGCAAAAAGCATTGAAACCAATGCGGCCGTGAGGTATTTGAACGGCTTGCACATAACTATTGCTGTTTATGCTTTCCAGCCAGCATTCCGCACGCTGCGAATATGTCTTCACCCCTCGAAGCCCTTATGGTAGAGGTAATTCCGGCCTTGTTCAGGCGGTCGCGGAATACTTCCATGACACCTTCCGAAGAAGAGACATAAGGGAAATCAGGGATCTTGTGGAAGCGGATAAGGTTCACCCGGCATTCCAGACCGGACAACAGCCTGATTATGGCATCAGCATGACGCTTGTCGTCATTGTGTCCGGAAAACATTGTATATTCGAAACTTACGCGGCGCTGACCGGTAAAGTCGTATTGTCTTATAAGGTTCACGACATCTTTCAGAGGGTAGGACTTCTGCACCGGCATCAGTTCTCCGCGCTCATCCGGAAACGCATCGTGCATACTTATCGCCAGATGGCACCGTGTCTCGTCCAGATATCTCTTGAGTGTAGGCAAAACACCTATGGATGAGAGGGTTATACGCTTGGGACTCCATCCGAATCCCCAATCGGCAGTGAGGACATCGATGGCGCGTTTGACATTGTCATAATTGTCGAGCGGCTCGCCCATTCCCATGAAGACCGTGCCCGTAAGTGATTCAGACTCATCGACTGACACGAATTGCGACAGGATGTCGGCGGCGGACAGATTTCCATGGAAGCCCTGACGGCCGGTCATGCAGAAACGGCAGCCCATCTTGCATCCCGCCTGGGAAGATACGCACAATGTCTTCCTGTCCAGTTCCGGAATCATCACCGCTTCAATGCTGCTGCTTTCAATCTTTCCAGGTTCAGACGTTTCAATCCGGTTCAATCCTCCCTGGAACGCACAGGTCACAGGGAAGAGATATTTTTTCGTACCGTCAACTGATTCCTGGCAATCGGAATATGCAACTGCCCCTGTCTCATAGCGTTCCGAAAGTTTTTCCCGTCCCGATTTCGACAGATTCGTCATTTCGTCAATGGTCCTTACCTTCTTCTTATACAGCCATTGTGCAATCTGGCCGCCTGCATAGGACGGCAGACCACATTCCACGGCAATCGCCTTCAATTCTTCCGGAGTCTTTCCAAGAAGTTTATGTTTAACTACTTCACTCATATCCCTACAAATTTAGTGATTTTTTCATTTCAGATTGTCGGTATTTTTCTAACTTTGTAAAGAATGCGGGCAAATCCGCAGATAAGAACAAAAAATAATACATTATGGCTAAAGAAGCAGTAAAAGATGCAGGCGCTCAGGTTGATACCGGTAAGCTGAAAGCCTTGCAAGCAACGATCGACAAGATTGAAAAAGACTATGGGAAAGGCACGATCATGAAGCTGGCAGATCAGCCACAATGGGATGAACATCAAGTAATACCGAGCGGTTCCATCGCCCTCGACCACGCACTTGGAATCGGTGGTTATCCGAAAGGAAGAATCATTGAAATCTATGGTCCGGAGTCCAGCGGCAAGACCACATTGGCAATTCATGCCATCGCCCAGGCACAGAAGCAGGGAGGCATTGCGGCAATGATCGATGCGGAGCACGCATTCGACCGTTCATACGCGAAGGCTCTCGGGGTAGACCTCGAATCTCTCCTGATTTCCCAGCCGGACAACGGTGAGCAGGCATTGGAAATCGCTGACAACCTTATCCGTTCAGGTGCTATCGACATCATCGTGATAGACTCCGTGGCGGCTCTTACACCTAAGGCCGAAATTGAAGGCGAGATGGGAGACAACAAGGTCGGACTCCAGGCAAGGCTCATGAGCCAGGCTCTCCGCAAACTGACTGCAAACATCAGCAAGACAAATACTTGCTGCATTTTCATCAACCAGTTGCGTGAGAAGATCGGCGTCATGTTCGGCAATCCGGAGACCACCACCGGAGGCAATGCCCTCAAGTTCTACGCTTCAGTCCGTATCGACGTGCGCAGGACCACCCAGATCAAAGACGGCGAAGAGGCTCTCGGAAACCGCACGAAGGTGAAGGTCGTGAAGAACAAGATGGCTCCACCTTTCAAGAAGGCAGAGTTCGACATCGTTTATGGCGAAGGTATCTCCCACACCGGAGAAATCGTCGACCTCGGCGTGGAGTACGGCATCATTTCCAAGAGCGGTTCATGGTTCAGCTACGGCGACCAGAAGCTTGCTCAGGGACGTGAAGCCACCAAGCAGCTCATCGCCGACAACATCGAACTGAGCGATGAAATCGAAGCCAAAATCCGCGAAGCGTTGAAGCACGTGGACGATTAAGCAACATCACGGTTCGGCAATCCGGCATTTGGAAAGCCTTGATGCCGCATCCTCATCCAATATCCCTGCACGCTGAAGACCTTCGACGGTCCACATGGTGCGGGGATTGTTTTTTCTGTACAGTTCCACGGCCCGTGCCGTCTGCCAGCTGCGGATATACGGGTGCAGGCGCATCGAGTCCGGCGGCATTGACCACAGACGGAACGGAACCGCCTGCCGCCTTATCGTTATGAGGTCGGCGAATTTCGAATACTTTTCCTCATCCATGTGATAGATTTCCAGCAGCTGTTCCTTATACGAATAGCCGCCCAGTTTCTGCCTGTATTCCACCATTTTAGCAGCAAAATACCCTCCGATTCCGGGCAACGCATCGAATGCGGCGGAGTCAGCGGCGTTAATGTCCAGAAGGGGTATGTCAATGTATTTTTCCAGTCGCGCATAGACGCTGTCCGCCACGACGAAAGACTTGGCGAAATCTTCTTTCCGGCGGAACCTGCCGCCTTTCTTCCTGTACCGGTCTATGGATTCCGCCTGTTTGGGCGTAAAGCCCAGACGACATAAATCACTGACAGACACCTCATTGGGATTGAATACGAATGATTCGTATGTGCGCGGCGTCATCTGGACAGCCACGCGTTCCGCCATTTCCGGGCGCTTTCCCTTATGCCGTACTGCCGTACTCCCCTGCGGGACGACATGCCGTGCTTCGGATTTCGGGGGCGCCGATGCGGTTTCCTGTTCCGGCCTCACGGCGTCCATAACGAACACGGTATCCGGAACAGATGCATCTGAAATGATTTTCAATGCAGCCGCCCTATGTATAAAAAGTGCTGTCTGATAGCCGATTGCAAGAAATACCAGCGCAATGGCTCCAGTTACGAATGATGGAGAAAGGATCCGCCCCTTCCCCGGTTTTTCTTCAGGCATTATTTTTCAATGCCACCTGCCACGGGTTTGACCACTGTCAGTCCTCGGCGCTTTCCTCCTTGCGCTTACGGACCGGAGCTCCGGCTACGATTATGACAATCTCACCTTTAGGTTCGTGCTCCCTGAACCATTCGGCCACTTCTGCCAATGTTCCCCTGCGGTGTTCCTCATGCACCTTGGAAATTTCTCTGGCCACCGAGCAATCACGGTCTGCGCCGAAATATTCTGCAAACTGCTCCAATGTCTTCACCAGACGATATGGAGATTCGTAAAAAATCATTGTCCTGGTCTCCTGCGCGAGCGTCTTCAGCATTGTCTGGCGTCCTTTCTTCACCGGAAGGAAGCCTTCGAAGCAGAAACGGTCGCATGGCAGGCCGGACGAAACTATCGCCGGGATACATGCGGTAGCTCCCGGAAGTGTCTGGACCTCAATGCCTTCATTGGCGCAAGTCCTGGCCAGCAGAAAGCCCGGGTCCGATATTCCCGGTGTCCCGGCATCGCTTATGAGCGCGACGTTCAGGCCCGCCATGATACGGTCCTTGATCGCCGCAGCTGTCTGATGTTCATTGAATTTATGATGGGACTGGAGTTTTCCGTGGATATCATAGTGCTTCAGCAGCACGGAACTGGTCCTGGTGTCCTCAGCCAGAATAAGGTCCGCCTCCTGAAGGACTTTCACGGCACGGAACGTCATGTCTTCCAGATTTCCTACGGGCGTAGGTACTATATATAGCTTTCCTGCTGATTCCATTACCTGATTTTCCTCCTTACCGCCATCATGAATCTGTATACGAGTTCCGAGTCCATGTTCCATTCAGGGAAGGTCTCTTCCAGATATGAAACCACCTTGTCAATAGAAGTCTGTGCGTTTATTTTAGAAACTACGTCCTGGAACAGCATCGAGTCTTCACGGAAGAGCGACGAAATGAACATCACCCTGTCATTCAATGAGATGGCGCTTCTGACATCTTTCACTTCAGGGCCCGGCATGTCAGTCAGCCACGCCCGGGTGCCGGTATGTGATTCGCCGATGGTCTTATGCACACGCGAAGAATTGGCATCATTGACAGTCTTGACTGAACGGGTTTTCGCGAGTGCCGGCTCGACCTCACCGAAGCCTCCGAACAATGAGCCGCCGTCTTCCCCAGGAAGATCATCGCCGGCATTGTCCTGCACGTCAGCCTCCGGAGCATCATCAATCTCCTGAGCCCCAGGCTCTTCCGCAGTTTCATCAGCCGGCGCCACCGTTTCTTCCGGCATATCTTCAATCTCTTCGGCAACCGGTTTCACCTCAACCTCTTCCACCGCCGGTTCCACTATCGGAGCCTCGACCGGCATCGCGACATCAGCGATTTCAGCAATGTCGGGCAAGATATTCTCCTGTTCAAGGTCAATATGTTCTACGGGATCCGCCTTGTCGTTTTCCAATGCCGCGAGCTTGTCCTCAAGCACGGCCACACGACTTTTGATTTCGGCAATTTCCCGCCTCAGTTCCTCAATTATTTCATTCCTGTCCATGTCCATAGGAATTAATTTTTTATACCGTCTACAAAAGTACGTTTTAATTATGAGAAACGGAAGACTGGAGAAAACTTGTTGCACATACGCATGAAAAATGTTAAATTCGCAGTACATTTCAACCAGTAATTATGTATTCCGAGAATCCCAAAAAGACAGGCTGCATCGAAGTGATCTGCGGCTCAATGTTTTCCGGCAAGACCGAAGAACTTATTAGAAGGCTCAAGCGCGCACAGTTCGCGAACCAGAAGATAGAAATCTACAAACCGGCAGTGGACAAGCGGTATTCCGACATGGACGTCGTGTCGCATGACCTCCACAGCATTCCTTGTATCCCGATAACCGATGCGAAGAAAATGCTGGACGCGGCGGAAGATACGCAAGTCATTGGCATAGATGAGGCGCAGTTTTTCGGCGAGGACCTGGTCGAGGTGGCGCAGAAGCTCGCGGACAACGGAAAGCGCGTCATTGTCGCCGGCCTGGACACGGATTATATGGGCAAGCCTTTCGGGCCGATTCCGGGATTGATGGCGATTGCCGAGGACGTGCAGAAAGTCCATGCGATCTGCGTGAAGTGCGGCAACCTGGCAAATCATTCGCATCGTTTGACGAAGAGCCATAAACTGGTGGTTCTCGGTGAAAAAGATATCTATGAGCCGCTTTGCCGCCAGTGCTATAATGCGGCGATGGCCGAAGAAAAAGCTGAATAAAAGACTTTTACCCCTTTATTTGACGAGTTCTGTAGCTTTGTTCCACGACAGGGTCTTATAGAACTCGTCAAGTGCGTTCGTACCGTTGCTCGGAAGGTACATGCTCAGGCCGCAATGCTTGTCTATCGTGAGTGTCAAGAACTTGGGAGTCGCAGCCTTATATACCACACAGTCTTCCAGCGCAGTACGGAATCTGCTCATATCTTGCTGTGACACACCGCTTTGGTAGAGGATGTCCTCCATATCATAGAAATAATGCCTTCTGGCACTGGAGGAAAAATATGTGTGATAGCACGCCTGGACTCTGGAAGGATTGACGTTTGCAATCTGCATCCTGTATCTGTCAAACAGTTCACGGCTGATGCCTGCAAGGGGTTCAAGACGGGAACAATCAATGACAGATACCGTATATGCCTTGTTGATGCCCGTCAGCGACATATAATGTTCATACGCCACCTCGCACATGCCTTTCAAATCCGGGGCATTCGGTTTCAACAGATTCTGCGTCAATGTCTTGTAATCGCACAAGCCGTCCGCCATGGTTTCAGTCTGGGCGAATACGACATTATTGCATTTTTCCCTGAGGGCATAAGCTGCTTCCACGCCTCCCATCAGACATGCATCGAAAATCAGATAGTCCAGTTTCATCGGCAGCGCCGCTGCGAAGTCCTCCAATTCCATGGAGTTGGTGACTTTGGAGCCGCTCATATCTGTGCCGACACTGAACAATGAGACTGAACCTAACGACGACGGAGATGCGATGATTTCCGCAGGAAGCCATCCGGTGGCATGGGAAGAGAAAATCATCCCGTAGCTGCTTGAAGGGAACTTGTCCCGTACATAAGTCAGGACGGCGTTCATCATCCCGGCTGAAGCAGCTGCAGAATCCGCGGGCCAGACCGCAAGCGTGTCCCGGACCATATTGTCATCTACATCCGTGCTCAAACGGTAAAGATATGAAGGAGACCTCTTGGTGCAAGAATGGTCTATCGGCTGTCTGGAAAATACCAGCAGGACATCAGCCGATTCCATTTTCCGCGGAACATAACCGCTTTCGAGGTCCTGGATATCTTCTTTCAGATAGCTGCTGATATCCATCAGCCCGGCAGAATAAAGAAGAAGGACCTTCCTGCTTCGAGGGGCATCGGTTCTGTTTTTGAATTGTCTGGGGACATTTTCCGTGTCAAGGCCTTTTTCCGAGCAAGCTGCCAGGAGCATTGCCGCAGCAACAACCGCCGACAGGAGTCTGCCGACTGACATGGCCAATGAGCCCTTACTATATTTCCCGCAAAACATCATACCTCGCAAATATAGTAATTTATTTCTTATTTCATCGGATGATGCTCCAGAATGTTTTTCTGCCAAGTCGTACTGTCAATGTGAGTATAGATTTCAGTGGTCAGGATACTTTCATGTCCCAGCATTTCCTGGACCGCCCTCAAATCCGCCCCGCCTTCTATAAGATGTGTGGCAAACGAATGCCTGAACGTATGCGGCGAGATTTCTTTCGTGATACCGGCTTCCAGCGCCTGCTTCTTCACCATGTTGAATATGGATATGCGGCTCAGCTGCCCTCCCGACTTGTTCAGGAACAGGATATCGTCAAATTTCGGCAATGCCGGTTCAGGTCGGACTTCCAGATATTTCAGGATGGCGTCGCGCGCCGGTTCGCCCATCGGGACCACCCTTTCCTTGTCCCCTTTCCCCACTATCCTGACGAAACAATCATTGATATAGATGTCGGAGATCCTTATGGACGAGGCCTCGGAAACCCTTAGTCCACAGCCATATAACAATTCCAGTATGGCGCGGTCCCGGCATCCGGTCCACTTGGTGACATCCACGGAGTCAATTATTGACAAGACCTCATCTATCGACAAGACCGAAGGCAGATACCGTCCTATTTTCGGAGGGTCAATGCCGTCACACGGGTTGTCTGTGATGTCGCCTTCCATCTGGAGCCATCCGAAAAAGGACCGCAGGGAACTCAGTATACGCGCCTGTGTCCGCTTGGAAATGGCATCGTCCGCCGATGTCCTGGTTTCAAGATACGAGAGTATGTCGTCACGGGTCACCAATCTGGGATCCGCTTCTTGACCGGATTGACCGCCCAATGCCGACAGCATCTCCTGGACATCAGAACAATATGATTTATAAGTATTTAAGGACATACTCCGTTCTGCACGGAGATATGTCCTGTAACCTTTGAGATATTCTTTCGTCGAATTGTAGGGCATGCTACAACACGCTGTATTTATGACAGTAGTGAAGCATCTGGCCAAGGAAATCGTCCGGATATTCCACCTTGTAATCCACGATTTGTCCGTCCTTCTCGACAGGGACAATCTCAGGATTCACAAATCCGCCATAAGGCTTCAGGCCCAATGCCGCATAACGGTCCAGCACTTCCTTGTGAAGTTCAGGGTCAATGTCGACCGCATATCGCATGATGAGATTCTTGCCTGCCTCGTAATCGCCTTCTGACTTGATCCTCTGGATTTCAGCGAGAAGTTCACCGAACAGTCCTCTCAATGCCTCGAAATCATTGACAATGAAATAGGTCTTGCCGTTCTTTTCTTTCTTCTCGATGACATTGTCTTTCTGCCCGTGCTCGTAGCACCACATTGCGATGAGCTGACGGTTCTGCATGTGGGCCTCGGTAATCTGGCGTCCGAGTTCAATGCGGTTCGTCTGGACCATGAGTCCGTTCCTTATATAGTTGGAATACTGAGCTTTATACGCGTCCTTGTCGGAGAGGATGCCGAGTTCCACAAGTTTCGGATCCGCAATGTAATAGAGTCCGAAGAGGTCCGCCCTGGCTTCTTCCAATGCCGATGCGAATTCTCCCATGGCGTTAGGTGAAACACCCGGAAGCAACTGGCCGGATCCATGTCCGAGGCATTCGTGGAGGTCCGTATGGATTTCATCGTCGTATGCGCCATATTTCTTCTCCATTGCCTTTTCTTCTTCCGAGTATGCGAATTCTTCGAGCACGGATTTCGGAGATTCATTGGCAGCGGCGTCGTACGCGTGCGTGATATTTGCGATGGTCACGGACTTGGAGCCGTATTCCTTCCTGATCCAGTCGGCATTAGGGAGATTGATTCCGATAGGGGTCGCAGGATAGCAGCCGCCTCCAAGGCACGCGGCATCAATGACTTTGGCGGATATTCCCTTGACGCTCTTCTTCTTGAAGCGGCTGTCGATCGGAGCATGGTCTTCGAACCATTGGGCATTGGCACTGAGCAGTTCAGTACGCGCCGACGCTGCTGAGTCTTTCATGTTTACGACTGATTCCCAATATGCCTTGCGTCCGAGAGGGTCATTGTAGTCCTCCACGAATCCATTCGTAAAGTCCACTACGCCGAGCGTGTCCTTTACCCATGTAATATTATATTTGTCCCAGAGTTTGAGGTCGCCGGTCCTGTAATATTCCTGAAGTTCGCTGATTTCCTTCTTCTGGACATCATTTTCTGCTACGGCTTTCGCCTTTTCCAATTCCTCGCAGATCTTTTCGAGTGCCGGGCCATATATTCCGCCGACTTTCCAGGCTTCTTCACGAATCACGCCGTCCGGGCCCTTTACGACCTTGGTATTCAAGCCGTAAGAGATCGGTTCAGGGTCTTTTTCGTCTACGATTCCGGCATAATATTTTTCCACCTCGTCTCGTGTGACGCCTTCATAGAAGTTTACAGATGAGAGTGCCACGATGTCGCCGTCCTTGGATGAGGAGCGTCTCTGCGCATAAAGGTCAGGGGAATAGATGACCGGAAGTATCTTTCCGCATTTTTCGCCGTCACCGCATGCTTCCATAAGTGACCGGAAGTATTCCTGGCTGCATTCAGGGAAGAATTTGTCTTCAGCATAGTGATGATGGATGCCGCTGCTGAAGAATACTCTCTTGGCATATACCATGAATTGGTTGAATTCTTCGGCGGTGCGGTCGCCTTTGTAGTTCTCGATAATATTCTGGAGGACTTTCCTGACTGCAAGGTTGTCTTTGCAGTTCTGGTCCCAATATATATCCCAGCCATACTTTGCAGCCTCGCTGAGATGATATACATATTCTTTTTGTTTCAGGCTGAGTTTGTCCCATCCCGGAATCTGATAACGCATAATCTTGACGTCAGCAAATTCATCGATAAGGTACTTGAATTCAGCAGTTTTCCCGCCCTCTCCGCAAGATGATACGGCCGCAGCGGAAGCCAATGTCAGAAGCATTTTCGTAACGTTGTTCATATTGTTTGATATTATTCAAGTTCCGCAAGTTGCCATTCTGTGATGTTCCGCGCAAATTTGACGTCTGTCACTAATCCGAGGATTGAAGTCCACGCACTTTTATCACGGTTCCACCCTTCGTGGAAGGGACTTGTGGAAGGGACTTGCCGTCACCGTGCCGGGCTTCAACATCGGTGTTCCGCTTGTGAGGAACTTGAGTTGTGTATTACATCAGACAAATATAATCTTTTTTATCAAACAACGTGGTTTTTGCGGATAAATCTCGTCGTTTTTCGACGATTAGTAAATTTCGTACCGAATAAACGTTTTAAGCGGTACCAAACGTATCCGCAGAGGCGTTTTGTTCCGCGAAAACGTTTTAGATGGAACAAAGTCAGCCACGCGCTCCGAAATTCCGACCAGCCCCGGAATGTATGGACGGCAGCGGTTCAGGACTTACCCATGGTTTTCCCCATAACCCGGGTTTTTCACATGACCCCCAAATAACTCTTTTCATGAATTACAAACTAATTCACAATTTCCGGTAGTGATGTAGTGGTAATAAAAAAAATACGGACGCTGATTTCTCAACATCCGTGTCCTAGTAAAACAAACCATCAACTTATCTGACAAGTTCATCGATGGTTTTGAGAATATTGTGAAATATGCGTAACATTGCGAATATAAAGTAATGAGATTTGAAAATTTTAAACTTTTCAGTATCTTTGCATCGTTGTAAAACAAAAGATGGAAGAAAAGCAGGCATCCTTTCCCTAAAAGGGGTGTCTGTTTTTTTTTGAAAGTTTACAGAGGGGGGGTAGTTGGGTCAGGGGGAAAACCCTGTGTATAGGATAACTAAAAAGTATGTATCTTTGAATAGATAAAGGTACATGATATGACAACAAGAGAAAACGATTTGCTTCTC
>OLXN01000021.1_pt1 | contig 132463 bp, 139 predicted proteins | sample 1674021 | NCBI WGS metagenome assembly OLXN01 (sample SAMEA103958137, study PRJEB25191) | human gut metagenome | biome: human-associated habitat [ENVO:00009003]; feature: intestine environment [ENVO:2100002]; material: feces | place: Germany | collected 2013/2015
AAATGCACAAACCGGAAAAGAAGAAGACATACTATTAATAGTAAACACACCAGACGGAACATTAACACATTGATCATTTTTTCATCCGTCCCCAGAATGATCCCAGAATGATCCTGTATTTTAAATAAAAAATTACGCAAAATAGTAATGTAAAAATATAAATCATTAATAAATAGAGGAGGATTCTACAATGACAAAAAGAAACATTATGACTGAAAATCTTAGAGAAGAAATAGCAAAAGAATTAGGTGTTTATGAGCAAGTAAAGAAAGACGGAGGTTGGGAAAACATACCTTCAAAAACTTGCGGAAACATGGTAACAAAAGCAATAGAAATAGCAAACAGAAATACAAAATAGCAAAATAAAAAAGTTCAAATTGTTAGAAAAAATTTAACAATTTGAACTCTTTTCATGCTTTTAGTAATTTAAAAGAAGGATATTAAAAAAACTCTTTATTATAATATTACATGTTATTTTTTATGTAATCAGATATATTTACATATTTTGAAAGTATGTTTAAGTAAACATTATAGTTTTTGGAATAATATCTTGTTCCATTTACTTCAAATTCATAATAATGAGTATTAAAAAGGTCGTCATCTGATGGAGATTTTGTAGATGAGTATTGTGAATTACTTAGGTCAGTTAATTCTGATTGTAGACTTTTTAGCTCACTTCGACTAAGTTTTTTTACGAAGGTGGATTGGTGAAAAACGTATAATATTGAACCTGAAGTACCACGGTAAATTGTGGTATAAACTGTTCCATCTTTATATATTGAATACCATTCTTCAATAGAATTGGCATTTGCAAGTGTTGACTTTTTCTCTTCGGTTTTTCTAATATACATTATAGGATTTTGCGAAAGATAAAATTCATCTTTATTTGTTTTTTTATTTTTTTTCTTTGAGGATTTTTTATTTCCTTTCCTCTTGACACTATTATAATACCACACCTCACCGCAGATTGCAAGCATTATTTCAAAAAATATTGCACTAATTTCGGGATTTTTGCTGGCTCATTTTTGTGCAATATTTTCTCTTGACAAATGGTGGGGAGTATGTTATAATCGAAATTCTGCCCGCGCCGACTGTGCGCGGGCCGCCCAAATTGTCAACTGGAAAATTATACAAAAATAAGAGCCAAAAGGCTCTTATTTTCTACTTGACATCAATCTCTAATTTGAAGTCACTGTCTGTTAAATAATTCACCATCGAATCAACTTCATCACAACCATTGACCATCATCAAAGAAAATTCTGTTTCTGTGTAAGTGTTTAACAGCATCCGCACTGTTTTACCCTTTGCATAAGCGTAACCGCACTCCCAGGCTGTGCCACTGTCTGAATACATTCCGAAATTCAGAACCCACACTTCATCACATTTGTCGATTGCGTCAATGTCTTCCATGAACACTTTATGTCCCCACTCTTTGTTAGGCATCTCCCACGCATTTTCGATTTCATGCTCTATTGGCGCATACACATCAATTCCCTGTGACCGCATCTTTTTAATAATCTGCTGATAAACTGTCATTTCTTTTTCTTTGAACCAAGGACTTGCTAAATAAACTTTCATTTCTTTTACCTCTCTATCTCTTATTTATGTATTTATTATACAGTATTTTATTCCAGTTGTCAAGACTTTTTTTATAAAGTTTTACAGATTTTTTACTCAGGTCGCCAAAAATACCCATAAGCACTCTTTTTTCTGCCTTTCATAGTTGCAACTATATTACTAGAACTATTTTTATTTAAACCTAAATATTTTATAGCATCATTTATTGAATCAAATATTTTTATTGGTTCATGTGTTTGTTTATCACACATTATTGTTTTTACACAATAACCATTTTTCTTTCTTGTCTGAACAGATTTTTCAATTCTATCATTATATTTATTATTTTCCTCATAGGTACACCATTCAAGATTTTCTGCATTATTATTTAATTTATTACAATCTTTATGATTTACGCAAGGTAACCTGTTTGGATTTTTTATAAAGGTTAAAGCCACGAGTCTATTGACGCGATGACATGATTTATATCCATCTTTACATAAACAAACATAATAATATTGTTTACCTTTTGGCCCTTTTAATTGTTAACTTAAAAATTTTTTTGATTTTAAACTCCAAATACGTCCATCGTTAGTGGCTTGATATTCACTTTCAAAATTTGGTATATCTTTAAATATAACTTCCATTTATTTATATCTCCTTTTTATTTTATTATAACAAAAATTTTTGATAATGTCAATAGATAGAAGCTATCTTCTTATAATATTTTGTTTTCAGTGGCAAAAATTTTTCCTTGATATTTTTTACACAACGTACTTACTATTTTTGTATCTTTTTGATTTTCACAAAAACAATCAAAAACAAAATATTTATTAATATCATAATAGGTAAAAGAAATATTATTATTATTTAATTCCTTTTTAATTATATCTGAATAATTTACTGGAATTGTTATTTTTACTAACCACAGTTTGTCTTTTCTTGCTTTTTCTTCTCCCCACTTTACAATCCACACACCGATTAAGTTAGCAAGAAAAGTTACAACAACTTTCTGCCACAGCGGAAAGTCTGCAACCGTGTAAATTAACACAATGTTATAGTAACCATAGTAGCCCGCAGAGATTAAAGCGGCAACTGTTTTTCCCGATTTAATTGTTACAATAGATTTAATTGTGGAAAATACCACGTTAATAATTGTTAAAAAGCTAAATAAAATTAACATGTTCATTCTTTAATCACTCACTTTCTTTTTCTTTTATTATACACCTACTTGTGGATTTTGTCAAGGATTCTTTTAAAGTTATTCTTGTTACAATTTCTAATAATTCACCTGTTCTTCTATCATAGTAAATAGTTGCTTTTGTGCCAAGAGGACAAACATAATCATCAATAGAATAAATTTTATCCCCCTGTTTATTTTCAAATTCCATTGTTGTAGAATCGCTATCCTCATGATAGATTTTCTTTGTTGCGGTCACCTCTGCATGTTTTGGCGCACTATCATAATACAGTATGCCGATAACTACCACTAAAATGATAACTGATAAACCGATTCCCTTTAATATATCATGCCATACTTTCATAACTCATTTCCTCACTTTCTCTTGACTTTCAATCATGTTATCAAAAAACATTGCTGAAAATTCTTCACCCTGTTTTTCGCTTGCCTTGTATGCAATCCATTCCATAACAACGTCAATGCCATGCATGAATTTTTCATCACCATTTTTTGCATCATACTTGCCGACCAACAGACCGCACTCACTATTCATCATGTCATTAAAAACGATTCTGTACGCATCTTTTACTGTATCTGTCATTCTTCCTTACCTCTCTTTCTAATACTATTATAACTCACTACTGGAGTTTTGTCAAGCCTTTTTTTCCTCTCTTAAAATTTTATTGATTTGATTTTTAATGTCTTTCAAATCATCGAGAGTGCAATACACCTTGTCACCCCAACCGCCTTTAATTGTAAAAGGATAATTTTTATCTGTACTCTTTTCAACTGTCATTGTTATCAACCTCTTTCCCTTAACTTTAATTTAATTATACACTACTTCTGGATATTTGTCAATAGGTTTTTTAAAAATTTTTTCAACCCGTTCTATTGGGTGGGCTTTCGCCCGCCGGTCCGGCATGGCGTCCGAACCGGCAGAAAAGGAGGAAATCAAAATTTAAGTGAATGATGGACTTGCGGGGAATCGAACCCCGACCCTTGCAGGCTCTCTGCGGTGACGGCTTCCAACACTACAAGCCCAGAGTGGTGAGGGGCAAAGCCCCTCTTTTCATCACTCTTTAATTTCTTCGTCTACCACAACTTTTTTAGAGAAGTACGCTTTTCTCTTCTCTTCTGTTCTTTCTACAAGACCCTCTTCTTTGAGCTGTCTTACAAGTGCAGATACTCTCTGGTTAGACAGGTCAGCAAGTTCCACGACTTCTTTCATCAAGTCAGTGATTGTATATTTCTTACCGACTTCCATAAATTCAAGGATTGCAGTCTTATAATCCTCGTTTGCTTTCTGAGTTGCTGTTGGCTTTCTCTCAGCAGAATTCTTCTTTGCGATAGATGCTTTCAGAGCATCCAGTTTGTCATAGACTTCCTTGTTCTCTTTTACAGCGTTCATAGCGATTTCGAGCGCCTTTGCGTATGTCATTTTGTTTGTCATAGTATCAATTCCTTTCTTGTTTGAATGTTTTATTTATTTGTTGTATTTATTATATCACAGGTTCAGAAGTTTGTCAAGGCTTTTTTTATTTTTTTTATTTTCTTTTTTAAGTTCCTTGCTTCTTTCCTTACCTTGTATAATCATTATAACAGGTTTTAATCAAGTTGTCAAGAGGTTTTTTAAGTTATTTTTTGTGGAGAGTATCAAATTTCACTTCACACGATTATGCGTCGTGGAGAGGTTTGTTTCTTCATCTCCTCTTGACATCTTAATTATATCACAGGGGAAGTAGTTTGTCAAGCCTTTTTTTAATTTTTTTAAAATTTTTTTATTTTGTAGACTTGATGTCTTTCCTTACCTTGTAAATAAATTATAACAAATTTTTTCCAAAAAATCAAGAGGGAATATTGTACAAGATTATGGGAAAATCTTTGTGCAGTTTTTCGCCCGATTTTCCTTGACAAAAATGCTGGGGTATGGTATAATTGCGAAATTCTGCCCGGCGCGACCATCGCCGGGCCGCCAGATTTGTCAAGTAGTAATTATGCACAAAAATAAGAGCTTTTCAGCTCTTATTCTTCTCCTTCTCTTGGCAGTCTAAAAAATAAATATCCAAATTTTCCGCTTCTGGTTTTCCAACTCTGAGTATATTCGTGAAAATCATTTACCACATAGCCGAGTTTTCTAAGAAAAGTGCTTAATCTTTCAATAGCTTCTCTCGCAATTTCTTCTTCTCTTGTGGTAAAAATATCTTTTTGTCCAGTATGTTAATTCAAAAGAACTAAATTCACTTCTTTCAATTTCTTTTGCCGCACGAGCGATTTCTTTTTCAAGCATTGCTTGAATATCATTTTCCATTTTCTTCTTTTCTAATTCTTTAAGAATTTCTCTTTCGACTGCTTTTTTCTCAAGGTCAGCTCTTTTTGCGGTTGCATCCATAATCATAATTGTATTCATTTTTATCAATTCCTTTCTTTATCTTATGTGCTTATTATATCACAGAGCTTGGCTTTTGTCAAGCCCTGTTTTTAAATTATTTTCGTGGTGCTGATAAAACGATTTTGTACTTTGTTCTCTCTAACATGAAAACAATTTCACGCTCTGGGTTAGTTACCTCTAAGTTATCAACTCCCGCATTTTCCAGACACTTTTTGATTTCATCAATCAGAAATCTTTTGCCAGTGTTTTCCGCTCTTTTACGCTTTGTCGTATCGAACTTGTAGACTGTTGGCTTTCTGTCTGCCTGTCGTGCTTTCTTTGCACTCTTGCGTTGCTCCTCTGTCAAATCTCCATTAATATCACTGGTTCGTGTCATGTGGTCGATTTCTTCATCATCAGCGATTAACTGAATTGCTTCTTCTCTTGTGATTCCAAGAGTGTTCATGTGTTTCATAATCATTTCTTCTTTATTCATAGGCTTTCCTCTCTTTCATTTGATACATTTATTATACATCACTTTTGGAGATTTGTCAATATCTTTTAAAAAAAATTTTTGCTCCAAATCGGGGAGTTAGTTGAGGCTTACGCCTCAACCTCCTCTGTAATCTTTTTAGAGAAGTAAGCTTTTCTCTTTTCTTCTTCTCTGAGAACTAAGCCGTCCTCTTTAAGCTGTCTCACAAGTGCAGATACCCTCTGGTTTGACAGGTCTGCGAGTTCAACCACACCTTTCATTAACCCTGTAATTGTGTACTTTTTGCCAACTTCCATGTATGCGAGAATTGCTTCTTTGTAACCCTCGTTTGTTTTCTGAGTTGCTGTTGGCTTTCTCTCAGCGGAGTTTTTCTTTGCAACTGAAGCCTTTAATGCTTCGAGCTTCTCAGCTACTTCCTTGTTATCCTCAACAGCTTTGATTGCGATTTCCAGTGCTTTTACATAAGTCATTTTGTTTGTCATAGTATCAATTCCTTTCTTGTTAAAAGATTTATTATTTGTTTTCTATGTCTTTATTATACATCATCTTTATTCAGTTGTCAAGTCTTTTTTTTATTTTCTTTTCGGCGGACTTCTCATTTTCTTTACTTCCTTTCTTTATCTTATGTACTTATTATACATCACTTTGTTTCATTTGTCAAGACTTTTTTTAACTTTTTTATTTTTTTTGTTATGCGGCGTAATAGCCAACATAACCGCCGATAACATCAGCAAAGTAAAGTGCGTCATCATAATTTTCAAAACCGCAAACCTTTTTGTCAGTTCCATCGAATACATAATACATACACATTTACCTCTTTCTTTCTTTAAGCCTTTACCTCTTTGACAATTATAATTATATCACATCTGAGCCAAAAGTCAATAGCTTTTGAAAAGTTATTTTTTTAACAAAGTCCCCATTTGTTTGGGAGCTATCCTCTTTATCTGAAAAGAGGATAGCACTTGTGGAAATCTCTGCTTTTACAATCCCACTGATGAGCGTTTTTTGTGAATTTTTTGTGCATTTTGTAGCAACGAACAAAAATGTCTTTTTCAATCATTGCGTCACTTAATGCAGTATGTTCTTCTGTATATTCTGCATTATCTGTAATAAATGCGTAAACGCTTTCTGCGGTTGTGGCACAAGTCTTTCCGCTACCAGATTTAAAACCATTTGCCACACAAAATTTTCTATAACCTTTTAAGTGCGTAATTGTCTGTAATGCCATTAAATAAATGTCGATAAACTCAAAATCGTTTAACAGTTCACGACAAATTGTTTTCTTGAAGTCAAAAGCTGAATTGTAAGCCTGTACATACTTTACATTGTAGAACTTGCAAAGATTTCTTACAACCTCAACAGCATCTCTTTCTGTTGCTACTGCTGACATTGTACCATTGTTTAAACGCTCCTCATAAATGTGGAAATTCTTTTTTGCGTAACTATCTTTTTCAATATCGTTGTAATGTTCCATAACTAACATAGAAGCTGTTGCAAAAACATTTCCATCTTTGTCGTGAATAACACAGCCTAAATTGTACATTCCTTTTGGATTTGCAGCTCCCCCAACAGTTTCAGTATCCAGTGTGCAGTAAATTGTTTTTCTCATTTTTATCAATTCCTTTCTTTTCTTTATCTTATGTATTTATTATAGCACCGATTGTTTAGTTTGTCAAGAGTTTTTTTTCAACTTCTGTAAAATTAATTTGTAAAGCGTTTAAAATATCAACTGCATCCAGTTTGTGATTCTCACAAAGAACCTCGCCCTTGTTAGCATCCACTAACTGTTCCCACTCTGGTTCGTGGACTAAAATTAAATGCTTTTCATCTTTTGAAAAGTAGCAAGGACAAAAACACTCGCAATCTTTCTTTCCTTTACCATGTAAACCAGCCCAGCATCCTTCCAGTTCCGCACATCTATAACATTTATTCATTGTTCTTACCTCTCTCTCATTTGATACATTTATTATAACGCCTTTTGGCTCATTTGTCAAGCACTTTTTTGAAATTTTTTTTGCCCCGTTTTTTTTATACGGGTGAAAAAGGCAGACTTATGTCTGCCTAAATGTTAGAAATTAGTTGCGTCTTTCTTAATTTTTGTTTCTGTTGCACTGTTATTCAAATAATTGAACATTGATAAAATTTCCTTTAATTCATCAATAGAAACAAGGTTGTTGTTATTGATAATAACAACCCCGTTAGAGTCCCCAACACGTAACTCCGCATTTGCGTTTTCTAATTTCATTGTAACTGTTTTCATCATGCTTTATTCCTCCGCAAACTTTTCTAACCATTCATTGAATTTTGTATCAATCCAATAGCCAAAAGAACCGCAAGTATAACCGCCCGCAAGTCCTAAAAATACAACCCATGCGGAAGGCTCATAGTTTGATACTGCTAACACAATTCCTATCAGTGTAAATAATGCTAACCATGCTTTCTTGCTTAAACGTTCTTCCATTTTTATCAACCTCTTTCTTTATTTTCTATAATTATTATAATATATTTTTTTTAATTTGTCAATAGTTTTTTATCTTTTTCTCAAATTTTTGTAATTCCTCTGTCTCTTAAATATTCACAAAAGCTGTCAGCGTCCAGAGTGTCGGCAAGTTCTTTCATTGATGCACTCAGTTTCTTGTACATGCAACGAACCTCAATAGGCTTGAAGTTTTTAGTTGTGATTGCTGTTGAGCAATAATCTTCTACGTTGCTTAATCGAACAACTGGTTTTCTGAAAATATTCTTTGAAAGTTCAGCGTTCATAAATAAATCATCTCGAACTAAATCAACCAGCTCATCAAAAGTTTTGATTGTAAAGTTTAATGTTTCTGCATCTTCTAGAGCAAGGTATCTCACATGTTTCCAGATACTTGTATCAACAAAGTTTTTCCAACCCTCCATCTTGTATTCAAATCTATAATCATAAATCTCTTTCATTTTTATTTTCCTCTCTTTCATTTGATACATTAAGTATAACACACAATGTTTAGTTTGTCAACACATTTTTAAATTTCTTTTTTTCGCTTCTTCTGTTGTCAGTCCATACTTTTTCCAAGGGTCGTATTTGCCGAACAGAATTGTTTCATCAACAGTATCACACATTTTATTATTGACATTGTAACCATAATAAAACCATTTTTTACATTCCCATTTAAGCGGACAATGGTAGCAGGTTGTTGTGGTTGCTACAGTGTCCATGTTGATTGCCAGTAACGCTTTTATCTTAATCATTTTGATTACCTCTCTCCCTTAACTTGATTATAGTATAGCATGATTACGGGAGAATGTCTATAGGCAGATTGCACAAAGATTTTGCCAAAAAATTGTTGAATTTCTCTGTTTTGCACAAATTCCGGCCGAAGCGCTTGTCGCCGGCCGGCCATTTTATCATACTTCTCCATCCTTGTCAACTTGGCAAATTGCACAAAAAATGAGCTGAAATTTCAGCTCATTTTTTTTACTGTTCCTTTGTTACACTTTTCACAAGCGACCGCAACTCCGCAACTCCAAAAGTATCCATGTATGCGGTCATTGCTTTTTTCAAATCTGCTGTCCTCTTGGCTCTCAGCTGTCCTGCCATCCAGCTGTATTCTTCTTCTGTTAAATCTATAGGCGCACATGCTTCATCTCTTAAATAATACATTATATCAACCTCTTTCTTTATTATGGTTTTATTATACAGCATCTATTGGAATTTGTCAAGTCTTTTTTTTTGGAACGCTTAGAAGAATTTTCTAAGCGTTCCAAGAATGTCGTTTACATCAAAACTGTTTTCGCCCCACTCTTCTCTGTTGCGTTCTTCATCATCAAAAAGCCAACCGTCACAATCAACAACTGTACTTTTTGGTGTGCCATAGTTTACAATTTTAACCTCGTCCCACTCAACACTCGGCAGATGTTTTTCGAGCCATGCAAGTTTCACTGTTGTTACTGCGGTGTTATAAGCTGTCGAACCGCACTTGCTTAACCAACTTACAATGCCGATTCTATAACCATTTTCCTGTAATTTGTGAAGAAGTCTTGCAAATACTGAAAAGTTGAAAAGCGGTCTTGCGATTGCGTAAGGTGTGGTATCCTCATTTTCCAGATAGTCTAACCAGTTGTCTACACCGTAGAAGTTGGTAAGTGTGCCGTCCATGTCAAAGTAGATTGTTCCTTTTGTTTCCATCATTTTCTTAATTGTATTGTTCATCATAATTATCAATTCCTTTCTTTTTCCTTTTCTTTAATTATATTATATACTATCTTTTATAATTTGTCAATACTTTTTTTAAAAAACTTGTAAGGTATAAAAACCATCATTTCTTTTCAGATACGCAAGAACTTCAGTTCTTTCTTTTGAAATGATTTCGCCCGTTGTAACATCAAACAGTACAGTTTCTTTTCCTACCATAAGTCCTAAACTTTCCATAATATTTTCCATAATTTTTTTCCTTTCTTTCTTTTGATATATTTATTATAACACTTTTAAAATAATTTGTCAATAGTTTTTTTATAAAAGTTTTTTAAAGTTTCCTTGTGAGTCAAAATCAAAACCAACGTTTTCTCCATAGGTTTCTGGCTCAACTTCAATGTAATCGTCCTGTTCATAGACAATGTTTACACCCGCCCTTTTAAAGATTTCTAATAATGTTTCTCTATCTGTTTTTCTTTCTTTCATCTTCCTTACCTCTCTTTCTACTATTATTATACCAGAGGGCTTGTTATTTGTCAAGCCCTTTATTCATTTTTTCCATTTTTTTCTTTCTTAACCTTGCAAGTCTTTTTTCAGTGGTGTAAGTTGCTTTTTCAAATTTAATCTGATAAGCAACGCCATCAATTTCAATGTCACCTGCCTCTGTGAATGGCGCTTTATCCCATCCCCATTCCTGACCATAGTATTTAGTTACCATTTTTTCAAATACACGACCTTTATTGTAAATGCTTTTTTTACATTCATTTAAGAAAAACTCTTTTGAGCAAAGTGGGAAGTATTTTCCACACATTTTTAAAATCTCTTTCTGAAATTTGTTTGGTGTGAATCTCAAACTATAACCTGTCTTATCACTTGATGTATCGAGCTTTGTAACGGCGTCCAGTGTGCTGTCATCTGAAAAAACAACGTAAACAACTTTTTTATCAAAAAATCCATAGATGTATTTATCAGTGTAAGCGATTTCTTTATATCCATCAACCAGTGCTTTTTTAATCATTTCTTTCATTTTTATTTCCCTTTCTTTTCTGTTCCCTTATCTTTAATCTTATTATACTCTATCTGATTCGGTTTGTCAAGAACTTTTTTTATTTTTTTATTTTCTTTAGGGCTGTCAGCCCGAACAGTGAACCAATGGCGTGTCGCTCATCAACCCACTGTTCTGTGGGCTTCCGCATTCCCTTTTCCCTTTCCTTGATTATAATATACCACACCCCAATCCAATAGTCAAGCATTATCGCAAAAAATAATGCACAAAATTTGCGGTCAAAGTTTGTGCATTATTACGCATTGTGCAAAGTGCCGAATTTCGGGATGCCGACCTACAGAAATTTTGTGCATTTTTTCTCTTGACAAATGCTATCGCCTATGTTATACTGAAACAACGCGCGCGCGCCGCCCAAAATAAAAGGGTCGGACCGTAAAAGTCCAACCCTTTATTATAACATGAAATCAAAATCTTGTCAAGGCTTTTTCAACTTCATCTGCTGTGCAGGTGATTCCAGTAGCATACTCAATGTAGCCTGCCACCCCTGCATAATTCGCGGGCTTGCATCTGGGGTTCAATGCGTGCTTACGTTCCTGCTCTCGCTCGTCCGCAATCATGTTGCTAATTGTTAAGCTGTGATTAATAATTGCTTCAACTGAATTCATTGCCATTTTGAATGCCTCTCTTTCATTTGATAACTTTATTATACTCTTAATACATTACTTTGTCAAGTATTTTTTTCAATTCTTTTTTATCATTTTTCTTTCTCTTATCATCAAACACCGCAGGTCTTGTACCAACCCAGACCGCACGTTCTTCTTTCTTTGCCTTTTGGATTTGAGCTTTTGTCATACCTTTGTATTTGAATTGCTCAGCTTGTGCTTTCATTTGTTTCTCTTTACTTTTGGATTTTCTACTCATGTTCTACATCTCCTTTACTATGTATTTATTATAGCATGAGGTTGACCTTTTGTCAATCCCTTTTTTAAATTATTCTTCTGTATCTATTGGACAAGTCACAGCTGCTATGAAAGCTAAAAATAAAGTTTCATCTCTTAAACTTGAATCTTCACACAGCTCGCAGAACCAGATGGTCTTTTCATCTTCCATACCTCTTGTCTTGATAACTTCATCCATCATTTCTTTTCTTGTCATTTCCTTTTCCTCTCTTTCATTTGATACATTAAGTATAACACAAGGGGTTGAGTTTGTCAACCCCTATTTTATTTTTTTATCTTTCTCTTAATCCATGTATTACTATTGTATGACCGCAATTATCACAGGTGTAATAGTATTCATCATCACCATTCTTGTGATGTACTGTACTTGTGAACTTATAAGGCTGATTACATTCTGTACAGTATCCGTTGTTCCATGCTTCATCATCACCTTTATTCTGTAATGTTACTAATCCGCTGATACCGCATCCAATAGCGACCGCAATTATAATTCCCATTATCCACTTTACTACTGGTTTGCTATCCTCTGCAATCATGTTCACAATACACAATGCCATGAATCCACCAACTACCATGCTGAATAAAACCGCCATAATAATAAACTCTACTGTATAACTCATTTTCAATACCTCTCTTTTCTTTTCTATGTATTCATTATACTACTGGATAACTCATTTGTCAATAGGTTTTTTATTTTATTTTTATTTTTTATTTTGTTTTCCTTTCCTCTTGACACTATTATAATAACACACATGCGGTTACTTGTCAAGTCTTTTAATAAAAAAAAGTGAGGAAAAATCCTCACTTTTAAAATCAATCTTCATTCATTTCAATGATAGCATTGCCGTCTGCATCACGTCCCCATGAGCCATTGAGCCAACCTGTGTACCTTGTTGATACAATTTCATCATCATAGATACACACTGTACCCATGTTGTCCATTACCATTGAGCAGAAGTCTCCAACCATCCAGTCCTCAATGCCTGTGAATGACCATTCATTGCCACTAAAGTCTACACAATACACAACGTCCTCTGCTTCATCAACCTCTGTTACTACAGCCAGAGCCGCGTACACATCACGCTCACATGTATCATCTACTGGATTGCTTGCGGCGAGTGCTGTGTTACAGCCTGTCATCATCATCACTACCATCACCATCATCATAATCACTTTCTTCATTATTCTTACCTCTCTTTCATTTGATAAGTTTATTATACAGTATAACCGCCCATTTGTCAAGCCTTTTTTGTAAAATATTTTTTGTTAATTTTTTAACAATCTCCGCCCTATTTACTAAAAAGATTGTTTGCGTTAATTAGTCCAGTGTGCACTAATCCAATAGACTCGTATCATTTATTGTATCATAGATTCGGGAAAAAGTCAATGTACAAATTGCACAAGATTTCGCAACGATTTTTGTGCAGAATACCTATTGACAGCAAACAAGGCGTGCCAGGACCGCCAGCGCGCCTATGTGCCATGGTACACGTATGCCCCTATCCTGGTACCCCCTACCCCTATACCCATGGTACCCCATACCTACTACCTACATACATACATGCATTGATACATTTGTTTTATTTATTTATTTATCTTATTGTCTTTGTCTTTGTTTATCTTATTGTCTTTGTCTCTCTTCTCTCTTGTTCTCTCTCCTCTCGCTCTCTCCTTGCCCTTGGCAAGGCCTGCCCTTGGGCAGAGGCAGCAGGTCTTATCTTTCTTGTGTGTGCCAATGTTTTATTTTATTTAATTATTATCCAGCAGTACACATGTATGGTAGGTATGTATGTATCCACATGTACTGTATAGTGTATGTGTATGTATCATCTATTATACATGTATCCAACAGATGTATGTATGTACATAGTATAGTGTGTACTATGCTGTGTGCATGCGGTCCTGTGTATGTATAGTAGTATACATGGTGTGCTGTGTAGTATGGACTACCTGTGTATGGTGTGCCCTTAGTGTATAGTCTATGTGTATCACATACATGCTATACATAGTGTGCTATTTATTCTTTAGTATGTTTGTGTATAATAAAAAGGCATTGTGTATCATACACAATGCCTACTTCAAACTCATTTTAATTTCAAATATTTTTTATCTGTTTTGACGGGCCCGCAAGATGCGAGGTCACCCCGTCGCTTCTCAGAATAGCGGCAATACCTTTGTTGTGTGTTTCTCAGATACTTCTGAGATAAAAAAGTCATCAAGTGTTAGTGAGATAGTGTTATGGGGGGTAGTATTTCGGGAAAAAAATTTTTTTCGTTTTGATTTCGATTTTGCTCTGGGCAACTTTGACACGAAAAGTGTTTTAAGTTTCGGTTTTACAAAACCATCTTTTGACACGAAAAGTATCTTAGATTTCGGTATTATCTTCAAATATTTATCAACTTCAAAATTACAGATAAATTCATCCAGGTATTCCCATCCCCAATCATTATACATCCATCCCTATCTTTCAAACAAGGTTGTACAAGATATAAAATCTCTCTATAACTTACATCATCTAAAACATATGCTTTATCAACTCTTTGAGCCCCTAATATCTCCCCATCATTTATGGGAAAAATAATAAATTGGGTCCCATCTCCCTTATCTAACTCTTCTTTAGCTCTCTTTCCATAAGAAACGTTTCTACAAAATATTCCAACTTTCCTACATTCGTCCATCATTGTTTTTAAATTTAAACCAGTCCTTAAAAGAATCCATAGAAGCTTTGCCAGTATAAATTAAAAAGGTTTTACAACCAATTCCCACAATATAAATCATAGCAAAACTTCCTGCACAAATTCCAATACTTTTACCTAAGGCTTCAAGCCCCAATCCTAATGCTTCCATTACTCTTCATCCTCAATATATTTCTGAAGACTCTCAGGTACTTCAACACCACATTCTACGAACGCAGCAACGGCTTCCCGCAACTTCTGATCATCATCTATTGGACTTGCCATACAAATACACTGTCTACCATCAATGATAGCTGTGAATAATTCCAAATCAGAACCTTCCTCAAGAAACATTCTATCTCTTAATCCTTTTGGAATTGTGATTCGTCCTAAGCTATCAATTTTTCTACTTGTGTTTTCAGGAATTAACTGTTTCATCATTGTTCTCATATTTATTGTTCTCCTTTGTACATTTCTTATTAAATTTCTTGCAAAACAAATTACATTGTCTCTCACCTGTTTCACAAGGAAAATGATTCTCTAACATATCCAATTTATTATATCTCATAATATATGCGTAAAAATGTTCCCAATCGAAATTATCAAAAACCCTCTGCGCAATGTATCTTTCTCTTTTATCTATCCAATCATCCACGCTAATTCGAATACCTTGCGGTTCTTCATAATCTCGGTCCATTCTTCGTCTTCGCCAGTCAAAAGGATATATATAACCGGCTTCCCGCATTACTTTAGTAAAATCTGAGCTATATTGCATACAAGCTGCTCCATAAGAAGAAAGTATCATAACTAATATTTTGAAAATGGGTCCTCATTATCCCATCCTTCTGGAAAAATACAATCTAATAAACTATTTAATACGTTTACTAAAAAGAAACATGGCGCACCAATTAAAAATATAAACATTGCCAAACATCTATCAATATTAGAGCTTTGCGACATAGGCTCTATAAATTGAAAGCATAATGTACAAAACATTAATAGCCAAAAGAATACAATAATTTGTAACATTTTATCTTCTCTCCTTTTTTATTTTACATAGACATTTTAACATTTTTTTTCTATTTTGTCAAAAATTTGACTTAGGCTGGGAATTCTGTTATAATATATTTAGGTAATGGAGGTGACTATTATATTAAAATTAAATTATACTCTCACCTCAGCTGAAGAAAGATTAGAGTTAGTAAATAAAATTCTTGAGGAGAATAAAGAACCCAATGAGGCATATTTAGAAATCCTCGCAGAATACTTAGTAATTCCAATAGAGCGAGAAGAGAGACGACAACATAAGATTTTAACTGACAATCGCATGGCTACAGTTAATAAAAGAGAAACTTCTTTTGAAGGTTTAGTCTCCCAACTTGAAAATGGCGAAGATGGTATTTATAATTTATTAGATGATGGAAAAGGTAAAACAACAATATTTCAACCAAAAGTAACGATAACTAAAAAAGATGTAGAAGAAATTCCCTATTTAAAACAGATAAGAGATGCTATAAAAGTTTGGGAAGAAAAATTAAAAACCGCATCAGGTAGAGAAGCTTTTATTATTAAAAAAGCCATTATTGATTTGCGGAAAGACCAATACGTTATTAAAAATTCATATAAAAAACCAATCGTGTTTAGTAGAATAACACGTTCAAAACATATTACTAAATTTGAAGATTCATTTAGATTTGATGATGAAAATTATATTATTCCAGAAGGATACTCATTTTGCGACCCTGCGGTTTGCTCTGCAATCCTTTGCAATTACTCTCGTTTAAAAGAAGAAGGATTTGGGGACTTTGAAGGTGATGCGTGGTATATGATGGAAGATTTTGATGATTTATGCGGACGTGCATTGTCCGACTATCCCTTATATGAGCGTATTGTGTCGGACAAGATTGATGGCATGCAAAATATTGAAATACAGGCCGATATTGAAGAACAATTTGCAGTTAAACATAGTTTAGAATATATTTCCAGCTTATGGAGGAAAAAGATTCCGAAGATTATTGCTTCACAAGCTGAAGATGATACATTGAATTGGTATTTTCTTAATAAAGAAAAAGGTAAATATAAGCGTTGCAGTAGATGCGGCGAGATTAAATTAGCACATAATAAATACTTCAGTAAAAATAAGACAAGCAAAGATGGATTTTACAGTATTTGTAAAAAATGCCGAAATAAAAAGGACAAGAAATAATAATTTCGGACATCCAGAAGTCTTAGTCAGTAAAGGGGGAATTTATTATGGCAGCAGGAGATACAAGATTCTGCGATAAATGTAAAAAAACAATTAATGAAAAAGAATTTTATGGTTCAAATAATTTAGAAAAATATCCTGACGGAAAATTAAATACTTGCAAAAAATGTTTAACTATGCATGTAGATAATTGGGACCCTAATACTTACCTATGGATTCTACAGGAGTGTGATGTACCTTATGTTCCAGAAGAATGGCAAAAATTGCTTGCGAAATATGGTCAAGATAGAAGTAAAGTTACAGGAGTAACAATTTTAGGCAGATATCTTTCAAAAATGAAGTTAAAGCAATGGAAGCAATATCGTTGGAAAGATACTCAGTTTTTGCAAGAATTAGCCGACCATAAGACAGAAGAAGCGATGAAAAGAGCTGGATATGGTGCGGCCGAGATTACCAAAGTAGTGATGGAGAATCGAGCTACAATACCAGAAGGAGATGTAGAAGTTCCGGTATATGATGACAGCTCATATATGAATATGTCGGACGCCGGCTTGGGAGCTCCGCCCGCAGACGATTACTTTGCCGATGAAGGCGATGATGATATTTGTGCTGACTTAACTGATGAAGATAAAAGATATTTGCGGCTTAAATGGGGAAAAGCGTATAAACCCGAAGAATGGGTCCGACTGGAACAACTCTATTTAGAGATGAAGAAGTCATATGATATTCAAGGTGCCGGTCATGAAGATGTATTAAAATTAGTATGCAAGGCCTCATTAAAAACCAATCAGCTTCTGGATATAGGGGATATTGATGGCGCTCAGAAAATGTCAAAGATGTATGACATGCTTATGAAGTCTGGTAAATTTACTGCGGCACAGAATAAAGCTGATAATGGGGAATTTTTAAATTCTATTTCAGAGTTTGTAGTATTATGTGAAAAAGAAGGCTTTATACCTCGTTATTATACAGAAGGTCCAAAAGATAGAGTTGATGAAACTATTTTGGATTTAAAAGATTATACTCATAGTCTTGTAGTAGAAGAAATGAATTTAGGTAATCTTATTGAAAATGCTGTTAAACAAATGGCTATTGAAGAGTCTAAAGAAGAAGATGAAGATGTTGAGGAAGAATTATCATTTGAAGAGATTGAAGCTTTAAAAGACGAAGATTTTGAAGAATATGGAGATTTCATTGAAGAACAAGAAGAAGACGATGAAGAAATGTTAAGACAAATCCAGGAGGACAGATAATATGGCTTTACAAGATTTATTAGATTTATCTGATTCTCGAAAAAAAATTGGTCTCTCAGAAGAACGTGTGCGGGCTGTTATAAGTATAGGCCGCCAATACATTGCCTATTGGAGAGAATATCCTGACATGTTTGTTGATTACCTTTTGGAAATGGGAAATCCTCAAGACTTTAAATTTTTCTTTTATCAAAGAGTGTTCTTGCGAATTGCAATGAGACATCAATACGTTTATGCAGTATTTCCTCGTGCGTATTCAAAATCATTTTTATCAATTATGACTTTAATGATTAGATGTATTCTTTATCCTAAATGTAAACTCTTTGTTACTTCTGGAGGTAAAGAGCAGGCTGCAGGTATTATGAAAGAAAAGGTTCAAGAGATATGTAACCTAATACCCGCGTTTAAACAAGAAATTGACTGGACTCGTGGAAAAACTCTTGAAGGAAAAGATTATGCAAAATATGTATTTCAGAATGAATCTTATTTTGATAATATTGCGGCAAGAGAGAGTTCTCGTGGTAAACGTCGACACGCCGGAGTTATTGAGGAATGTGTAGGTGTAGACGGACAAATTCTTTCAGAAGTTATTATTCCTACTATGAACATTTCTCGTATGTGTATGGATGGTTCAACTCATCCAGAAGAGCAATTAAATAAATCCCAATTATATATTACTACTGCTGGATATAAAAATACATATCCTTATGATAAATTAATACAGTTCCTTGTATGGCAAATCGTAAAGCCAGAAAAAGCCATGATTATGGGCGGTACTTATAAGATTCCTGTATTAGTTAAATTACTTGATAAAAACTTCGTAAAAGACCTGAAGATGGATGGTACATTCAATGAATCATCTTTTGCTCGTGAATATGAATCTAAATGGTCTGGTACAGTTGAAGATGCATTCTTTAATTCAGAAAGTCTTGATAGAAATAGGATTTTGAAACAACCAGAAAAAGAAGCCTCTGGACGAATTGGAAAAGGTGGTTTCTATGTGCTGTCGATGGATGTTGGTCGTAAAGGGTGCGATTCAGTCGTTTGTGTTTTTAAAGTTACACCACAGCCACAGGGAGTTTCATTAAAGCAGTTAGTTAATATATTTACATTAAGTGATGAACATTTTGAAGACCAGTGTATAAAAGTAAAAAAACTATTTTATAAATTTAAAGCTAAACGTCTTGTTATTGATGGTAATGGTCTTGGTATTGGTCTATTAGATTATTTAGTTAAACCGCAAATAGACCCAGATACAAATGAACTATTTCCAGATTTTGGCGTTTATAATGATGAAGATGGATATTATAAAAAATATAGAACTCAAAATTGTGAGCAGGATGCTTTATATGTAATTAAAGCAAATGCGCCAATTAATACTGAAGCTCATGCGAATGCTCAAACTCAACTTTCTTCTGGAAAAGTTAAAATGTTAATAGATGAGCGTGTTGCAAAAACAAAATTACTTGGAACTAAGGTTGGTCAAAACATGACTCCTGAGGAAAGGGCAGAATATTTAAAACCATTCACCTTAACTTCTATATTAAAGGAAGAAATGATGAACCTTCGTGAAGAAACAGAAGGTGTAAATATTATTCTAAAACAAGCAAATAGAGGTATTAGAAAAGATAAATTTTCTGCTTTTGAATATGGATTATATTATATTAAACACGAAGAAGATAATAAGAAAAAGAAAAAGAAATTTAATGCTAAAGAGTGGTGTTTTTTTAACTGATATAATTTTAAATAATTCCAATCTTTTGAAATTAAAAATATGATATAATGGAGAGTAAGGAGGCGTAAATAAAAAGTGGATGCAAGTTTTGGAGAACGTAAGATACATGAAATATTAGAAGAGTCGGGTTTAGATTATAAAATGGAATATATCTTTCCAGATTTGCGGAGCTCAAGTGGACGACCTTTAAGATTTGATTTTGTCATATTTGATGATGATGGACATATTGATTTTATTATTGAATATCAAGGAAAACAACACTATGAGCCAAGTGCAAAATTTGGTGGCAAAAGAGGTTTCTATCAACAACAGTTTAATGATAATAAAAAAAGACGTTTTTGTGCGCTACATGATTTTAACTTAATTGAAATTCCATATACAGAAGAAAACCTCCTTTCATACGATTATATAATGAGAAAAGCTGGATACTAAAAGGAGGTGAATTTTTGCGTAACAGACAGGAAGAGATTCGGTCAAAAGGCTTTGATATGATTAATTCTCGTCGAGGATATGAAGGTCCAATAGATTATGGAAAGATTAAAGTTGGAACTAAAACCCTTGATGATGCTGTTTTAAATCTGGGTTCAATGCCTAAAATCCGACATGACTTTGGAAATAAGGCATTTATACTTCAAGCCATTAGTGAGAGGAATTTACCTTTAATAAGAGAAATTTCTAATTATTTTTATAATACAAATGGTATTTATTCTAAGGTATGTGATTATTTTGCTTATCTATATAGATACGATTGGTATATAACACCGGAAATTAAAGATGAATCAGAAAAGTCTTTTGAAAAAGCTTTAATTGATTTTAATAATATTTTGGGCTATCTTGATAACTCACATGTTAAGAAGGTTTGCGGTGATATTGCCAGTGAGGTTGTAAAGAACGGAGCTTATTATGGGTATATATCTCCATCAAGAGACGGATTAGTTCTACAACAATTACCAATTAATTATTGCAGAACAAGATTTAATATTGGCGATATGCCAGTAATTGAATTTGATATGCGTTTCTTTGATGAAAACTTTAGAGATGTTAATTATAGAATGAAAATTCTAAGAATGTTCCCTAAAGAGTTCCAAAAGGGATATGTATTATATAAACAAGGTAAGTTAGAACCTGATACAGAATATTATCCATTAGGTCGTCGTGATAGTCATTTAGTTAATACTAACACACAATTAAATTGGCGTCCTGGTTATTGGTATACTCTTGAGCCAGGTTCTGCGGTTAAATTTTGTTTTAATAATGGCGACCAGCCATTATTTATAAATGCGATTCCCGCAATCTTAGATTTGGATGCGGCACAAGATTTAGACCGAAGAAAACAAATGCAACAACTTTTGAAAATCGTTATACAAAAATTACCACTTGATAAAAATGGTGATTTGATTTTCGATGTAGATGAAGCCAGAGACATTCATAATAATGCTGTTGAAATGTTGCAACATGCTATTGGAGTTGATGTTTTAACAACTTTTGCAGATGTACAAGTTGAAGATATGGCTGATTCTAATACCACAACTACATCAGACGATTTGGAACGTGTCGAGAGAACTGTGTATAACTCTTTAGGTGTTTCAAAGAACTTATTTAATACAGACAGTAATTTATCTTTGGAGAAATCAATCCTTCAAGATGAATCTACAATGCGAGTTTTACTTTTACAGTTTAATTCATTTTTTGATAAGATTACACAACAGTTGGGAAGCAATAAAAAGAAGTATAATTATAGATTTTATATGCTTGAAACAACTCAGTATAATTATCAGAATTTAGCTAAAATGTATAAAGACCAAGTTCAAATGGGATATTCAAAGATGCTCCCGCAAATTGCTATGGGACATTCACAAAGTTCTATTATTCATACTGCATTCTTTGAGAATAAAGTATTGAAGTTAAGTGAGATTATGATTCCTCCTCTTATGAGTTCTACTTTAAATGCAGACTCAATTTTGGGTACTAATAATCAAAATAATAACTCAAAAAATCAAAAAACATCAGAGGAAACAAAATCTACAGCTTCTACCACTAAAACAGTAAAAACAAGTGACGGTGCTGGGCGTCCTGAGAAGGCTGATAGTGAGAAGAGTGAAAAGACAATTCAAAATAAAGAATCTATGTAGGGAGGATTAAAGATGGCACACTCAAGTGTAAGTTTAGAAACCCCTATTGAGTTTATAAATATCACTCCTCTTAATCCTCTTATTTCAAAATGTCAGATTAAAGTTTGTTATGTTCAAGATACACCAAATAGAAATGGTAGTATCATTACTGAAGAAGTTGCGAGAAAAATTGCAAATAGTCTTCCTGGTAGTCCAATTGTAGGATATTACAATAAAGCTACTGGAGATTTTGAGCAACATAACAAACAAATCGACATTTCAAATGGAGAGTTTAAGTTGACTGATTCAACAAGACCTTATGGTTTTGTAGATTTAGGCGCAAAGGTTTGGTTTCAAGATTTCTTAGATGATGGACAAACCGTCCGTAAATATCTCATGACTGAAGGATATTTGTGGACAGGTCAATACCCAGAATGTCAAAGAGTAATTGACAAGGGTAATAATGAATCTATGGAATTACATAAAGAAACTTTAAATGCAACTTGGACAAAAGATGAAAGTGGAAAACCGCAATTCTTCATTATCAATGAAGCAATTATGGAAAAACTTTGTATTCTTGGAGAGGACTTTGAACCTTGTTTTGAAGGCTCATCTGTAACAGCTCCAAAGGTACAATTTTCTTTTGATCCTAATTTTACCACTCAATTTAATTCTATGGTAAAAGAAATGAAAAATTTATTAGATAAAGGAGGAACGCAAGTGTTTACTACTTATGCAGTAAAAGTTGGTGACTCTCTTTGGAATGCTTTATATGCTCATACAAAAGATACATATAGTATTGCAAGAGTATGTGAAGATGAAGGACAAAAATATGCCGTTCTTCAAAATAGAGCAGACCAAAAGTATAGTAGATTAGACTTTTCTTTAAACGCAGAGAATGAGGTTATGTTTGCAGATAATGTAAAGGATATTGAATATACTCCATCAGGAGATGTTCAGTTTGCGTTAGCTGACATTGAGGCCTTTGAGACTGAGTTCAAGAAGAAAGAAGAAGAAGAAAAGGCTAAGAAAGGCGATCCTGAAAATAAAGATCCTGAGCAGAAAAAGGATGATCCTGACAAGAAAGATCCTAAAGAAGATCCAAAGGCAGACCCAAAAGAGGATCCAGATAAGAAAGATCCTAAAGAAGACCCTAAAAAGGATGACCCAAAGGACCCAGGAAAAGAGGACCCAGAGTCAGATGACGAGGACAAAAAAAATAAAAAAGATAAAAAGAAAACTCAATATTCATTAGAAGAGATACCAGAATATCAAACTCTAAAATCTGAATATTCTGCATTAGAGGGGCAACTTTCTACCTTAAAAGCCCAACTCGCATCTCTTGAGCAGTTTAAGCTCGATACAGAAAGAGTTAAGAAACAGGAAATGATTGATAAGACTTTCTATATGCTTTCCAACGAAGATAAGAAAGATGTTATTGACCATATTGACGAATACTCATTAGAAGATATTGAATCTAAACTTTCAGTAATTTGTGTTCGTAATAGAGTTAATTTCTCAGCTCTTGAAAATGATGATAACCCATTGAATGGACCAACAACTTATAATCTTGGTAACGTTCAATTTGGAGACCAATCAACTCCAGCATGGGTTCAGGCTGTTTTAAAAACTGCAGAAACATTAGATTAATTAAGGAGGAATAAATAAATGGCTTTTAAAGACTTTTTAACCGCAGGTTTAGATCGTGCAGGCTTAAAGTCTCAGGCAGAGTATGTTGATTTTGGATTCGGTCAAGTAGAACCAAATCATCTTTCAGCTCAAAGAACTGGACAAATTTATGCACAGCTCCCTGCAGCTCCAGCTATTACCATGCTTGAGCAAGGTCAGTTTGTAAAATATGATTATGCCGCAAATGATAACGGTATTGGAGAAGTTAATTTCACTGGTAATGGCGAATGGATGCTTGTTTACAATGAAATTAAATTATATAAAAACCACTTAGATGGAACAAAACAGTGGGATTGTGAATTCGTAATGCACAAGGATGATTATCAAGCTCGTATCTATAGTCCATATGACTATGAGCAAGCTGAGATTGAGTATCATGATTGGCATAGACTGAATGGAACTGATGAAAAGGGAAAAACAAGTATGACTGTTAATACTTATGTTTCTCTTGATATTGAAGGAAAGACTGTTACTATTGATGGTGAAAGATATGCTGTTACTGGAGATGCAGAAACAGGACGTAAGTTTACTTACAAAGGAACAGAATATGAATTAGATGAAAATGGTCAGTCTAAGAAACAAGTTCCAGTAGAATATACATATGATGATGTTACAGCTGATGTAGCTGATATCTATGAAATGGGATGGACAAACGATCCATGGAAGAGACTTGGTATTTATCGTGAAAGAAAAATGCCTAAAGGAACTACAATGGTACCTCGTGTATTTAAGACCAATGTAGGAGATATCTTCACAACTAATACAATTGGTGAAACAGAAGTTTCTGTTGGAGACGTATTAACACCACGTGTTAAAGATGGTATCTTAGCTAAAGTTACTGAAGATGCTGCAGCTGGCACAATGAAATGGCAAGTAGTTAAAGTTTATACAATGCCTGATAATCAAAAGGGCGTAAAAGTTATGCGTATAGCGTAAGGAAAGGAGGATAATATTAATGTTAGATAGAAAAAATCTTGTATCTCTAATGAAAACAGTTGCTAAAGCTGATCCTTCCGCTCCTACCGCTTATAGCTTTAATGGACAATCTTTAAGCTACGATGCTATGAATCAGACTTTACGTAATGAATTAAATGAGTTGGCAGGTACTTATTCCCTATACAGAGAGAATAAGAACTTAATCTTCTCTATGATTGAAGAAACACTTGATGAAGTTCTTCCAAAGAAAGTTATTCAGCAATATGATCAGTTTGCTGAGGTTAAGACTTTTGCACAGGGTGACAAACCTATTTTCCGTCGTCCATTAGCAAACAGAAATCGTGCTAAACAGTTCATCACAAGAGTAGGTCTTGCTGGAATGTACGAAGTATTCAAACTCGGACCAACCGAGGCAGAAAGCTTCGAAGTACGTACAAGCGCTATTGGAGGCGCTGCTCAGATTGGATTTGAGGAGTTCCTTGATGGACGTGTTGACTTCGCTGAAGTTACAAAAATTATTATGGATGGTATGGATGAATTAATCTATAAAGAAATTGCATCTGCATTAAAAGCATCTATTAATCAGCTTCCACCAGCAAATAGAGTTGCTGCTAATGGATTTGATGAAGCTGCTATGGATAGACTTATTACTATTGCTGCTGCTTATGGAACACCTACTATCTATTGTACATATGAGTTTGCTGTTCGTATGATTCCACAGGAAGCATGGAGATATACAGAAGCCATGAAGACTGAACTCTGGAATACAGGACGTTTAGCTAACTATAAAGGCACTAAAGTTATTATTCTTGAGCAAGGTTTTGAGGATGAAACTAATACTCGTAAATGCATCGATCCTGGATATGCTTGGGTTATTCCAACTGGAGCAGATGGAAAACCTGTTAAAGTTGCTTTTGAGGGTGGTACAATTGTTGATGAATTCAACAACTATGACCGTTCTCGTGAAATTCAAGTATATAAGAAAGTCGGCGTAACATGTATTCTTGCTAATAACATCTGCGCTTACTGTGATACATCATTACTTGGTAAAATGTATACTTGGGATCTTGATGGAGTTACTGGAAAAGTTGCTACTTATGATGGCAGAAAATCTGGAACTTTAGTTTAATAAAATACCGTAATATATTATTAGGGGAGAAGGGAACGTAAGTCTCCCTCTCCCCTTATTTTTAGTTGGAGAAAAAGGAGATTAATTATGATTACTGAAAATACAATGTATAATGTAAAGAATAGAAGTTCAAGCGTTGTCGTTTATAGAATCCCTGAGACGAATCTTCGTAGAGAATTTGCGCCAGGAGAGACAAAGAGAATTCCATTCGGAGAGTTAGAAAAATTAACATACCAGAGTGGCGGAAGAGAACTTCTTGAAAACTTTCTACAGATTTTGGAAGAAGAAGTTACTACTGATTTAAACGTTAATAGAGAGCCAGAATATAATATGTCTGAGGCACAGATTCGTGATTTATTATTAACAGGGTCTCTGGATGCCTTCTTGGATGCACTTGACTTTGCTCCTATTGGCGTTATTGATTTAATCAAAACAATGGCAGTAGGTCTTCCATTAACTGATTTGAATAAAAGACGAGCTTTAAAAGAAAAAACCGGTTTTGATGTTGATAGTGCTCTTCGTCATGTTGAAGAAGAAAAGATTGCTGAAAAGCCTTCTACTGGCATTAATACATCTGGTGCCGCACCTACTCGTAGAGTACAGCCTGCTGCACAAGAAGGAACAGCTCGTAGAACTACACCTAAATATAAAGTAGTTGAAACTAGAAGTGAATAATTAAAAAGGAGGACATTATAAATGGCAGAAGGAACACCTTTCTCAGCTATATATAATTACTTTCTTGGAAAAATCACTGATGATATGTATATGGAGTTAACTCCAGAAGACACTATAAAAGATCTCCAAAGACTTCTTATTCAAGCCATTCCAGGGTTTGAATTTCCTCGTAAGAATCTGGATAGCTATGAAATTAAAGTTGTTCAGATGAAAGAGGATGAAGTTCTTCCAGATGATTTTATTATTGGTGTCATTTGGAATGACCTTTCAGATAATACTGTTGACGTTCCAGATGTTATAGTAGAAAAATCCGCTTTTGCGGAAGAGCTTACTTCTGAAGAAATAAATATCCTGGCTCTTTTAATGAAACAAGGTTGGGTTCAGAGACAGGTTACTTCTATTGAAAATACCAGAATGAAATATTCTGGTTCTGATTTTAAAATGATTTCACAAGCAAACCATCTTCAAAAATTACTTTCTCTTTTGGAAGAATCAAAAAGAGATTCTTTCCATATGCAAAGATTATATAAGAGACGTAAAAAAGATAGAGATGGACACTATGAGTCAAATTGGTCTGTATTGAGGGAAAAAAGTGCTTTGCGATAAGTATGAGATTGAATTCTCTCAAAAAACTATTCAGAAGACTGTTCGTCGTTTAACCAACCAGCTTTGGAAATTAATTCCAATGAGAGAAAATGACGAAGATTGGTATAAACAATTACAAACTGTAACATTGGAGATTGCGGGACTGAATGAACTTTTCATCAGTCCTACTTTTTTACAATTATTAAGTAAATTAGAAGGGTTGCAAATTAAAGAGGTAAGTTTTGAGTTGTATCGTAAGACTATTTTTGAATGTATTAATATCTTACAGGAACTAAACTAATGTCAGGTTATGATAAGAAAATAAAACGCAACACTTCTTTAAATTTAATGGTGGGCCGCCTTGATATATATGACGGAACGCAGGAACGTCCAGATGATTCAGAGAAAGAGAATACAACTTCTAACTTAGATGGATTAAAAGATCAAATTCTAAGACTTCATCAAGGTGGAGGTTATTTACAGCAAGATAGAATGATAGCTGATAAAAAAAGGTCTTTAGATAGAGCTTTATTGTATTCTTACCAAGCTTGTACAATTAAAAGAATTGCTTGTACTGATAACATGGATAATAGTACAATTTATCCAAATGTGAATCATTTAAACAATAAAGAAATATGTAGAGCTTTAATTAATCCAGATAAAAACAAAATGGACTATGATGATAAAATTGTTTCAGTACCATATGAAGACAATTATCATCCTGGGGATGTTTTTGAATGGGTTGGAACTAATACTTATTGGATGATATATCTTCAAGAATTAGAAGAGAGAGCATACTTTCGAGGGGAAATTAGAAAATGCTCTCATCAAATTAATTGGGAAGATGAAAATGGAGAACATTCAACTTATGCTGCAATTCGTGGTCCAGTTGAAACTAAAATTAATTATATCCAAAAGCATCAAATAAGTGTAGATACTCCAAATTATTCATTAGATATCTATATCCCAAGAAATAAAGAAACTTTATCTTTCTTTAGAAGATATCAAAAATTTTATCTTCAAAGTAGAGAAGAGGGCGGTCCAATTATTTGTTGGAGAGTTGAAGCTGTTGATTGGATTTCTACTCCTGGAATTTTAGAAGTTACAGCTGTAGAATATTATATAAATGAAACCGAAGATGACCTTGAAAAAGGAATCGTTGGTGGATTAAAAGTTGACCCAATAGATCCAAATAAAGATTTAATGAGTATGGCTATAGAAGGACCTACATTTATTAAACCTAAACAACCTTATGAATATTATTGTAAAGGATTTAATAGTGGGGCTGAAGCTTGGTCAGTTGATACTAATAAGTATCCAGTTGAATTTAAAGTTGATCCTAAAGACCCAATGCATATTAAACTTATTTGGTTTAAGTCTTATCATGGTCAATTTGAATTGAAGTATGGTAATTATTCAAAGACAATAGTCGTTGAATCATTATTTTGAGTGAAAAAGGAGATTATATAAATGAAAGTAGAAAGATTTTCTTTACCTAAATCAAGTTTTCTTTCTATTGAGAAAGACATGGGTATTATTACAGACAAAGTTTTAAGTTGTGATAGATTGAAAAAATTATTATATTATACAACTGAAGATGCCTTAGATAAGCCTAACTTAACCATTGAGCAATCTAATATGTTATTTGGTAAAAATATAAAAATAGTACCAAAATTAACTGTTGATGGAAGTGTATTAAATTACATTATGATTAATTTTGATAATTTTAGTACAAATGCTACTAACCCTGAATTTAGAGATAATATTATTGAATTTGATATTATATGTCATTTTGACCAGTGGAAATTAAAAGATTTCCAATTAAGACCTTATAGGATTGCGGCAGAGCTTGATTCTATGTTAGACAAAAAGCATTTAACAGGAATTGGCGATTTAGAATTTTTAGGCGCAAATCAAATTATTTTAACAGATGAATTTGGTGGATTATGTTTAATGTATTCTGCTATTCATGGAGAGGAAGATAAAAAGGGGATGCCTAATCCGCAAGATAATATTTCTTTTTTAAGTGATTATAAAAAACAACATGGCCTAAAGGAATGATAAAATGGATACAAGATTAGCATTAATGACTGGTTGTGATTATCCTATTCCAGAGTGTCAATTGACATTGCATCAACCCACAATAAAAGAGATAGGGTTAATTGGAGAAAATGATTTTTTTACAGGCTCACAGTGCTTATCTATTTATAAAAGTATGTTCGTCACAGAGGACAAAAGTGCTTTAGACGATATAAATAATTTTCAAATATTTATGACAGTAATGAGGGATAAAGAATCTATGGAGAAAAAACATAGCGTCCTTCAAGTCTTAACTTTGTTTTTTCCTAAATATGACAAAGTTTTGTTTACTCCGCAATCATTACTTTTTCAGAGTAAAGAAGGAAATGTAGTTATTGATGAAAATAATTTTGATTTTCTTCAAGCAGCAATTCGAGAGGTTACATGTTCCAAAAGTGGACCAATGGACCAACAGGCTTTTAACCCAGCAAATGATAAAGCCAGAGAAATTGCAGAGAAGTTAATGAGGGGGAGACAAAGGGTTGCGGCCCAGAATGGTTCCGCAAACACGAGTATATTTAGTTTATATCTTTCTATTCTATCTGTTGGAATACCAATGCCTGTAACAGACTTGGTAAACTGTACAATGTTTCAATTATATGATCTCATGGAGAGATATTCACTATATATGAATTGGGATTTAGATGTGCGGACTCGTTTAGCGGGTGGCAAACCTGATTCTCAACCAGACAATTGGATGAAAAATATTCATCAATATTAAAAGGAGGAAAATGCACTATGAAATTTGGTGTTCGTGAAATTTGTGATGTTGTTTTAAGAGCAAAATCTGCACAAAAGATCGGAAATAAAATTTTCTATAAAAATGAACCTGTAATTTATTTCGATACATTGAAGACCTCCAGTATGGAAGGTGCAGCTACCACTGTATATGCACAAGGTGGTCGTGGTAATGCTCGTTTAGTAGCATGGGAAGGTGAGCGTACTGTAACATTCACCATGGAAGATGCTTTAATTTCTCCAGAAGGATTCATGATTCTATCTGGTGCAGGACTTATTGAAGCTACTGATGGAAAGCCAGTCTATCAGCATGTTACTGAAACAGTAGATAAAGGTGAAGTTTCTGTTAATGAAAAAAAGATGACAATTAAGATTTCTCAGAAACCTTATTTTGGAACTCAGCCTGCAGATGGTGAGTTTGAAGCAGCAAAAGAGGAAATGGCTTATGTAATGCTTATGAAAGATGGTGAAATCGTTTCTGAGCCTTATATTCCAGTACATGAAAATGTTACAATTGGAGCAGATGGAAGCTATACAATTAGCGTTGCAACTCATCCTACTTATGCAGAATTAACAAAAGCTGAAAAAGAAGAATTCAATAAGACTGGTATTACACCAGCTTCTCATACAGATTATAATATTAAATCTGATTTCCCAGAGTTTGATAGTGTTCTTGTTGATTACTATGTAGAACGTAAGGGAAATGCTAAACAGATTGAAATTACTGCTGATAAATTTGGTGGTAACTATTATCTTGAAGCTTCTACTTTATTCCGTGATCAAAACGGAGTAGATATGCCAGCTGAATTTATTATTCCAAACTGCAAGATTCAGTCTAACTTTACATTTACTATGGCTTCTTCTGGAGATCCAAGTACATTTACATTTACTATGGATGCATTCCCAGATTATACAAGATTTGATCATAGCAAGAAAGTTATGGCAGCTATTCAGATTATTGAGGATGCAGGTTCTCAAGACATTCATCGTCATAGTACAGAGCATGAGGATGCACATAACTTATTAACATTTTAATTTATAGGGGAAATATAGGAAACTATATTTCCCCTTATTTTGCGTTAAAGGAGAAAAAATGTTAGATTTTAAAAGAAACATAAATAGAGTTTATAAAAATAGAGAGCCGTTTTGGGGAAAATATGTTGAATTAAATAGTGTCGAAGTTCCAAGCTTAGATGCGATTCAACAATATCAACTATCTAAAATTCAAATGTTTCAACAGCAAGCCACTCAAAGAGCTGCTAATAAATATGCAAATATTAATGCTTTATTTAAATCAGGCGCAATTAACTCACTTCCATCTGAATATAGCCAAGATGAAAATCAAACTTTAGATAAAATTATCACTAAATTAGTTACTTTATTAAATTCAACTTATAGTGGAAAAAATAAAGATGGTTCTTTTAATTATGAAAGACTTAATAATCAATTAAGTGCATTAAGACAAGCTATTGAATCTACTAATAATGCTTTAACTGGGGCAGGTGCAGATGGGATACCATCTCAATATTTAGATAGAATTGATGAAGCTATTTCTGCTTGCGGAATGGGAGATTTAAGTAAAGAGACTTTATCTACTTGGTTTAAACAATTAAATTTATTTAAAGGTAATTTAGTAGAAGATTTAGGTGTTGAATGGTTAAAAGCCCAAAAGATTCCTAATATTACAACTTTAAACACAGGTTCTTTGAATTTACAAGGAGAAGTGTCTCAAGGCCGTCATAGAGGACAGTTAATTCAAGATTTAATGATGTTAGATATTTCTATTCCAAATATAGGGAATATTCCTATCACATATAAACCAGCAGGTAGCGATGCATATATTGATTCAACAATTAGTCAATTATTAGCTGATATGGCTTCGGCTTCTGGCAGTTCTAAACAAATTATTATTACTGATGAAGGATATGATACTTTATTAAGTTTATCTGCATTAAATATTCAAGCTAAAGCTGGTTTAAACCAAAAGCCTTGGAATGAAAATAAAAATACAAGTGTTTCTATTAGTGAATTTGATGCATCAGATGGGCTTGCTGTTTCTGCATATAAGACTTTTGAATTATTACATGAATTAGATCAAGATATTCATAATGCAAATGAAGATTGGGTTAAAACCAGTAGTAATGATTATAATATGTTAGCTGATTATGGTTTAGCATCATGTCTTTTTAAAATTTTACATCTTGAAGAACAAGGGAACCAATATCTATTAACTCCAGATGGTTTTGTTACATATACTGAAAGAATGGCTAAGTTAATGGAAAACCGAAAATCAAGAGTCCATATTAAAGGTAGAGTTACTGTAGATAGTAATACTCTTAATAATCAATATACTGTTGGTATGACTAATATAAACTAATATTTGACAAAACTAAAAAAATATGTTATATTTTATATAAAGAAGAGTTTTAAGGAGGCTATGTAGATGGCAAAAATTGGTTTTACAAAACTTTCTCTAAAGAGAAAAAACGAAGTAAAAACTATTACTATAAATAATAATCAAATTGAAATTAAACAGTATTTACCTGTTAATGAAAAATTAGATTTAATTGCAAGAGTAATTAATGGAGCGCATGATCAAAATAATTTTCCTAACCCAATTAAGATTGAAGTAATTGGTACATTAGAGATGATTATGGCATATACTAATATTTCTTTTACTGAAAAGCAAAAAGAAGATATTCCTAAGTTATATGACCTTTTAGAAGAAAATGGCGTTATTAAAGATATTATTTCTCAGATTCCAGAAGACGAATATAATTTTATTATTGATGGAATTAATAAAACTGTAGATGCGGTTTATACATATAATAATTCTGTTTTAGGTATTTTAGAAGCAGTATCTAAAGATTATTCTAATTTAGATTTTGATGCAACTCAAATTCAAAAGAAAATGGCAGACCCAGAGAATCTCAAACTGGTAAGAGATGTATTAACCAAATTAGGATAATATATCCTGCGTATCTTCTAAGAAAAATAGAGTTAAAAGGAAGAGAGTTTTAATTAACTCTCTTCCTTTTTTTTATTTTGCAAAATAAAAAAACTTATATTTGGAGAGAAAGGAGAATTTGAAGATGGCAAAACAATTAAATGTTAGTCTCGCTTTTACAGCTGATACTGGCCAGGCAAAAGCGCAGATACAGGATTTGCAATCACAGCTAACAAAATTAGCCACTTTAAACAAACCTAATAATACTAACGGTTTTATGATGACTTCTGAGTTAAAGGAAGCTGCAAAAGCCGCACAAGATTTAAAGAATAAATTACAAGCTGCAACAGATGTAAATACAGGTAAATTAAATCTTGATACATTAAGTCAATCTTTATCCAAGAGTGGAAAATCTCTTGAAACATATAGAAAAGCTTTATCAAACTTAGGACCTGCTGGAGATCAAGCATTTGCATCTTTAGCTACTTCTATTCAAAAAGCAGAAGTACCTTTAAAAACAACTAATAAATTATTAGATGAATTTAAAACCAGTTTAGCTAATACGGCAAGATGGCAATTATCATCCAGTATGTTACATGGATTTTTAGGTTCTTTGCAATCAGCTTTTTCATACGCTCAGAATTTGAATAAATCTTTAACAGATATTCAGATTGTAACTGGAAATAGTTCTGATTATATGGCAAATTTTGCGGGAGAAGCTAACAAAGCTGCTCAAGCACTTTCTACTACAACTAAAAATTATTCAGATGCTTCATTAATTTTCTTTCAACAAGGTTTAAATAATGATGAAGTTGCTAAGAGAACTGAAACAACTATTAAAATGGCTCAGGCTACTGGAGATAGTGTAGACCAAGTATCTTCATATTTAACCGCTATTTGGAATAACTTTTATGATGGTTCAGAATCTCTTGAGCATTATGCTGATATTATCACTAAATTAGGTGCGGCAACCGCATCAAGTAGTTCAGAAATTGCTGAAGGACTTCAACAATTTGCTGGTATTGGTAATACAATTGGTTTAAGTTATGATTATGCAACTGCTGCATTAACTACCTTAACAGCTAACACAAGACAGTCTGCAACTGAAATTGGTAACTCTTTAAAGACTATTTTCTCTCGTTTCCAAGGTGTAACATTAGGAGATACTCTTGAAGATGGAGTAGACTTAAACAAATACTCTAATGCGTTAAAAAAAGTTGGTGTTGATATTATTGATGTTAATGGCGATATGAAAGATATGGATACCATTCTTGATGAAACTGCAGACCATTGGGGCGGATTATCAAGAGCACAGAAGATGGCTTTTGCAGAGACTGCCGCAGGTACTATGCAATATACAAAGCTTGTTTCACTTATGGATCATTGGGATGATATGAAACAGAATCTTGCTTTTGCACAAGATGCTGATGGAACACTTGATGAACAAGCTGAAATTTATGCAGAATCTTGGGAAGCTGCTCAAAAAAGAGTTAGAGCTGCATGGGAAGCAATTTGGAATGATTTAATTAATGATGATTTCTTTATTACTTTATTAAATGGAGCAGAAGATGCTTTACATGCTATTGATGATGTTATTGATTCTATGGGCGGTTTAAGAGGCGTTATTCTTTTAGTAGGAACTGCTTTAACAACAGTATTTAGTCAAGAAATTGCGGGCGAAATTAATCGTTTAGCAGGAAACATTAGAATTATGACTGGCGCCGCAAAAGAGAATTCTACTCAATTAAAACAAGATGCAAGTACCCAAATTCGTAAAATGACAAGTGATTCTGTAGATAGCAGTACTGGAGAAGCTATGAATACAGTTTATAGCACTCAAGCTAATCTACAAGATCAATTAATTGCAAAGGCAGACCAAATAAGTGCTGAAAGAAAAGAAGAACTCCAAGGACTTTTAGATATTAACAGTGCTTTAGGTCAAGAAGTTATTCTTGCTGGTAAGGCCGCAGATGCTGCAAAAAGACAAGTAAAAAATCAACAAGAACTTTTAGCAAGTAAAATGAGAAGAGCAGGTGTTGCTGGAGCTAATGATGAATTAGATAATTTTACTTCTCGAATGGAATCTGTTGGAAAATTAAAAGCTAATTCTTCTAATGTATTAGAATCATTAGAAAAGACCAGTGAGCAAATTAAAAATAATGTAGATGAAGCAAGCAAAATATCCTTAGCACCATTAGAAAGTAGCTTTTCCAGAATGAAAGATGCTGCAATGGGAATTGAAAGTCAATTAAATGATGAAAGTGCTACAGATTTAATGGCTACAATTGAAAAAGCTGAAAATATGGTAAAAGCAGGTAAAGATGAAACTGGAAAATGGTTTGAACCTTCGAAAAAAAATTTACAAGAAATGATTACTTATCTGCAACATATTCAATCTCTTACCGATGAAGCTAATGATAATACTATGAATAAAGCTCCTGGAACAGAGGAAACAAGGGCTGCAGTTGAAGAACTTGGAGATCAAGCTTTTTTAGCAGGTCAACAACTTGAGCAAGCAAGTCAACAGAACGATCATTATGTTGAAAGCAGTGAGAATGTTAGTGATAGTATTAATGATACAGCTGGTTCTTTTGCTGATTTTGGACAAAAGGCTATCACAGTTGCAAATACAATTACTACAACTATAATGGTTGTTACTAATTTAAATAGTGCTATTAGTAATTTAAGTAATTCTGATATGACTTGGGGAGAAAAGATTACTGGATTATTGGGAACTATTTTAACAATGGCTCCAATAGTAATTTCTAATATTGTTCAAATTAAAACTACTTTTGGAGGTTTATCTGGATTAGTTGGTGCTGTAACTGGAAGTTTTTCAGCTTTAGGCTCTGCTATTGCCGGAGTAGTAACTACAATTGTAGGTACTATTGGAGTTGCTTTGACTGTCACAGCAGGTTTAGCAGCATTAGCCGCTGTTATCGCTATAGTAGTTGCTGTAGCAAATAGACCTATAACTTTAAAAGAGCAGTTAGAAGAAGCAACTGAAGCTGCAAATCAAGCTAAACAAGGTCTGCAAGATGCAAAAACTGCCGCACAGGATTTAGAAAGTGCTTTTAGTGGTTATGATTCAGTATTAGAAACTCTTAATAGTTGTACTCAAGGAACACAAGAATGGCGAGATGCTTTATTAGGCGTTAATGAATCTGTTATAGATATTTTATCTAATGCTCCTCAATTAGCTTCTATGACAAATGACGCTGGTGAAAGTGCAATCTATAGAGATGAAAATGGTGCATTAGCAATTCATGATTGGGCCAGAGAACAAGTTACTCATGATGCAAATCAAGAAAAAATCAATGCTCAAGCCGCAGTTTATCAAACGGATCAAAATAAACGAGATTTACAAGAACAACAAGATTATAAAGATATAGTCAATAAATTACATGATGAACTAGTTAGTGATATTTTTTTTAATGCTGTAAAAGATAATGTTATTGATTTAAAAGAATTAGTTGGAAAAACTACCGATGAAATGGTAAACTATATGAAAGATAATATTAAAGAAACTGATTCTTTTAAACATGGTACTGTTAGTGAAGATCAATTAACTACTGAATTAAAAAATGTTGTAGAGATCCTCTCTTCCAGTGGAATATTATCTGATTTAAAAGAGCTGCAGAATACTATTTCAGTAAATGCAAAAACAAAAGATACTGAGAATCAAGCTTTAGCAAATATGTTAATAGCTAATAATCCAGAGCTTTCTAAAAGTAAATATGCTGATGTATTATCTGAATCTGGCGGAGATGTTTATAAAAATGCATATAATGATGCTTATAAAGATGCTTTAAATAACATTACTGATAGAGAAGGAATAACAGGTGGTACTGGTACTAAAAATGCTATTGAAACAATGGCTAAATATGCTTCTTTAACAGGTCTTGATAAAGATGATAATTATGAAGTTACTGATTATAAACGTAACGGAGATGTAGAGATTCAGAAAACTGGAGATGATGGTGAGGCAACAACTGATACCATTAAAGCAGAAGTTATTGCTTCATTAGTAGCAGCTTCTGAGGCTACAGATAAATTTACTGCTTCATTAGATGCATTAGCAGATAAAATAAGTGAACTTGAATCAAATAAAAATAAAGATGGTTCGGAAAAAAGCGAATCTCAACAAAAATCTGATAATGCAATGGCTTCTTTCTTAACATCTCAAAATTTATTAGATGCTACACAAAGTGAAATTGCTGCTTTAAAAGAACAAATGAAAAATGCTACCGCCAAAGATGGAACTAAAGGTGAAGGGGCCTTTATAGATAATATGTTTGGCGATAAAGAAGATGGCAAGATATCTAATGAAACCGCACAAAAGTATGGATACAAAACTGGCGAAGAGATGATTGCAGCTATCCAACAAGCTATTCAAGATCAAAGTGATGCTTGGGATAATATTGGCAAAGATTGGATGAAGACAGTTCAAGATGCAATGGATCCAGCAAAAGGCGGTCTTGATTTATCAGAATTAAGTGTAAATGAGAAAAAGGCTATCGGAGATGCTCTTAATACAGCTTTTAAAAATGAAGGTTCTGAAGGATTAGAAGCTGCTAAGAATTTATTAAGTGATTTACCAACTGATAAAGTTAGTGAATTTGCTAATGTAATTACTGATATTCCTTTTGATTCTACTACTCCATCAGAATTTGCTAAGACATTATCTGATGCTGGTATTGAAACTAATGCAACAACAGAAGAGCTTCAAGCCTTTATTGATGCAATGAGTGGAGCTGGAAAAGCAACTCAAGACTTAACTTCTCAGTATGCGAAAAATAAAGAAGTAATTGATAAATTATCAGATGGAGATATTATTTCCGCAGATGATTTTAATAAATTAGATGCTGAATATCAAGATTATTTTGCTCGAATGCTTGATGGTACTTATAAATTAGTAGGTGGAGCAGAAGCTTTACAGCAAGCTTTAAAGGATGATTATACTAAAGCTTTCCAGGAGCAAAATAAAGGATTAAGAGACGAAAATAGTCAAATCCAAAATGCCATTGATTCTGGTAATGTTGATAAACTTAAAACTGCAGGTGGAACTGGACAAGCTTCAGATTTTGATAGTTCTGTTCTTCAACAGCAATTAGATTTATTAACTGCTATTGGAGACCAAGAAGTTGTTAATAAAGGTCAAATTGAAGAGTGGCAAAACAGTATTAAGAATGGTACTGATATTCAAGCTACTTTGGATGGAGTCCAACAAGCATTAGATGCTACTGGAGTTTCTGAAACTGCATTGAATGATTTAATGGCTGCAAATGAAGCACAAATTCATTCAACTGATTTAGCATTATTGAATTCATGTGATTCAGTAAATCAATTAAATGATGCATATAGAGAAATGCAAGCTCAAGGAGATAGTATTTCTTTTGAAGAGTATGGACAAGCTTTACAAGCTTTAGCAGGCAATTATGATTCTTGTACAGAGGCATTAAATAATTATAGAGCTGCATTAAATAGTGGAAATGAAGAAAAAATGAATGCGGCAATGTATGATTTGCAAGTTGCGGCCGGAGCGGCTGAAAATGCAGAGAAATACGACATGGATGCTGAACGTATTCAGCTGATGGCAGATTCTTATAAAGATTATGTTCAAACTTTGAAGAGTGTTCAATCTGGCGAAGCAGATGCTGCAGAAATGGCAACTGATTTAGCTACAAGAGATTTGCGCTTAAATGAAGGTATTGAAGATTTATATGATAATTGGGATGATTATCAAGATATTCTCGATGAAGTAAATAGATGCGGAAAAGAAAATAAAGATGTTATTAAGAAACAGATTGCCGCAAGTGAAGATTTATCAGATACCTTTGCAAGTTTAAGAAAGAATACAGCTAAATTATTAAATACTAATGAAGATGCTTTTGGCGATGACTTTGTTATTGATAATTTAGATGATATAAAGAAAGCTGCTGAGGGCGATGAAGATGCCTTAGTTAGATTACAAAAGGCGGCAGATAAAGAAATTGCTATTCAATTAGATGATGCTGGTGTAACAGATATTTTAGGTCAATCTGCTGATGAAATTGCTGATTGGGCTGCTAATTTACCAGAAGGGGAATTACAACTTAAGGATGAACAATATCTTCAGCAATTAGTTTGGGCAATGCAAATGGCAGGTATGGCTCAAGATGATATTGAATCTAAATTGTCTGGAATGGGTATTGATGTTGATTTGACTCCATTAGACCAGTCTTTAAATAATGCTATTGCAAGTGCAAGTACGACTGGTGATGCAATGGCAGATAATTTATCATTAGATTCTACTGCTGTTACTCAACAAGTTGATGCCAGTGATACTAAACAAGCCGTAGGTTGGGATGCTACTACAGATATGGTAACTGCTGAAGGTAGCGTAACAAATATTAAACAAACTGATAAAGGTGGAGTTGAAAAATTAGGAGATATTCCTTTAAAGATGTCTTTTCCAACTGTCCATGTAACACCTCAAAAGCAAGAAGAGACTGAGGAAAAAACCTTAACAGCACCAGCTTTACAAGTTAAATCTGCTCATAAGACTTCTGGTGGTAATATTTCTCACGCCAATAGTAGTGGTGGTAGAGCCGCTCGAGGAGGCGGTGGCGGAGGCGGTGGAGGTGGCCGTCGAGGCGGTGGAGGTCGTCGTGGCGGAGGCGGAGGCGGAAGAGCCGCTCGTCGTAACTCCGAACAAATGAAAAAGCCAAAAGATGAAATAGAACGTTATCACACTATTAGTAAGCAACTCGATTCATTAACTAAACAATATGATAAAATTTCAAAAGCAAAAGATAGGGCTTATGGAACTTCTAAAGTCAAATTAATGGATCAAGAAATAGCTAAACAAAAACAAATTATTGCAAAGCAAAAAGAATATTTGAAAGCAGCAAAAAAGAATTTAGCGATAGATAAAAAACGACTTCAAAATGGAAAAACTAAATATACAGATTCAAATGGTAAACAACAAACTGTTGCTTCTGGAGCTCAAAATTATGTTGGAAAGAGTGCTTTATTCGACAAGGATGGTAATATTACTAACTATGAAGAATTAATGAAAGCTGCTGTAAAGAAATATAATGCAGCAGTTAAAGAATTTAATAGTCATACTACAGAGGATGAAGCTGCAAAGGCTCAATTTGAAGCTGCTCAACAACAATATGAAGGTTTTACAGGTTGGTTAAAACAGTATGAAGAAACCAATGAATTAATCGCTGATAAGGCTCAAGATGTTATTGATGCTGAAAATGAATTATATGACCAAAGATTTGAAAAGACTCAATATATTATGGAGATTAAAATTGAGGTTAATGATAAAAAACTTGAATATCTTGAATACTTATTAGATAAAGTCGATGATAGTGCACATGATGCGGCAGAAGCTATAAAACTTCTTGGTGATACAGCTCAAAATGCAATTAATGAAAAGAAGATTAATCTTCAAGGCTTAAACGATATGTTTAATAACGGTAATCATAAGAATCTTGAAGGCAAAGGCGATTTAGCGAAAAAAATGGCCGCAGGAGACAAAAAGACTATTGCTTTATTATCAAAAGAACATTTTTCTGATGATGAAATGAAACAGATTCAAGATGTAATGTCTAATCTTTTGGATATAAATAAAAAGCTTCGTGAAGCAAGAGATCAAGTGTTTGAAAAAATGGACGATGCTTTTGAAGATGGTATTGATAAAATGGATCGTATCATTGACAGACAAAAACATATTCAAACAATGACAGAATCTTATGGAAATATTATCGATATTGTTGGTAAAAAATCTCTTGGTATTACATCTCAAATGATGAAAACTTATAATGCTAATAAAGTAAAACAGGCTACAGATTTATTGGCTGAGAGTAAAACTAAAGTAGATTCAATTCAACAACAAATAGACGCCGCAGATGCTGCAAGGAAAAAAGCTATAGCAGCAGGTCGTACAGAAGACGTTAAAAAGTGGGATGAATCTATTAAAAATATGAAGGATGAATTGCAAGATGCTCAAGAAGATTTTATGTCTAATTGGGAAGACGCTTTACAAGCTGCAAGAGACGCCTTTGATAATAATGTTGATAATATGGTTGATGATTTCTCAACCAAAGTTGGTGGATTAACAGGTAGCATTGCCGCACTTCAAGAAAAATGGGATCAAAATAAGACTCTTGAAGAAGAGTATGTTCCTCAATATGAAAAGATTTATCAATTAACTAAATTAACTCGTGATATTAATAAGTCTATTGATGAAACAAAAAATGTTAAAGCCAAAAGAGAATTAGCTTCACTACAAGAAGAAATTAATGGACTACAAGCTGATAGTAAAAAGATGAGTGAATATGACCTCGAATATTTACAAAAACGTTATGAATTAAAGATTGCGGAAATGGCATTAGAGGATGCTCAAAATGCTAAGTCACAAGTCCGCATGACTAAAGATTCAGAAGGTAATTTCAGTTATGTATACACCGCAGATGAACAACAAGTAGCAGAAGCAGAACAATCATATGAAGATAAACTCCATGAAATGCAACAAATGAATGCAGAGTATATTAATACTTTGCAGGAAAATATGATAAAGATGGAGCAAGAGCAAGCTGAAAAGATTGCTGAATTATCTGAATTATATGAAGTTGGCTCTAAAGAATACCAAGATGCTTTAGCTAATTTACAAAAATATTATGGAGAACAGCTTGGTTATTATGGTTCTCAAATGAATAATGTTTTATCTAATAATACTGATTTGTATGAAAATGATGTAAAACGTTATGGTGAATTAACTGATAATAAGGCTATGGCAGATGAAAAATATATTGGCGATTTCAGTCAAACTCAGTTATCTGTTGCTACTGGATATGAGAACATGGAAGATCTTCAAGACAATTGGAACACAGCTGCTAAAGATATGTATAGTCAAGTTGGTCAAGCCGCGGATGATTATACTGCTCAAAACGAGCTCGCTATGGAAGCAGCCGGTACAACTATGGACGATTATGCTAATACAATGAGTAATGATGTTGCTCAGATGACTACTGATTCGGATAATTTACGAACTGAAATGGATGATACTGCAACACAGATTAATTCTGATTTTGAAACTGTGGTAGAATCTGTTAAAGCATTTGAAGATCAATATAGTGCTTCTATTAATGCAATTGTTCAATCAAATGAAGAATTATATGAATCTTTCTTAAAAGTAGTTCAAGCTCATTCTCAATTTAAAGCTGTTACAAGCGATAATAAAGGTTCCGATGGGGATACTGATGGAGGAGGCAATAAAGGCGATACTCCAAAACAGCCGAAGCAAAAGAAGAAAAAAGATAATTCAGATAAAGCTGAAGGTGTAGCTGCAGCAATTTGGATTTGGGGAGACCATTCTGGATGGGGAGATGACCCAGAGAGAGCGAGAAAACTTCAAGAAAAAGGTGTAACTGGAGCACAAGCTATTATTAATGCAAAAGCTGAAAATGGTTGGTTATATAATAAGTATTGGGATAAACGTTTTGAAGTAAGAAGTAAATATAGTTATGGTAAATTTGATACTGGTGGATATACAGGTGATTGGAGTGGTGAAGGTCGTTTTGCCATGTTACATCAAAAGGAAATTGTCCTTAATAAAGATGATACTGAGAACTTCTTAAAAACTGTAGATATAGTTCGTCAGATTTCAGATATGATTGACTTAAATGCAATGAGCGCAAGTGGAGGCTTAGGTTCTTTATTTGCCGCATCAGTAAATAAAGATAATGGCGTTCTTGAACAAAATGTTCATATTACCGCAGAATTTCCAAATGCAACTAATAAGGATGAAATTCTTTCAGCCTTTGATAACGTTGTTAATCTTGCTTCTCAATATGCAAATCGTAAACGTTAATTTATTTTTTGGGGATGAATCATTTGATTCATCCCTATTTTTTATTTTGGGCAATTAAAAACACTTGACCCAGATAAAATTTTATGTTATAATAGAAATTGGAGAGAAAGGAGTTAAATATGGCAACAGAGAATGGAAGTCAAGCTACTGTAGATAATAGCATTAAAAAATTATTTGATGCTATGGATATTATAGCAGCTCAGCAAATTAAAAATTTACAGTTTGATAAAACTGTAAAATGCTCCATTACTGATGACTCAAAAAGTGAGCAAGGTGAATATACTGTTACCGATGGTTCATCTACATTTAAAGCGTATTCTGAATCAACGAAATACAGTAATGGTGCCTCTGTTTATGTCAATATTCCTAATGGAGATTATAATAATAAAAAGTTAATTACTGGGCGTTATGATCAAGATAGAAAAGATTATAATATTAATGACCCAGAAAAAAGTTATATAGATATTACACAAAATTTAATTTCCAGCTCTATTGGAGAAACTGGTATTGTTGCTAATGGAGACAAAACTCAAATAACTATTTGGGATAGTGGAGATAATTTTAATAAAAAATTAGAAGAAGAAAAAGATGATACCAAAAAAGATGAAGGTATTAAATATAAAGCATATAAGAAAATGCTTGTTAAAGCTAAGTTTAAAAACTACTTATCTACAAGAAATGTTATTCTTGGTAACTATGGTATTAGAGTAGATATTCTTGGTGAAAAGAAAAATACCGCAGAACAAACTGTCGAAGATTGGTATATGTTTAAGTTGGATTCTTCAAGTATGATTGGAGATCCATATAAATTTGAAGTGGGTTTTGAACAGAAGCTTTTATTTGATTTAGATCCTGATGTAAATATTACTCGTGTTAGAGTGGTTCTTTATCAAGATAAAAACTTTTATGATAAAAGTAAAAACTTATTAGCCCCTTCTAATTTTGATGATATTTTTGTTTCAGAACCTTTTGTTAGTTTTGGTTATTCTTTAGAAGATTTTACTGAAGATACTGTTTTATTATATACTTTTGATTCAAAAAAGTATGCAGAGCATTTGACTCCAGAAACTAAAGAAGCTTTAGCAAAACAAAGTGAAATTGAGCATCAAAAAGATAGCACTAAAAAAGTTTTTACAGTAGAAGATTTAGATAAGACAGAATTATACACTGAACAATTAAATAAGTTAAATAAAAAGAAAATTATTCTTAGATGGGTTCATGAAACAACTGGCGAGGATGAAAAAACAAGAAGTTTTGAATCTGTTGCACAAGCAGAAGATATACCAACAGGAGCGATAATCCATTGGTATAAATATGATTTAACTCAAGGTGTAACCGATAAAATAGCGGGTGCTTTTTGGGTTGAAATGGTAGAGCAAAAAAATAAATTTGAATTAGAATATTCTCCTAATCCTAAAAAATCTTTTGAGATGTTTAGAGTTGTTGTAGAATGTATGTCAAGAGAATACGTTAATAATTATTTAATAGCTAATGATGAAGATATCCTTGAAATTGAAAATAAACCAGAAGATAAACGAACTGATGAAGAAAAAGAGAAATTAGATAATTTAAAAAATTCTTATTTAGAAAAAATCCATGATTATATTAGTGAAGATTTAAAATTTGAAAATGAGAATATGGTTCCAGATGAAAATACAATAGATTTAATTAAAGGTCTTACTATTACTTGTGATGATGGTGAAGGTGGATATAATGGAGTCTATCGTATTTATAATGATTCTGGCCAAATTATGAGTTCTTCTGAAGCTACTAAGTCAAGAATATTAACTGCTAAATATACATCTATTGTATCAGGTGTTGCGGAACTCGATACCGCAGAAAAGATTACTTGGTCAATTCCTTTAGAGAATACAATGATTTATCGTCCGACAGAAAATACTGATTATAGTTTTTATGATAAGGTTGGAAATGTTACTCAAGAAGATTGGAATAAAAAAACAGTTGATTATTTTACATATTCGAACACCACTAAAAAATATACAAAAGTAACTAACTGGGACGAGCGAGAAGTTTACTATCAAAAGAATAGAACTCAAGTTGAAATTAAAGATAGTTATTTTAAAATTACTCGCTATGGAGTTAAACCAAATAAGGCCGCAGGTACAGAAGAAGCGGACTCAACACAACAATATTTTAGAATAAAAGAATATTATACTCAGTCCGCAATTAACAATACTGTATATTGTACTATTACAAAAAATAATAGGACTTATACAGCAGAATTTTCAATGGTATTTGGACCTGTTGGAACGAATGGAACAGATTTTACCTTTACTCTTGAATTTGATAATAAACAACCTGCTATTACCAGTACAGAAGATAGTGTAACTATTATTCCAAAAGTATATGATTATCAAAATAAAGATGTGACCGAAAAATATATTAGTAAAATATCTTATAAATGGTATAGTTTTAATGGTGATTATTATGAAGCAAATAAAAAGAATGCTATTGAAATTGGTAAAATAAATGAGAAAACTGGTGCAGTTACATTAATTTTAAATAGTCATAATATGGAAGATTTGAATTATTTTATTTTACAAGGTAAAGTTTCAAATGCTGTTAATATTCAAAATTTAAAGAAATATGATAATTCAGATAGCAAAGATAAAACTGTTGATGGAAAAGTTGAAGTAGATAAATTAGTTGAAAATACTGGTGGTGAAAAAAAAGGTGTAGATATTTCTTTATATACCTATTTACCAATCCCAGTTAGAAGAACAGATGAATATACTACATTTGATGGTGCTACAAGAATTTCTTATAATGCATCAGGTATTGACCCACAATATTATAAAGATCCATATGTAATATATCATTATGCCGATAAAAAAACTTCATTTGTAGATAATATTAATTGGATGATGTCTTTTGGAAAAGATACCAGAAGTTCTGCTACTGGAGCAACTAATTTAAAATATTATCCTACACTTGATTCTGACCATAAACTTATTCCGCCTTCTATGTTTTTACAAGATAATGGAAAAGAAGTTTCTGTTATTGGTTTTTCTTTTGGTAGCTCAGGTATTCAATTAGAATGGATTCAACCATTATATATTTATCAGAATGTTTTTTCTTCAAGTTTGTTAAATTCTTGGGATGGAAGTTTGACTTTCGATGAAAAAAATGGTACAATATTATCAACAATGATGGGAGCAGGAAAAAAGGATTCTCAAAATCGTTTTAACGGTGTTTTAATGGGAGATTTATCTCCAGCTTTTGATACTGAAGAAGGCGTAAAAGCATTAGCAGATTATTATAGTGGAATTGGACTATATGGATTTAATGCGGGCCAAAAAAGTTTTGGATTAAATATTAATGGACGTGCGTTCTTTGGTAAATCTGGAAAAGGTCAAATTTTAATTGATGGTAACTCAGGTACTATTCAGAGCCAACATTTTTTAGCGTCAATGAAAAAGTTTTATAATGATGAAGAAGGCGAACCTACAGATGTTAAAAAAGCTGGTATGAGAATTGACCTTGATAATGGTATTCTTGAGACATATGGTTTAAATTCTACTTCTATGATTAAAATAGATCCATCTGCGGGCGGAAAAGATGGACAAGAAGGTAACGGAGCTTATTTTGTAGTACGCAGTTCCGCAGGAGATAATTCAGACTCAACAGATGAGTTTGATGAAGATACAGAAAAAATAAATAAAAAAGGTACAGAAATTTTTTATGCAGGTAAAAAGAAATATTTTCTTCAATCTCATAATTATAGAAAGAAAACAATATCTGTACCTGCTGAAAAGAAAGATGCTGAAGATGATGATTTTCCTGAAGAAATAGTTGAGTATGGTAGAGGTATAAATTTTGATTTAATGAAAGGTAAATTAAATGCTTTTAATTTTACTCTTACTGCAACAGATGCTTCTACTGGAGCCTATGTTAAATTAAACAGTGAAAATACAAATAGTGGAAATCCTTATTTTGTAATTCATGGTGTTAAAAAGGATGATTCTGGAAATATAACTCATGTTAATAATTTATTATATTTTAGTAATACAATTCAAAGAATGCGTTCTTTAGATTATAATACACATGATGAAACTGGTACGGAAATTAATTTAACAAATGGTAAAATTACTTCTTATGACTTCAATTTAAAAGCTGTCAGAAAAAATCAAGGTATTCAAATGAGTAGTAGTGGAAAACCATTTTTACTCATTAAAGCCAGAGAAGATCCAGACAAAGAAGATTCTCCATCAAGAACTTTGGTATATATTACAAATACAAAAAGTGCAGATAATAAAGCCCAGTTTTATTTACAATCAAAAAATTATAGTTCTAAAACTGGCTCAGAAGCTGGAGTAAGAATTGATTTAGGTAATAATAAAATTACAGCATATGATTTTAATATTACTGCTTATCATAAATATACTGATAAAGATGGAAAACCTCAAAGATATACATTAAAAATTGATAGTGGTGCAGATCCAATTCCTTTTCAAGTTGGCACAAGATTTAAAGTTCATTGGGACGGAAAGGTAGAAGCTGATTATATAGAAGCTAACAGTGGTAGAATCGCTGGTTGGTATCTTATTAGTCAAACAGGTTTTGAAAGAGGTATATACAGTTATGATCCTACTAATCCAAACGGACATGGAATTCAATTATTAGCTAAAGGTGAAATTAAAGTTGGATATATTACAACCAGTAGTATAGATTATTATATGGTTTTAGATACTAAAACGCATACTTTTAAAAAACAAAGTAATAGACCTAATAATTTTAATGAATTAGAAAAACAAGGTAATGCTTATGCGGTTTATAAACAAAGTGAGAATGATAAAATAGGTTTTGTTGTAACAAGTTCTGGACAAGTAACTGCTAATGGAGCTCAATTAAATTCAGCTAAAATTTTAAAAGCTACGTTGACAAATTGTAAAATTCAATCTGCTGAAGTAGGAGCTTTAATTGGAGGTTCTATAACTGGAGCTACTATTAATGGTAGTACAATTACTGGTGGAACTATAAAAGGTGGAAATATTGATGGTGGAACTATTAAAGGAGCTAAAATTACTGGTGGTAGTATTGATGTATCAGGAAATATTAAATGTGGAGGACTACAAGTTGGTGACGATACATTAACAGCTGAAACAGTTGAATTTGAACATGTAGGACATAACTCAGGATCATATGTATGTTTAAATAGTAGTCAATCATTAACTGCTGATAGCGGAGAAACTGGATCTGGTGGAAGTAGTAGTCCTGGCGTAGGAGGTTGGATTAAAGATTCGACTGGAAAAAATTGCAGTTTTAGTTTATCTATATCAGTACCATCTCATACTCATAGCGTCCCAGCGAGAAGTGTAACAGTTGGTGGATCCTATACATATTTCTTAAAAAGAAAAGTTAAAATGAGAGTATTAGGTTCTAAATGGAGTTCATCAGTAATAGGCTAATAGAAATAGAAAGGGTAATTATGATTAGAATTTTTACTAATAAAGAAATTTATAATTTTTATTTTTTATTAAATGAAAATTTAATTAATGAAAATATAGTATTACCAATTAAAGTAAATTTTGCGATTCAAAAAAATTTTAATATATTATTAGAACTAAGTGAAGAGATTGAGGATCTAAAACAAAAAATTTGTATTCAAAATGGAAAATATATTTCAGAAAGTAATTCTTTTCAAATAGATGAAGATAAAATTGAATCAACTCAACAACAGTTAGATGATTTGATGGAAATTAAACAAGAAGTAAAAATCCATACTATTAAATTAGAGGATTTAGAAAATATACAATTAACCTCAAAACAAATGCAAGCATTATTGTTTATGATTGAGGATGAGTAAAAGGAGAATGTATTATGGCAACAAAAAATATTACTTTAACAAATTTAGAAATTTATACAACTGCTCAAGCTTTAATGGAGAATATCACAACTGATATGAATCTTCCAGTTAAAGTTGGTTTTTATATTCAGAAGAATATGAAGAAAATGACAGAACTTGCTCAGGAAATTGAGAAGTCTCGTATGGAGATTTTTGATAAGTATGGCGAGAAAGATGAAGAAAATAATCAATATAAGTTTGACAAAAGCGTTCAAGAGCAAGTTCAGAAAGAACTTAATGATTTATTTGATTTGACACAAGATGTTAAAACAAATATGTTAGAGCTTGATTGGTTTGATGATATTGATTTAACTGCAAATCAGATTGCTGCGATTTCTTATATGATTGCAGGTGATGATGAGGATGAAGTAGAGGAGTAATAAAAGATGGCTAAATTGTACCCACCAAATATTAATGGGACAATTCCAGCTTTTTGCAATGATAATGGGACTGTTCTTATAACAGTCCCATTTTCTATGAATAAAGCAGTTTCCAAAAGCGAAGTTGGAGGTTTTGCTTTAAAAATAAAAACTGTAAGTGGAGTTGTAAAAGGTGCTATAAAAACTACAAATAGCAGTACATCTTCTTATAATATGGAAGATGATTATAGTGCAACATTTGATGCGAGCTTTTTAGATTTTTCAGTGGGGCAATATTATAAATTTCAACTTGCTTATATAGGAAAAGATGGAATTGTTGGTTATTATTCTACAGTAGGAGTTGCTAAATATACAACAGCTCCTGCAATACAAATTAGTGGACTTAAATTTGGTAGAATTAATTCACATAATTATTTTTATACAGGTGTATATAGTCAAAAAGGCGGAGACACTACAGAAAAATTATATAGTAGTAGGTTTAGACTGTACGATTATGAGAAAAATGTTATTCAAGATACTGGAGAAATCATTCATAATACTTCATTAGATGATTTAAGTTATGAAGCACATGATACTTTCTCTGTACCGCAAGACCTTGAATTAGATAGAACATATTTTTTAAAATATTCAATTAAGTCTGTAAATGGTTTAACCGCTAATACACCTTTTTATAGAATTATGCAACGTCGTTCAGTTAGTCCAGAAATTAAAACTGATTTAGTTGCAACTTTAATGCCAGATGAAGGTTATATTAAAATAACCCTTGATGATAAATATGATTCAGTAGTATCAGGAGCATTTGTAGTATCTCGTTCAAGTAGTTTAAATGGTTACGCTTGGGAAGAATTTAAACGTTTTGATTTACAAGCTGTACCGCCAGAAAAATGGTCTCTTTTGGATTGTACTATTGAGCAAGGTGCAACATATAGATATTCTTTACAGCAATATAATGCTAATGGAATTTATTCAGATAGAATTATTTCAAATAGTGTTCCAGTTGATTTTGAGGATATGTTTTTATATGATGGAGAACGTCAGCTTAATATTCGTTTTAATCCAAAAGTAGCTACATATAAAAAAGATTTGCTTGAATCAAAAATGGATACAATTGGAAGTAAATATCCTTTTATATCAAGAAATGGAAATGTAGATTATAAAGAATTTTCTATTTCTGGGCTTATTTCTTATCAAATGGATAATGTAGAATTATTTATGAAAAAAGAAGAATTAGGTGATTTAAAACCAGAAGATATGAATGCTAATTTGACCAAAGAAAATATAACTGCGGAGCGTTTATTCAAAAATAAGGTATTAGATTGGTTAAATAATGGAAAACCGAAAATCTTTCGGTCTCCTGCTGAAGGTAATTATATTGTGCGATTAATGAATGTTTCACTTAGTCCGCAAGATGGATTGAGCAGAATGTTACATACTTTTTCATGTATCGCATATGAAATAGCAGAATTTAATATTACTAATTTAAGACATTATGGATTAATAGATGCAAATGAGGACACAGCAATGCAGACAAGATGGAAAACAATCGTTCTTAGAGATGCAGGGGATGAAACCAAGCCTAAACCGAAATTACTTTCTTATCCAGCTTATTCAATCTCATTTACAGAGATGACTCCTGGAAGTAAAGTATATATTGATGGACAGAGTTTTGTTATTGGTGCTACTGGTTCCTATTATGCAGAATTTCCTGATCGTCCTATTAGAAACGTTCGTTTTGATTGGACTCAAGATATGAATGGTTTATTTACATATAGCTATAAGACAAGATCTATTACTATCTTTGGAACTATTAAAGATGTTCAAATTGTCGATGTTCCAGTTAGACAATTTATTGGAGAAAGATATAAACAACAGAAATTAGTTGATAAATATGGTCAGCTTTATACTACCAAAGATATTTTTGAAATTATTAAAGATATTAAAACAGAAGTATTAAATACTTATTCATTAAAACTTCAACGAAGAGATTTACGAGATATATATGTAGATGTTGAATATACTGAACCGCAAGAGGGTCAAGAAGAAAATAAGTTTATTCCAGATGCTTCACAAAAGTATTATAATGATATGTATTGTACAGGAAATCCTATTGATTTAAGTACATTAGATCCATGGGCAATATATTATATTCGTTATAGAAGAGGGCGTGTCGCAAAGAAATTCCCGAATGAAGGTTATTATGTAGAAGCAAATAACGATACATTTGCTCCATATACTGGGTATGCAATAGATGGAGATTTAAAAGATTTCTTTGCTATTGGATATGACACTTTTATTGCTATTATTGATGATGAAGAAATTAATGTATTTGATGAGATAATGCCTATTGATATTCAAGATAGTTCTTTTATAAAAAGTTTAATAATAAATAGAGGTGTTATTGCTTATATTAGTTATTCAAAACAAGATATAAGTTATACTTTTGAAGAAACTGGTAGTCAAGAACTTATAAAAGCTAAATTAGAATATCAAAAGGCTGAATCAAAACTTTTAGAAGAATATAAAAATCATAAGAATACAAGAGAAAGTATCGTTCAGGCTAAAGAGAAAAGAGATTTAGCATATCAAAAATTCTTAATTCTTTTAAATAAAACAATTACAGAGTATAAGGAGGCGAATGGTATTATATCATGAAAGATCCTTTATTAAACAAAGATTTTTTAAAACAACTCGATGAACAGAGTACACGAGAAATTTACGCTAAGGTTATAGCTTTAGATTTTGATGAAAATCCAATAGAGGAGATTACTGGTAGAATAACGCAGGGTTCCATTTCAGTAAATGGAACTTCTGCGGTTCGCCGCACATGCTCCATGACAATGGTAGCCAGTGAACTTAATATTCATAACTATTATTGGGGATTAAATACAAAGTTTGAATTAAAAGTTGGCGTTAAAAACACAATAGATACGATTAATTATCCAGAGATAATTTGGTTTCCAGAAGGGCATTATGTAATATCAACTTTTAGCACATCTCAATCTACCAGTTCATATACTATTTCATTACAGGGTAAAGATAAAATGTGTATGTTGAATGGAGACGTCGGTGGTGCAATTACCGCATTATCTGTTGATTTTGGTAAATATGATACCATCGCCGCAGATGGTACAATTACTACAGATGATTATTTAATTAAAGATATTATTCGTGAAGCAGTTCATGAATATGCAAAAGAACCTTTTGAGAATATTATTATTAATGACCTTGATGATATAGGCATTGAGCTTATGGAATCTCGTCAAAAAGATCCTTTTTATCTTTTAATGAATTTAGATATGGACGTTGTAAATCAACTTTTCTTTTCTCCAACGCAAAGTGGGTTTTATGAATATGATACTATGAAACCAATTAAAAATTTTGAAGATGGTAAATTTAAGTTCGATCAAAGAATTTCTATTGATATGGGAAATAGCATTGAGCCCACTTATATTAGAACTGAAAATAGTGATACAAGATATTCTGTTATAAAAGTTCAATATGGTGATGTGGTTGGATATAAACCAACTGATTTAACATATGCGGGCGACCTTATTTTAGATGTTGGAAGTTCAGTTACACAAATGCTTGATAAGTTAGTATCTATGTTAGGAGAGTTTGAATATTTTTACAACATTGATGGACAATTTGTTTTTCAAAAGAAAAAGACTTATGTTCAAACATCTTGGAATAATATTATGAAGAATACAACCAGTGATGTTTATGTAGAGAATGCCGCAAACACATCTTCTACAACATACTATTTTGAAAATGCAAATATAGTAACATCATTTAGTAATGCTCCAGATTTATCAAATCTTAAAAATGATTTTTCTGTTTGGGGACAAAGAACATCTGCCAGTGGAGCGGAGATACCAGTGCATTTACGATATGCGATAGATAAAAAACCTTTATATTATAAAACATATGAGGGAGAAGTATTTTTTACAGATAAATATTATACTAAATTAAAAGAAGACATAAAAAATTTAACCACTGAGGAAGATTGTGAAAAGCTTGAGAATTATAAATTCAAATATCCAACTCCTGTTGGTTTAACTCAGCCAGAAAAGACCATTGAAGGTTGGACTCCTGGATGGTGGGATATTAGAGATTGGCATGATTATTATAAACTTGTTACAGGAATCGAGCCTTCTGGAACAATGAAGTGGTATTCTCGAAATGACAAATCTGGATGTGTTAAAAGGAGCTCTTTAAACGAATATTGTAAAGCTAATAATTTTAAAACTTTTGACGATGATGAAAAATGTGTTTGGTTAATTGTTATAAAACAAACTGAAGTTGATACTATTCATGGTTCAGGACAACCAAATCCAGAAGTTTTAAGAGAATGTCAATATTATGAATCATATGATAATGGTAAAGGTAAAATTGTAACGGAGTTGGTTAAACCTCTTATAAAAAAGAAGTTCATGTATCCATATGCAAGTTGTTCAGATGATCATACTTTTTTACATTTCTTAAAAGAGAATGTTGAGAATGGAGAAAATGTATATTTCTACAATCCAAGATTTTATTTTAATGAACATAATATGGGAGACGAATTAACAGAATTAAAAAAAGAGCAATTATCTATTGATAATAAAGATGAAAAATATCATCAAGTTGATTGGCGAGAAATAATTTATCAGATGTCAAAAGATTATAAAAGACATATGCATGATGATGATTTCTATGTAAAGATAAGTCAAAATAATAATAAGTATTATCCTGATGGATATACAGGATATGAACAATATTATACCGACATGGATGGCTTTTGGAGACAGTTATATGATCCATTTTATACAGGTTCATATAAAATTGCTTATACAACTAAAACAAAATATGATGAAAAGTCAGAGTCATATTATTATTATGTGCGTTGCGAACAAAATGTTGCTTATGTAGCAGGTAGACAATATTATACTCAATCATTATCTGGTGAATATACAGCACTTAGTTCTTTAAGTGAAGCAGTATATAAAAAATCTCCAAAAGATTATTACTATATTCATCAATGCAAAAAAGGAGAAGCTTATATTCCTAAAAAACAGTATTATCAAAAATATGATGATGAATATGATAAGAAAACATATTGGAATAATGGAATTAAAGAATCTCCAGAAGCATTAAATTTTTGGTTTGATTTTTTAGATTCTGAGGGTGAATTAAGTCAATATTCCGTTAAGAATGTTGGAACTCGGCCAAAAGCTGAAAATAATTCTGATGTTAAAGCTATCTATTTTAGAGAAACTCCTAATATTATTTATGTAGATGAAAATAGTATTGAGTACACTAAAATAAATATTACAGAAGATATGTTTTATGAAGACGAAGCTTATTATTATATTAGTGATGGCTCTGGTGGTTATACTTTAGCTTTAGATTGGAATCCTAAACAAACTTATTATATAAGTTCATTAGATGCACAAAGAGCTTTAAAACCAGGATATAGTTTTCTTCAAATACCTTCTCAATCAAGTAATATTTTTAAATTTAGTTCTCAAGGAAAATCTGCAAAAGATGAGTTAGATAATTTATTATATAATTATTCTTACTGCACGGAAACAATTTCAATGACAACATTACCAATTTATTATTTACAACCAAATACTCGTATATTTGTTAGAGATGATAATAGTGGTATTTGCGGCGAATATATTGTTTCAAGTTTTACTATTCCATTAACCTATAATGGAACAATGAACATAAATGCAACAAAAGCAGTTGAGAATTTATTTTAAGAGTAAGGGAGATAAAAAATGGCAAATAAAGTTAAACAATTTCGTTTCTACAATGATGCGGAAGCTGGAAAAGGTGATGCAAGTAATAACTCCCCAAAAACTGCGGAAATGATAGGCTTCGTTGATGGCACCATTTTTGCAGATTGCTTTCCTATTTCTCAGTTAGGAATTCAAGCATTACCTGGAACAAGATTTTTGTTAAATAATGCGCCTGAGACAGATTATATTTTAATTGGACAAACAGGAATTTTTGAGTTTGATTTAAACAATCAAACCGAAATTACAAATATAAAATTTGATGCGGCGTCAATGAAAAAAATTAATGATTTAACAAATGCAGTATTAATTGTAGATCTTATTTATGATGATGGGGAGGATTAATATATGGGATTTTATGGTAATATAACAAATACTACTCGTACACAATTCTCATTTGATGTCACTTATTCAAGTAGATATGAGATGGATACACAAGTTGCTAATGATGGTGTATATGTAGGAAGATATGTATTAGTTGAATATGATAAAGACGTTAAAGGTAGTTTATCTGGTATTCCTCAAGTTTATAAAATTACAACAGATGGATTAAACAAAGATTTTGCTTTATCAATTTCTGCTGATTTCATTGTTAAAGAAAGTTTAGATGAAGAGGGAAATAAAATTAATCCAACTATTATCCAATGTATTGATGAAGATAATAAAGATGCAGAATATAAGGCTAATTTAGTTGAAAAAGGAACTACTCTTTTAGTGCCAGGTAAATTAAATGAAGAAGGAAAGCCTATTTATAATTTAGTCGCAAATAGTGGAACTTATTCAGATCCAAAAGCTAAATTATATGATGAATATTGGATTGCGACTGGAAATGACAATTATACAATTACTATTATGAAAGAAGATGAAAAAGGTAATCCTAAAAAGGAAATTACTACTTTTAAAGGTGCTTTATGGGAGCTTTTAGGAGATTCATCTCAAGATAGTTTTACTCTTAATTTTAACAGAGATAAACAATATTATAATACAAGTAGAGGTTATGATTCAACTGTTTGGCAAAAAGTATTAGATAAAGGCTATGAAAAATATGTAATGGTAGCTGAATTAAACACTGTTGTGCCATCATTTGACCTTGCCGCAGATGCACCTACTATTGTTCCATTAAGACCTCATTTTGACATAGATAGTACAAATGTATATTATAAGCTTCATTGGCAACCAACTTGGGGATTTAGAGTAAGATCAAGTGAACCAGACACACAAGTACCTCAATATGATACTGAAGGAAAACCTATATCCGCAACTATTTTATCTTCAAATGGTAGAGTTGAATACCCTTCAGATGAACGAATTCGTTGGACAAAAACAGAATTTGATAAAACTACTAATTCTAAAAAGGTTCTTTATGCTAATTATAATGAAACTGGTGGAATCAGTTGGGTTGAACAAGCACCGGGCGAAGATCCTCCTTCTATTAATGGAGCTGTATATTATAATAGAGATGGTTTTAATCCTGATGTAGTATCTAAAAGTTGGGATAGAAAATATCTAAATCAGCTTGGATTTGCAAGTAGAAGAGATCCACTTACTGACCCAGACGTTCGAACTGATCAAGATTATGGATTTGTTAAAGAGGAAATTTCGGTTTGTCCTACTGGATTAAGCGGTAATACTTATGCAAATCATAATGGCGTTGCTACACCTGAAGTTGATACTCAAGAACTTTCTATTATGTTACCATCTGTTGGAGACGCTATTTCAGATGTTTGGGATTTAGTGTATGGCGGTAGAAAAACGAGTATTGATATTCAACAAACTCAAAAAAGAAACAAAGATGTTGAATGGTATGATGCGAGAGCGGTTCAAGATAGAAACGGATTACGTTTAGTTAAAGACGGTTTTACATATAGAACAAATAGTGGTGTCGCAGTAGGCTATCCAAAAAATTATTATAATACAGCTAATGTAAATACTATAGCAGGTTGTATTAACTCTGTCCATGATTTAATGGGTATGATTATTCAGCCATATAATACTTTTAAGGCAATGCAAAATAATATTGATAATAATGATGATGATACAATTTATTTCAATATAGATGATAATAAGTATTATCGTCGTGATATGAAATATACCTATACGCCACTTGCAGCAGACGCTTATACATATGAAAGAATTGATTTATCTGAGGGCGAATTTAAACCAGATTTATATTATGTTAAAAATGGAAATAGATATGATGTTGCTTCTGGAAAATATAATAAAGATTTAGAATATTATGTAAGAAAGCTTACTGCTTCAGAAGGATATGAACAAGTAAAGGTTCAGCCTTTCGATGGTAGTAAATATTATTATATAAATAATCTAACAAATGGTGGTAAAGATTTTATCTCAGAGCCTACTTATCATAGAGATAAAACTTATTATACTATGGATTCTTCTAAAATTGATGGTACTCGTATGGATTTAGGAGATGATTTTAAAGGCTATACTTATTATCAGTATATAAATAAGATTAATAATAATGTATTGCACACTCCTTATTATGCTATTGATTGGTCTATTAATGGTGAAAACTATAATCCAAAAGCGACCTATTATGACATAGAAGAAAATTTTGCTTTAAAAGATGTCGTTTCAGAACCAGAATATACTGATTTATATTTACCAGGTATTTTTTATTATAAAGCTTGGGCAGAAGACAAATATTCTAAAATATATTGGGATGGAAATAGTCATTACGATGTTGTTTATAATAAAAATGAGGATGGTACTTACACTCCTGTTCAAGGAGAGCTAACAGTAGGAGAATATTATTATATAAAACTTCATACTGCAGGAGAGCCATATATTTTAAAATCTGGAGAACAGCCTGTAAAAGCTGATTTTGATTATCGTATTGATAATAGCGATTTAGGAACTGGAAATGTCCCAAACAATAAAGGTGAATTAATCGATCATTATATGGTTAAAAGAGGAACAAAAGTAACTGAAACTTATACAGAGATAGATACTTATCAGCAAATTCAATTTAATGATCCAGATCATCATATTTCCAGTAGTTATACATGGGATGCATCAAAAAATGGACCGGCTTGGGTTTTTGATAAAAGTGTTGGAGATTATATAAGAAATACATTACCTTTTGATCCTGAAAAAAATAAACAGAATTTATATTTTGTTCAACAGAAAAAATATATATATGTATATACAGGCGGTACTATAGATGAAGACAAGCCTCTTCATTTATTACCATATGCAAGAGATAGTGTAAGTTATAGAGATCCTCGAACAGGAAAAGTAGTTGAGAATTTTAACATAAATTTCGCAGATATACAAAATGGAAATCCTTGGTTTGTAAAATCAAGTATAAATGACCCTGAACTTGGAATATATACAATTTATATTCCAGTTACAGCAACATCTATTAGACGACAGTTAGTAGATTATTATACAAATCCTCTTAGAGATGAAAGAGATCGTTTACAATATTATCAACTAAATAAAAAGACAATTAGTAAATTTTATAGTCCAGATTTATATTATTATAAAGTTGGACAAAAATTAGACAGCGAGAAAAAAGGTAGTTATATCCTTGAAACTAATAAGAGATTAAGAGTTAATAATGTACAAGATTATAGTTTAGCTCATTTAACAATTACACCTAATGATTATCATAAAGTTAATGAACATGATACAGCGACTAATAAGAGAATTTATTTCTATTATCCAAACTATTTTTATCGTAAAGATGGCGATGAATATGTTTTAGCTCAAGAAAAGACAATGAATCCAAATGAAACTTATTACGTAATTAAGAATTTCTATATTGATTCAGATAGTATGAATATTATGCCACATGGTCAACAGTGGAATAATAAGATTAAACATATCCCACCTTCAGTTTCTTTAGCGACAAGAGAAGTTGGATTTACATATTATGAATTAGTAGATTTTGCTCGTAAGTTAAATACTATTCATGGTATGATTCTAAAAATGAATCAAGTAATTGATTCTGAAGATACCGACACCAGAGATTTACAAACAATTCAAGGTGCTTTAAATACCTTTAATGATTGGATTTCTCACTTAGGAAAATTAGATTCTCAAGATATTGTTATTGTAGATAATTATGGTCGTTTGACAAGCGCTCCCGCGAATGTTACTCAAACTGATGAAGGAGTTAATCATACTCCTGGAACAAAACATGATGTAACGGGAATTGCATCAGATGTATTCCCAATGGCAGAAAACCTTACTGCGGACGGCGGTTTTAAAAATCAATGGTTGACTGTTAATGTAGATGGTAAACCAACTAAGCCAATTGTTTCATTGAGACATAATTATCAACCAGTAAAAGATACTACTTCTGATTCTGATATGAATAATCCTAAAAAGGATACTATGAAGTTATATACTCCAATAGTAGACCCTAAAGGACACGTTGTAGGTCATAATGACCATACAGTTACATTACCTTATGGATTTAAAACTATTACTACTAATGGTAGAAGCGGAACCGCATCAGGAGATAACACTGGTAACCCAAGTACTTCAAATGTAGTTGCGGATAACACTCAAGATACTCTTGGAATTAATTCTGGCAATAAGTGGATTAGAATTGATACAAATGCAAGTACAGATACAATTACTATTAGTCATGATATTCATACTCCAACAGTAAGTGCAAAGAGCCAAACTGACTTAAATAATCCTGCAACAGATAGTATTACTATTCAAGATACAACTTATGATAATGCGGGTCATATGACAGCTAATCAAAACCATAAATATATTTTGCCTTATGGATTTAAGTATATTACAACAAATGGTCGTGTATCAAATAATAATACAGAAAATCTTGCGGTGCAAGGTCAAATTGCTGCTGATAATACTCAAGATACATTAGGTATTAACTCTGGTGATGAGTGGATTCGTATTGTAACAAGTCCAGATTCAGATGTACTTACAATTAGCCATGATGTTAAGAATACCAGTTCTGTAGATGGCGGAAATGTTAGTTTAAGCAATGAAGAAAATGGAACAACATTTTCAATTACTTTATATGATTTTGATAGTAAAAATCATTTTAGTAAAAAGACAACTACAAAATATACTTTACCAAATAGTTATGGTAAAATTGCGGCAGATGTAGGAACAACTACAGAAGCTTCATGTACACATGATACATTTACTTTAAGTGGAGATAGTTGGATTAAAACAACTGTTAGTAAAGATAAAGTTACTTTTGCTCATCAAGCTCCGCAAACATCTAATTTAAGTTCTACTGTTGAAGATACTAATAAGACTCCTAAATTAGGTGGAACATTTAGTATTCCTAAGATTTCATATGATTCAAAAGGTCATGTATCAAGTAAAGCAAGTTACACAATTACATTACCTTCATTGAGTTTATCTGGAACTAAAGGTAGTGCAGATAATGTAATGACCAATTTAACATATTCTAAAAATGGAGATACATTTACTGCTACTTTTGGAAAAATTGGAGATTTAGCTTTAACTGGTTATTCAACTCCAACTTCAGTGACAGGCGATATCGTATCAACAGATAGCTTAAATATTGGTCTTGGTAAATTAAGATATTATATTAATCAAAATAATATAGCTATTAATAAAGAAGTAGAAGATAGAGAAGCTGCAATTACACAAGAAGAAACAAATAGAAACAATGCTATTAATACTGCTATTGGTAAATTAGATTCTGAAGTGAAGGCAGCACCTGGATATTATGTTTCTGGTGTAAAACAAGTTGATGGTCTTGTAACAGCTACAACAGCTACTTTCCCAACTGCAAACACAAGTGATAAGGGTATGGTTACTGTTGTAAATAATTATTCCCAAGATCCAGAAGACTTATTCTCTTCAGTTCCTTCTTCAATGGCATTTATTGATGCGTTAAAGAAATTTGAGAATTGTTATAAAAAGACAGATACTTTTGATTATACTACAAGTACGTACGATAAAACTTCTAAAGTTGTAATTCCACAAGATGAGAAGTTTACAATTGAGCAAATTATAAAGAGAATTAGCGATATTGAAAAAACTATAGTAACTCAACATCAAAAACTCTTAGATTCATCTGATCATTCAATGATTTTATAATAACTTAAATGTCCTGGTCTATTTATCATAATAGGCCAGGATTATTTAATTTATAAATATATATTTTGATTATTTATAGGAGAAAATGAAAAGGAGGTAAATGTTTTGGCTTCTTATACAACAACACCTGGTAATTATGTAAAATTTTTGCGTGGTACTCCAACAGCCTGGGCGAAGATTCCAGAGGCAGATAAAGATAAAGATACCCTGTATTTTATATCTGCAACAGATGGAAAGACAGGCCAATTATACTTAGGACCTAAATTAATTATTGGTGAAATTTCCAATATTAACAATATCGGCGATTTACAAGATGTTCTTATTTCAGAAGATATTACCGCTAATAATATATTAATCTATGATGACCATCAACAGAAATGGATTAATAAACCTATTTTTGAGGTTTTAAGTCAAATTGTTACAATAATGGTTGGAGCAAAAGACGATGCTAATGGTCTATCTGGTTTAGTACCACCTCCAAAAGCAGGAGATAATAAGTTATATTTACGTGGTGACGCAACATGGGCTAACCCTACTGCCGCAGTTGAACTTGTTTTAGACACTCTCGTTGGTCAAGATACAGGAAAATCAATCCGAGAAATTTCTAAAGAAGAAGTTTTAAAGGTAGTTGATGGCGCTTCAGAAAAATTCGATACATTAAAAGAGATTGAAACATGGATTGAGAATAATCATAATGCGTCTGATATTATAAAGCTTAATAATCGAGTTATTAAACTTGAAGGTACTGTTGGTGATTCTACTAAGGGATTAGTTAAAGACGTTACTGATTTAAAAACATTCTCAGAAAAAGTAAATACGACTTTATATGGTGATGAAACTGGTACAAATCAAGGTCTTGTAAAAACCGTTAGTAGTTTACAAACCGAAATGGTTGATGTATCCAATAAAGTAAATATTCTTGATGGTAGATTAAAATGGCAAGACATTAATGAAACTGAATAAAAAAAGGAGGGCAATAATAAATGGCTAATGTTTTAAAAGACGCTAAAGTTGGCTTTCTAACCGGTGCTCAGAGTTCTATTGATACCATGTTATCTAAAGGCGCCAATGCCGGAGCTAAACATGGTTATTTTTATTTAACAAAAGATTCACATAGATTATATATTGGTAATAGTGATGGAAGTATTTCCGCTGTAAACGAAGGTGTACAAACCGTTACTTATTTAGGCGATTTACCAACACTTCAAACTGCTGCTGACAAAGTAGCTTATACAGGACGTTTCTTCTACGTTCAGTATAAGGAGTCTACTGCAGGTCAAGTAGATAGTAATATTGCTAATATTCTTTGTGTATATAATGGTAGTACATGGGTACAGATTAATGCCAATACTGATACTCATATTAATTCTAATACTTATACAACTTCTACTACTGGAGCTACTGCAACTATTACAAATGCGATTGGTAGTACAGATGGTGGTAGTGTTACTGGTAAATTTGAGATTGTTACTGCGGGCGGAATTAAAATCGCTAATACTGCAGGTAAAACAAATAGTGTTACACTTACTGGTGATAAATTCACTTTAGCTGCTGGAGATGGCGCAACTGGTGAAGTTAAACTTAATTTAAGTTCTGCTAATGGTCAAGCTGGTAGCTCAGTTACTTTAAAAGCAGATCCAAATACAACTGTTCTTACCAGAGAAGAAAATGTAATTACTATTGCTGGTAGAGTTAATGCTTCTTTAGCTATTGCTAATGCGACAGGTGGAGAAACTGGTTTTACTGTAACAGTTAAAGATAATCAAGGTAAAACTGTAACCGGTTCTTATGACCCAATTATTAAGTATGGTAGTAAGGCTCAAAGCTCTACTAAGTTAGTTAATGGCGAATTTAATATCAATGCCTATAACAAAGAAGAAATTGACCAATTAATGAGAGACCTTAATGCGATGGAATATCGTGGTACTGTTGGAGCAAATGGTACTGCTGCTACCGCATGGGCAGAGCTTCTTAAATTACCTCAAAAAATTGGTTATACATATTTATTTAGTTCACCGATTACTGTAAATAATGCTGAGCATACAGTAGGTACTTTAGCTATCGCTCGTGGTACTGAATATACAGCTGCTGATTTAGCTGCAGGTACAATCACAAAGGCTGAGTTAGTTGGTACTATTAATCCAGCAACTCTTACATGGGATTTTGTAGAGAGTACAAATAATACTGATACAACTTATAAGTTATATACAGCTGCTACAGGAGTTGGTTTTAAATTACAAGATTCTTTCAGTGGTAATAAAGGCCAGATTAAGTATGCTGGTGCAGGTGGATTAACAGTATCTCAATCTCTTCAAGGTGGAGTAGACATTTCTCAAGATAAATCAGCTGAGAATGTAATTACAATTACTCATAATACTGTTAAAAGAACTGATACTAATACTAATCCAGACAAAATTAAATTAAGTTCTCAAACCCCTACGACACATTTGAATGATACTATTACCATTCCAGTAATAACAGGTATTAAAACAAATGCTGAAGGACACGTAACAGGTGTAAATACTGTTAATTATGAACTTAATGATACTGCTACTGTAATTACAGGAGTAACCAGTGCCGCAAGTGCTAATGCAGATGGTTCTGTTGCTTTAAAAACTAAAGTTACTGCTACTTCTTCAAGTGGTAAAGATATGGCTCAAAGTGGAACTGCCACTGCAACTTTTAAATCAAGTTCATTGACTCTTGGAGCAAGTGGTTCTTCAGTGTCAATTGATATGACTTGGGGCGAGTTCTGATAATTTTAATTTTCTATTTTTTATTCTAAATAGAGAGAATTATAGGGATTAAAAAGAGAGATTCTCTTTTTAATCCCTTTATTTTTTTAAATATATATGAGATAGAAAGGAGATACCGCATAATGGCAAATGCAAGATTTAGACCAGTTCGTGGTTTAGAAGAAAAAATTCTTCAAGGTAAATACCAAGAAGGTTTCATTTATTTTGCAACCGATACTGGAAACATTTTCATTGATGCTCAGGGAATTGCGAGAATCCCTATGGGCGGTCGCGGTGCCGCAATTATTTATGCAAAAGCTACTTTCGTTCAAAACTCCGGAGATGACTATTATACATTTTATATGGATGAACTTGAAAATCCAGATGATAAATTAAAAATTGGAGATTTAGTCATTAATAATGATGGAAGTTTTTACAAAGTTGTAGATATTGATGAAATAACAAGAGTTGTTACTTGTGCAAGAATCGCTGTCAGTGGAACTGGCGGAGGCGGTGAAGGTGGTGGTGGAACTACTTCTACTAAAAAAAGAGGTCGTTTAACTGTCACAGGTGTAACAGAGGCAGATTTATTAAATGGTGATAAATGTCAAATCCAAATTTTAGTAACATCTGCAACAGAAGATGGTAGTCCTGTTGACCCAGGAAGAGATGCAATGAAAGTTACAATTCAATTTTTTGCAGATAATGGTGCTGTGCCATTTTATACTGATACAAAAAAGGTAACTCATGCTGAACCTATCATTTATGATGCCACTGAATTTATTCGTCAATCTACTGAAAATAAAATCGTATTTACAGTAGAAGGTAGTAAAGATAACATTTTCTACAATAGTGGTACTGCAACTTATTTTGTTACCACTCATGAACTTTCTATAGATTGGATTGACAGCCAATTTAGTGCTAATAAGTTTTTTAGTACTGAAATTCCTGTAGCTGTTAACTTTGCAACTGGCGCAGACCGTATTCTTGATGTTTACTTTGATGATTTCTTAGTATATACTCAAACATATAATACTGCAAATACTACTGCAAATGCAACACCAGTTATTACAAAAAATTCAGTAATTTATGATAAAAATACAAATAATTCCACAGGTATTGCACTTGGTGATAACTATAACCATGGCCGCCATATCATTAAAGCTCAATTAAGCTTAGCTAAATCAAATGGTTCTCGTGGTAGTGCGACTCCTATGATTTCTAAAGAGATTGGTTTGTATGTAAATGAAGGTCAACCTTTAATTTGGTTTGGAGCAATGCAATCAACTTATTATGAATTTGATAACCCAATTGTTCCAATTAAAGTATATGATCCTAATAATACTGGTGATATTGCAATTTACTTATTTATTGATGGTACAGATGTACTTGATGGTTCATACTATACCGCAAGAAATGATGACAATTCATTTACCTATTGGACATTGACTAATTTGGTAGCTGGTCAAAATACAACTTATCAAGTTCGTATTGGTCAAGATGACACTGAAACATGGGCTACAGTTCCAGATTTTACTGTATTAAAAGACCCTCGTAATATGGGTATTGCTACTACTGGATTAAAAGTTAATGTTGACTCAAGAGGTCGTTCAAATTCTGAGTCTGCTAAGAAACGTTCTGTATTAGACGTAGGAGATGAACATGCAGTATTTAAAGATTTCAACTGGTATAACAACGGTTGGATTATGGACGATACTAATACTACTTGTTTAAGAATTAGTAATGGAGCTTCTGTTAATTTCCCTATTGGAGTTAGCACTTTTGCAGGAGAAGAAAATCCTTCAAAAACTATTGAATTAAGATTAAAAGTTCGTAACGTACAAAGTTATGAAAAATTAATTGCTACATATACTCGTTATACAGTAATTGATGATGTTGCTCCAGAAATTAAGAGTTGGACTGACGATGAACTTTTCAAAGAATTCTTGGATCAAAGAACCGCAGTTGGTGGTTATACTAACTACGATGCTTTCTTGTCTGTAAAATTGCCTCAATTAAAAGAGCAAGGACAGAATGTTCCTTCTTATGATGAATTGCTTTACAAAGGCTTATATCGTGACTACAACCTAACAGCAGCCGCAGTAAAATATATCGAAGATGGAATTGATGATAGTGCAATTTCTAAAACTTCTGCAATCTGTCTTGGAGCGCAAGATGGTTACTTTACTAATGGTATTAACGCAGTAACTATTGACTTCGTAGAAGATAAGATGCTTAATATTACTATTGTTTATAATAACGGTAATGCACAAGATTCAACAGGTGAAAACCGCTTAATGAAAGTTTACTTAAATGGTATGCTTACCAGCGTAGCTCGTTCTACAGCAACAAGTGAATGGTCAATTAATAATAAGAATCTTGTTATTAACTCTTCTAACTGCGATATTGATTTATATAAATTTAGAGTTTATAACAGAGCTTTAGGTTTAACTGAAATATTGAAAAATGTTGCATATGATAATACTGATACAACTGCTTGGGATTTAGCTGAAATGTCTATACCTAATAAATCTATCGATGAAGAATATCAATTCTCTTACGATAAGATGATTAAGTATAATAAAGAGCATCCAAGATCAGAAAATATTATGCCATATATTATCTTTACAACAGACCAAGATGATACTTTATCAAAAGGTAATCTTCCTTGGAGAAAAGATACACCTGTTACAGCTGACATGGAATTCATTAATACTGGACTTGAAAGAGCATACTCAATGGGTAATTTATCCGCTGAAGCTACTGCCGCAGGTCAAGAACTTAATGATTATTACCTGCATCATTGTCCATCTTTCACAGCTCAAAATATTACATTAAGTGTACAAGGAACTTCTTCTGAGTTCTATCCACGTCGTAATTATAAAGCTAAAACTAAGATTAAAGTTGATGATTTGGACGCAGATGGAAAGAAGCAATATGATAAATATGGTGATGTAATTAAGAAAAATGAGTATGCAATGGTTGCTCATAAAGGACCTTTTGCCGCAGATTATGAACTCGGTAAAAAGAAGAAACTTAAATTCTTCTACTATGACAACAACACTGTTGGATGTAATAAATTTACTTTAAAAGTAGACTTTATGGAATCTTCTGGTTCTTATAATATGGGTCTTGCTAACTTAGTAAATTATGCTTATTCACATCATCCTCTTGAAGATTATAATGGTTCTAATGCATTTTGTCAGCTTGATGCAACAAAGAGTGAACAAAAAGCTATTGCTAATGAAGCTGATAACTATAAAGCAGGAACAGTTTACTATTATTATAATCATAAAGGAAATCTTAAAAACACCAGAGATGATGAATTAAAGATATTATCATCTGCTGAAGATTTCGTTTTAGGACCTCGTGGATTAGCTCAACGTGAAGGAGTATCTAAGGTTCTTGGTGGAATTGGAGAAACACCTTCTTATTCAGCTGATGCTCAAGGTAGCGCAATTAAAGATAAATTAGCTGAATGCACAAATGTTTGGTACGAATATGTACCTGGATATAAGACTGCAAAAATTGACCATTTAAGTGATTATAGAACATCTGTTCAAGGTTTCCCAACTTTAGCCTTCTGGCAAACAAAAGCCATGAAAGAAGCTGGTACAGAACCTTTATTCATTGGTCGTTATAATATGCTTCTTGATAAAGGTGCTGCTGAAGCTTATGGATTCGCTGACCTTGGTATGAAACAAGCTTATGTTGATCATAAGAGCACTGATGATGTTGCAGAATGTTGGGAATTTGAAAACAACTCTCGTGGATTCTGTTCATTTAGAGACCCATGGAACAGACATACATTATCTTTTAAAGCTCCTGATAATGCTGATAATAAATATACTGTAGCTAAGGCTCCAGTAGTAGCCGATTCTTTTGAATATAGATATAATGCACTTGATGATTATATTGATTATTTAGTGAATTTGGAAAACTCTTCAAGTAACTCTAAGACTGTTAAAAAACTACAAGATAAATTAGGAATTGATATTGCTAATAATCTTGACGAAGGTAGAAATAAATTACTTGAAATTTATGGAAACTGGGAAAAAGCAGTTGCATGGGTATGGAGTACAGCAACAGATGCTTTAATTGACGTTAATAATGATCCAAAGAATCCTTTATTAAAAGAAGTTCCAAGTTTAAATACTTATGTAGAAGTTGATTTAGGTGAAAAAATCTTTGAAGCAGGTATTTTCTATTTTGAAAGTACTGAAACAGGACAAAAGGTTAAAGCACAAGTATATAGTAAAGATATAACTTACTATGAACTTCAAGCTGATGGAGAATATCGTAAGATTCTATTAACTGATGACCCTGAATTAGTTTACAAAAAGAATAAATTCTATACTAAGAATAGTTCTGGTAACTATTTATTAGCAGAAGAAAATTTTGTAGAAACTGAAACATATTATAAGGCAGTTAATAATGAAAGTAGTATTGAAGAGTTCTGGAAATTACCAGCTCCTGTTCAATATGGTAATACAACTTATAATTATGATACAAAAGAATATCGTTTAGCTAAATTTAAAAATGAATTAACAGATCATTTTAATCTTGAATATTTAGCAACATATTTCGTTATCACTGAAGTTCTTGAATGTTATGACTCTCGTGGTAAAAACTGTATGATGGCATCTTGGGGACCACAGAAGAAAGGTGGAGACTATATTTGGTATCCAATTTTCTATGATATGGATACTCAATTAGGTATTAACAATACTGGTATTCCATCATTTGAATATAACATTGACGCAACCGACGATGGAACATTCTCAACGAATGATAGTGTTCTTTGGAATAATTTCTACTCATTGTTCTTAGGAATTATTAAAGATAAATATGAACAATTAACTGGTGTACCAAGTAGTAACTTTGGTACTTTAAAGAAGCCACCATTTACTTCTATAGATGTTATTGAGAATATTTATAAATGTAATCCAGAATTTACTAAGAGCCATTCAATGGAAGGTTTAAGACCTCTCTTAGCAATGAATCTTGATGAGCATTATAAATACATTTCAATTACAAATCCAAAAGTAGGATACCTTGGTTCTGGTACAACTCCAGAGTTGTTAAAAGATACCAGTGATACATATTTCTATGCTTTACAAGGAGATAGAAGTATGTCACGTGAGCAGTTCTTAACTAACCGTTTCAATTACATTGATTCTTGGTTATCAGTTGGTAACTACAAACGTGGTGGACAAAACAGAATTCGTTCTCGTATTTCCGCAAACAGTCCTGCAAGTACATCAGATAAATGGATTGAAGGTACTGCAACAAATGGTGCAGAAGGTATTATTACTAATGAACCATACTATGATCCAAAGACAGGTAAAAAGAAACATATGTTCGATGGTGAATATTGGTTATCAATGACACCTGTTCGTAAAATGTATGTTACTGTTGGAACAGATACCGCAAACTTTGATTCCATGAAATATACTGGAACCCCAGTTAAATTTACTACTCCAGACCTTGAAAATGGTATTCGTAAATCTGGTAACTATAAAGAGCAGTTGTATTATATTTATGGTTTGGATCAAATGAAATCACTTGGTGATTTAAGTAAGCTTTACTTCCAAGAGTTTGAGTTATCTGGTAATGCAACTAAGATTACAGATTTAAAACTTGGATATGATGGAGTAGATGAAGAAAATAATCACTATAAAAATGCAAACGTAAACAAATGGACTATTACTGGTTCAAGTGGATTACCACTTGTAAAAGAAATCAATTTAAGTTACATTACCTTTAGTGATAATAACGTAACATTTGATTTATCTGCAAGTGAAAAACTACAGAACTTTAGAGATACTGGTTCAAACATTACTCAAGTTACCTTTGCTGATGGTGTTGCACTTGATACATTGCATTTAAGCGCTTCAACCGCAGCTTTAAAATTAACTGAAGCAAGATTATTGACTGACTTGATTGAAACTTATAAAGTTCCAGAAGAGAAAGATAAGAATAATCCAAGCGGAGATTTGGTAGCTCAAAAAGGACTTTACATCGAAGGCTTAACTGATAAAGAAGTTGGAAAAGGAACATCTAATTTAACAACTTTAAATATCATAGGCGGAGGCTTAGGATATAACAGTTATAAATTATTAAATAAATTCTATGCGGCAACCGCTTCTTTAGGTGCGCAGAGAAAGATTAATATGGCTGACGTTCAATGGAGTCCATATGTATTAGTAGATGACCCAGAAACTACATTTAGCGCAAGTTCTCAATACTTTAGAGACGATGGTCACTTTGGATTAATTGCTTTCACAGCAGAAGATTATAAAGCACATCCTGGAGATTGGGTTCAATATATCAACAATAGCCAGATGTACGAATATGACAGCACTATGAAGACAGTTGATATCAAAGATACAAAATTACTTGAGAATTTAATCACTAATGCAAGTTTCGTTGGTGTTTCCAGTGGAACAAAAGTTCCTACAATTTCTGGTTACATTTATATTAATAATGAAACCGCAGTTGAAGAAAGCGCAATTCAAGACTTGTTAGTTAAGAATTATCCTAATTTAACATTCTTCTTTAAGAAAGTTACTAAAGGTTTTGCGGCACGTTTCGTAATTCAAGATAAAACAATTGATTCCTTAACTGGAGTTGCTACAACAACAGAAACCTTAATTGGTACAGATAAGATTGGTTTACATGAATTTGAAACAAATCCAAAAGTTTTCTTCACAAATCCAAAAGACAGAACTGAATCTTCTTTCAGTGAGACAAGAATTAATGCATTAAAGCCTTCTCAAGACTTTATTGGATGGTCTACAACTCCTGATAGAACTGGTTTGATTGAGTCTTATGATACAAACTGGGTTACTTTATTAGGTAATAGCGCAATCCATAATTGGGGAACTCAACAATTATTAGCTGATAAAACTGATTATACATTCTATGCTGTATTCGAAGACCACCACTGGGATGTAAGATTCTATCTTGTAAACGATGATGGCTCTGAAAAAGAGATTGAAAATACTTATGGAAATAAGATTGGATATTCTGTTGTTCATGGAAGCGCATTACATGATCCAAATTATCTTGTTCAAAATCCAAAAGAAGATAGTCTTCCTATTACAAGTAAGTATAGATTCTTAGGATATACAAGAAGAATTTCTGGTGAAAATAATGTATATGGTTCCGCAACTTTAGCTCCTGTTGTAGATTTAACAACAATTAAAGCTACTCAAAACTTAAAGTTCTATGCGGCCTTCAGTGTTGAAAATGTTTATGATAATCCTACTGATGATAAGTATTTTGAATTTAATTGGCAAACAGACCAAACTTATTCTATACGTGTTAAACCTGGTGTTTCTTTAACAGGTAAAATTACTATTCCAAAACAGCATGATGATAAAGTTCATGGCAAAGCAGATATTAGTATAATTCAAGAATTTGCTAATCAGACAGGAATCACTCATGTATTCTTCTATGAGGACGCTCCTTTGAAATATATTAAAGAAAATGCATTCCAGAACTGTTCTCAAATGAAATATTGCTATCTTCCAAATAACTTAATTGAAATTGGAACTATGGCATTTAGAATGTGTGCAAACCTTATTTGGACTGGTTTACCAAACAAGTTGGAAAAGATTGGTAGTTTCGCTTTTAACCAGGCTCTTGCTGATGCTCCTTCTGGAGATTTCACAATTATCATTCCTCCAAGCGTTAAAACAATTGGAGATTCAGCTTTCATGTATATCATGTGTACAGCTACATTGAAGTTCTTATACATCGGTACTGAAACTGAAAACAGTAAATTGACTTCTATTCAAGAGAATTCTTTTGCACAGAATGGTGAAGCTATGATTACTGATCCAGAAGCTAAAGCATTTATTTATGGTGCTTCTGAACAAATGAAACCATTGATTAAAAAATCTTTGGCTAAAATGTATGCAGACCCTGATACAATGATTGAATTCAAATAAGGAGGATTCTAAAAGATGACTAAAACTGTTTTGTATACCTATTTAGGTACTAATGGAACAATTACAAGTACAGTTCATCTTGAAGATATTTACTATATTCGTAAATATAGATTAGTAGCGGACGCAAGAAAAAGTCTTACCAAAGATGGTAAGACTTTTGTCCAAAGCGTTACTATCCCAGAGGATGAACTGGATGAATGGCGAGAAGTTGGCCAAAAATAATTATAAATGAATCTCTTTCTTTCATATCTTTTGAAAGAAAAAGTAAAGAGGAAAGAAGTAGTTTTTCTTTCCTCTTTTTAAAATTCTAAGAAAGGATTGGGATAAAATAGATGATTACCTATGTAAATAGTCAGAATAGTGCAAGATATAATCGTCTTTTCTCAAAAGCTACAAAAGCTTTAAGTGATGCTGGCGAGTTAAAACTTACATACGTAGAAGTTCCTTTGGAAGAAAGCCAATTCGGAGAAGGAATGTATTTTGTAAAAACAAAAGACGGTCAATATGTCCAAGCAACTAATGCGTTTGACCCAACAGAAACATACTATGAACCAAGTAATGGTATTACATCTCTTGCTGAGTATTTTGGTAGTATCGTTGAGTTAGCTGAAATTGATAAAATCTATACAGTTCTTCCATTAGATGAAGATGTATTTGAAATTGATGCTAATACAAGAGAAATTTCTGTTCCTCAAACATTTGCTAAAAATGGTGTATCCGTACAAGGTGACCATATTTCAGAAATTGTTTATTTCTTAGTAGATCGTTTTTATGATAACCAAGATTTAGATAACTGTAACGTTTATATTGAGTGGCAATTAAGTCAAAAAGATGAAAATGGTAATACTATTCAAGGTATTTCCGCACCTTATATTGCTGATGTAACAAGTAATCCTGGTAAGATTTTAATTGGATGGTGTTTAAATAACGACATCACTAAATATGCTGGTAACGTACAGTTCGCAGTTAGATTTTACATTCAAGATGAAGTTACTAACATGCTTACTTATTCTTTATCAACAAAGACCGCAACTGTAGCTATTAAGTCTACATTAGATTTCAACATTCCGCAAATGATGCTTGATGGTGAAAATGTATTTGATGAAGATGATAAGAAAGTTCTTGAAAGATTAGTAGATTCTACTGCTACTGGAGATACTACAAAGGCTCAGCCTCCTGTATTTATCGAGAACCTTGCAGAAACAGTATCTTTCGCTACAGAAGTTGGTTATACTATGCAGCAAGTTGAAGCAATTTCCCCAGATGGTGGTACTTTATCCTATGTATGGAGAATGTATGATATTGATACAAATGAATACATTGGTCTATTAACTGCTCAAAATATTTATGTTCAAACTACTGATACTGCTCAGAGTAATACTAAATATTATTATAAATCTACTGCTACAGAAGATGGAGTTCCAGCTTATGAATTAATGACAGAAGAAGAGTTAAGAGCTGTAGATTGGGCTACTCCAACAGGCGTTCTTGAAAGAAAATCTCAAGTTAAGATTACTGCTACTGGACGTTATGTAGCTGTTGCAACAAACCGTGTAGGAAAGAGTCGTGAAAGCACATTAAGTGTTATTTGTCAAATCTTCCATCCAAGCGAAGTTACTATTGTTAAAGATATTGATGAATCTTTAGTTCTTAAAGAAGCTGAAGAGTTCAAAGGTGTTTTAACAACTCAAACTGGTAAGAGTGATAGCGGTGTTATTACATATCAATGGTATAAGATTAAACCAGAGAATGTAAAAGATGCTTTTGATGATGAAGGTAAATTGAAGAAAGTTCAGACTAAACACTATGATAATAAAGATAAACCAAATCTTGTTACAAGTGTTGACATTAATGCTCCTTGGGAGAAAATTGCGGACGCTGTTAATCCAATTTATACAGTTGTAGGTTCTAATGATGCAACTGATAAAGCTGGAGCAGTTGGAGATGGATATTATGCAGTAGTTGCTACTAATAGTATCAACAATGAAACTTCAACTGAAGAGACAAGAAATTGTCGTGTAACTCATACTGCAAGTCCTGTTACTATTGAAATCTCAAGTTTCGATGGACATGGAGACCCAGTAGTAGATAGTCCTAAAAGAACTGAATTAAAAGTTGATTATGCTATTGCTCATAGCTATGGATTGAAAGTTGATTATTCATTAGCTAAAGAACGTGGCGAAGGTCTTATGAGAACTGATGCCGATACTGTTACATATCAATGGTATAAATACTATAGAGGTACAAATAGTAACATTGATGAAGACGTTCAAGATGCGGCGCTTGGTAATTATAACTTTGATGGTGATGTTCCTATTGATGGAGAAACTCAGCCAATCTTTAAACCAAAAGATAATGAAGGCGGATATTACTATTGTATGGTTAGAAATACATATAATGGAACAACCGCAGATAGATGTTCTAAGTTCTTCTTAGTAGTTTCTACTCAAGAGTAATAAAACAGTTAAGGAGGGTTAAGCATGGTTACTAATATGCAGGAATATTATGATTTACTCTATCGTATTCAAGATCAAAATAAGCCGAGCTTAGCTGTTTTAATTCCATCTACAGAAACGATTTATGATGTTGATTTGTCTACAAGAACAATTAATGGTCCAGCCTCTCTTGGTGTAGAGGCTGACCACCGTTCTGAAATTATCTATTTTAAATTAAATAGATATTATGACCATATGGATTTAATTAATACAACTTGTTTAATTCAATATGAAAATGCGGAAGGAAAATCTGGACTTTACGTAGTTCCTTTTTATGATGCAGATACTTTTATTGATGAAGATAAGTTGCTAATTCCATGGTGTATTAGTGGACGAGTAGCTGCGGCCGCAGGTAAAGTAAAATATTCAATTCGATTTTACAGTATAGATAGTAGTAAATCTGAATTAACTTATAATCTGAGTACAATCGAAACTACAACTGAGATTAAACAAAGTTTAGTAGTAGATATTAACTTAGATGAAGAGGGCGATAATGACAGAGTACAGAGAATTCTTGATACTAAAGAATATACTGTAACTGAACAATTAATCGCACGAATTGATCAAATTAATAAGCAAATGGACATATTTTGGCAAGACGCTTATTAAATATATAGGGGATAAGACATTTTGTCTTATCCCCTTATTTTTGTTTAATAGGCCAAATTATAATAATATTTTTGGTCAAGTTTTTATATATCATAGAATGAAATTGACTTAACGTCGTTTTTATGATATAATTAACTCAGAGAGAAAGGAGGATTTTCCTTTTGGCAAATTATGTTAAATTTAAACAAGGTTTAAAAAAGGACTTTAATACAACAAATCAGCCATTAACAAATGGTATGATTTATTTTGTTATAGATGAAAATAATAATGGTTCTATATACTATGATACTATTGTTGATGGCGCACAGGGTACTAAAAAAGGAACAGTTCATAGAGTAAAATTTTCTGGTTTACCAATTAAAATAACTGGTTCTGTAACAGGAACAGGTGTTATTTCTAAAGACGGTGAACTTATTGAAATAAATACATCAACTAATCACTCTCATGGATTAACACATCAAGATTTTACTGTAACTTTAACAGATGATGATACTAATTTAAAATGGACAAGATTGGGAAATCAGAATGGTGAAGGCTTTTGGTTAAAATCTATTAGAGGACAATCTAAAGCTCCAGCTTGGTTTCTGCATGATTTTAGTGCAGGTATTGCTTTTGGCGGTTCTGATACAAAGGGTATCATATCTATTAAATATCATCAACCAGGTATTAGATTTGCGGGAGGAAATGGTGATGCTCCAGTTTGGTATTTTACCATTACTGGTGCTAATGATAAAACTTATGATTTAAGTAAAATTGGTGGTCATTCAAGTGATAGTGCAAAATTAGACCATAATGTAACTTTTAAAATTGCCTCTACTGCTGACGCAACTAATGGCGCCAATGGTACTAAAACCGATTTATCTGGTTCCGAAGTTAATTTATATTTGCCAACAAAAATATCTGGTTTTGATTTATTACAAGCATCAATATTTCAAGGTAATGCTGCAAGTGCGACATATACTACTCAATTATTAGGCGTTCAGAATGATGGAAGTAATACTCCATATAATGCTACAGAAGGTAACTTAATTCGAGCAGTATGGGATGTAAAAGGCGATGGTAGATGGTATTTAAAAACTGGAACATATAATTGTAGAGTAAATTATGCTGATAATGCAGGAAATGCAGATACCGTAGATGGATATCATGCAGCTGATTTATTTTCTGGTGGATATAAAACAACACTGGACTTATCTGCTTTAAATAATAATCTCTATTATCCTGTAACAGGAACATCTATACCTTCCAATGGTTATCATAAAATTAAAGTTTCTGTACACCTTAATTCTGGTACAAAACCATCTTGGGCTACGCATAATTCTGGATTTACAACCAATGTAGAATTATATACTACTGCTTATGGATGGGGCGCAACACATGGTGAGATTATTATCTTAAATGATAGTTATAATTTTACAAATTGTGGACAAGTTGTAGGTTTTACTCAAAATGGAAATAACAGTACTCCAGTTTTATGGTTAAGAGGTGGAGGACAATATTTTGTAGAATGTGATTATAATGCATCATGGACGGTTAGGACTTCATTATATTATACATATGGAAATTCCAGTGATACTTATAAACAGACTGTTGAACCTCAATCATCATATCCAGGATTTAAAGCTGGAGATGGTGGAGCTATTAATGGTGTTATTAGAGCTGGTCAAGTTTATGGGGCAGTATGGAATGACTATGCAGAATATCGTAAAACTAAAGAATATATTCAACCAGGCTATTGTGTCATTGAAACAGGAAAAGGAGATTTAATTAAATCTTCTGAAAGACTACAACCAGGAGCAAATATAGTATCTGATACTTTTGGATTTGCGATTGGTGAAACTGAACAAACTAAAACTCCACTTGCGGTCTCAGGTAGGGTATTAGCTTATCCTTATGAAGATAGAGATTCATATCAAGCTGGTGACCCAGTTTGTTCTGGACCTAATGGAACTATTTCAAAAATGACTCGTGAAGAAGTCAGAGAATATCCAGAACGAATTATTGGTACAGTATCAGAAATTCCAAGTTATGAAATTTGGGGAACCGGTAATGTAAAAGTAAATAATCGTATTTGGATTAAAGTTAAATAGGAGGAATAATTATGGAAAATTTCTTACAAATGTTATCACAAATTTTTGAGGTATGTGTAATTCCATTATTAGGAATTTTAACAGCTTACTTAGTACAGTATATTGCAACAAAGAAAGATGCTTTAATTAAACAAAATGACAATGCTTTAGCCGCAAAATACATTACAATGTTATCAAAAACAATTACTGATTGTGTAATTGCCACAAATCAAACATATGTAGATAGCTTAAAAGCCCAAGGAAAATTCGATGCTGAAGCTCAGAAAAAGGCATTTAACATGACCTTAACTGCAGTTCTTTCTATCTTGAATGACGAAGCGAAAGAATACTTAACAGCAATCTATGGAGATTTGAATACATATATTACAAAACAAATTGAAGCGGCTGTTAATAAGAATAAAACAACTATTGAACCTAAATAAAAAATAGGGGTACAGAATATATATTCTGTACCCCTATTTTTTTTTGTCTAATTTTGTAGTACAAAAAAAGATTTAAAAAGACTGGACTTTTCATATTAAGATAGTTAGTAAAAATTTTACATACTATTGAAGGAAAGAAAGAAAAATAATTTTAAGAAGGAGGATTAAAAAATGTATCCCAACTACAATTACTTCCCGCAGAATCAACAACCTATTAGACAGCAACCACCAATGCAAAACCAAGGTATTTTGTACCTAAAAGGCAGGCCAGTTTCTTCCATTGAAGAGGTTAAAGCCATTCCAATAGACTTTGATGGCTCTATTTTTATTTTTCCAGATATAGCGAATAAACAAATTTATACTAAACAAATCAATTTAGATGGAACCGCATCAATTAATGTGTATGAATTAAAAATATTACAACAACCAACCGCACAGCCACAAATGACAGATTATATAACAAGAGATGAATTTAATGAGCAAATGGAAAAAATAAGAGCTATATTTGCGGGCCAGGTACCAGAGCAAGCGCCGCAAAAGACAACTCCTTCCATTCCTTCACCGCAACCAGTCAAAAAAGAAGATATTAAGTTTTAGGAGGAATTCTTATGCCAATGAATATTAACCCAATGCGATTAATTCAAATGATTAAAGGAGGCCAGAATCCTCAACAGTTAGTAATGAATATGTTAGAGCAACAAATGCAAAATACTCCAATGGGAGCTAATCTATTGTCTTTAGCAAAGCAGAATAGAAGTGCAGATATTGAACAAATCGCTCGAAATATATGCAGTCAAAATGGTAAAGATTTTGATAAAGAATTTAATGCCTTTAAGCAAATGCTTGGGATTAAATAATATATTTTAAAAGGAGGACATTAATATGTTCAATAACGCAACAAGTGGCTATAGTTTAGCCGACATCGCCGCAGCTACTGGAACCAATAGAAATGATAATGGATTTGGATTCGGTGGAGATGGAGGAGCCTGGTGGATTATAATTTTATTCCTTTTCTGTTTCGCAGGATGGGGAGGAAATGGAAATGGACTCTTCGGAGGAGGTTCCACAGGTTCTGGAATTACAGACGGTTATATTTTAACCTCAGATTTCGCTAACATTGAAAGAAAAATTGACAATGTAGATAGTGGACTCTGTGATGGCTTTTATGCCATGAACACAGGTATGTTGAATGGATTTGCTGGTATTAATAATAATATTACTCAGCAAACAATCGCAGACATGCAAAATGCTAATACCATTAATGCAGGTATTACCAACTTAGGAACTCAGTTGCAACAGTGTTGCTGCCAAAACAGATATGAGGACGCTCAAAACTTTGCTCAATTAAATTATAATTTAGCAGACCAAGAGTGCTCAACTCGTAGAACAGTTTCTGATGCAACCAGAGACCTAATGGAAAATCAAAACGCTAATACCAGAAGCGTTTTAGGTGCTATTCAAGAAATGCAGACACAAGCTTTACATGATAAGATTAGTGAATTAACTGCAGCAAATTCTAATCTTAGATTACAAGCAAGCCAAGCAGCTCAAAATAGCTATTTAATTAATGCCTTAAATCCAACACCTATTCCTGCATATACAGTTGCTAATCCATATTCTGGATATCATAACTGCGGATGTGGTACACTTTAATCTAAATTAGTTTAATGGTTAGAGGGTCTGCCAACCCTCTAACCTATTAAATTCCTGAAAGGAGACTATTTATGGAACTCACAAGCAATGTAGTACAAACAGTAAATGCAAATGGAAATGTTGTATTTATTACAACTCGAATCCCTGGTAATTGTTCAGTTATTCATACCGAGGGAAGTGGAAATATCAAAATGAGAGGCTTGTCTAATAATCAATGCCGCTCAAGATTCAAAGTAACTTTTACAGGTAATATTGCGGTCCCAACTGGCGGCACCGCAGGAGCTATCTCATTAACTATCACTATAGACGGTGAAGCAGTTCGCACTGCCCAAATGATTGTTACCCCTGCCGCAGTAGAGCAATATTTTAATGTAGCTTCATGTGTGTACATTGATGTACCTACTGGATGTTGCTCAACAGCTGGAGTAACTAATACGTCAGATCAAACGATTAATGTTCAAAATGCTAATCTAATCGTAGAAAGGGTGGCTTAATATGATGAAAAGACTTTGTGAAATGAAAAATTGTTTAATTAATGCGGCCCAATCTCAAATGTCTAATCTTCAGAATTGCGACGCTGAAGAATTAGGCGAAGTTATTGATATGATTAAAGATATTGAACAAGCTATCTATTATTGTACAATCACTAAAGCTATGAAAGAAAAATCTGACGATGAAGAACCTCAGAGAATGTACTATAAAGAAAGTATTCGTAAGAAAAAACGTAATGTACCTATGGACTATTATGATAGATACGAAGATGAAGACGAAAGAGAATATCCAATTAAAATATACGACAGTCGTGAAGGTAAAAGCCCTGAGCGCAGACGTATGTATATGGAATCCAAAGAACTTCATCATGATCAAGCTAAAAAATTAAAAGAACTTGAAGAATATATGCAAGAACTTAATGCAGATATTCTTGAAATGATTGAGGGCGCAAGCCAAGAGGAAAAACAGTTACTTCAAAAGAAAATTGCTTTATTAGCAACTAAAATAAATGTTTAAAATTAATGGGGATAATTGGCGAGTCGTCTTTGTATCCCCATATCACCCAATGCTTAAAAAGAAAGATGGCTCTTATACTCTTGGAGCTTGCGTTGATGACACAAAGAAAATCTATATTAATAATAAACTTTCTCTCGAAAAAATTAAAAAAGTTTTATGCCATGAAATAACACATGCCGCAATGTTTAGCTATGATATTCAATTAACCTATGACCAAGAGGAGTTGTTAGCTGATTTGCTCGCTACTTATGGACAAGAGGTAATTGATATAACCAATAAGATTTTTTCTAAAATAAAAAATAATAGGGGATAGAATGTATTTCTATCCCTTCTTTTTTATTCTTCTTTTGGATGTTGGTCTTCTGCAAAGCCGGCTTCGACTTTCTTTTTTACTAATGAAAATAAATGGTCGCCTTTATGATTACCACCTAACCCATTATACGCCATATGGTCTTTATCTAATTCTTCCCATTCATCAAGAGTAATAACATGATCTTCAGCTAAAAGTTTTCTACAATTATTTCTAAACGCTTTTCCTTGCATTGATAAAATCCCTGCGGTCAAAGCTGTAATATTTTTTTTCAATGCTGAAATTTCTTTTTCAAGAATCGCATCATCAGATTTAGATTCTTCCCGACCCGCTTCTAAAGCTTGATCAATCTTGGTATTAATTTCATCATACTTATCTTCAGAATTTTGATTCATCTTATCATGTTCTTTTTCTAAAGATTTTAATACCTGTTGATTTTCACTTTGAATTTTTTTAAGCACATTATCAAAGTATTCTTTTTGTTCTCTTTGACGTTCTTCTTTTTCAAGTCTTAAATAACGTTTTATTACAAAACCACCGCCAGTTACAATTAAACCTAAAATAAGTTCAACCCAATACTTTAAGACAATTGATCCAATTGTTTCCAGCATAGTTAAAAACCCTCCTCATTTTTCAAATTTTTTCTCTACAAATTTTAAAAAATAAGAAGGGGTTATTCTATTAGAATGGCCAACTCATAGTACATTCATTTGCATATACACCATTATCAGCTTCCAATGAAGCATCAGTTCTTTTTACCATATCCAGATAGAATTGAGAATTTGGATTGTTGAAAAATATTCCTGGTACATATGAAGATTTACTCACAATGACTGGAATATATTCTGGTTTAAATAAATAATATAAATAATTAGAAAAAATATCTGCGCTCGGCAATGTTCTTCCTTCAAATTTAAAGTATTTATATCCCATACTATTATATTTTTGGATATCTTCCCAGGTTAAGTTATTCTGTTTTCCAAGAGTATCAGGGTCATTAATACCGCCTTGAATTTGACATTTTGTAGTAATACTATATTTATGTTTACCATATGTCAAATTGGTTTTGCTTGTATCGAGATAATGTAATTTTCTAACAGGACAATGACTATGACAAATTGCGTTTGATAAAAACTCACATTTACCTCGTAATTCTTGAGGAATATTTTCAAGCATATCCATATCTTTATTTAAGTTATAGTCCAAACAAACTTGATAATAATCTGGATTTTGGAGTTCTTTAAGAAAATTTTCTTTATTTAAACATTTAGTTGTAGAACTAATATATTTAAAATCTGGATAAGTTTCTCTTAAATACTGTTCCAAAAGAGGAGAATTTACAACAACCTCATTATTACCATCTTCAAGTAATTTCATTTGAAGATTACAAAATGGATCATATATATCTTCTTCTTCGATTGCGGAATTGGTAAAAATTAATCTCATAGGAATATTATAGAACTTATAAAAGTCTCTAATCTTTTCAATTTCTTCTTTTGTGACTTGGCGATAAAATGGAAAGTTTCTGCCGCCGTCCCAAGTACAAAATGGGAAGTTGCCAAAGAAAGTTCCAATTTTAATTCCATCTCTAAAGTATTCAGGATTTGTGTCACGCAATTCCAAAATAAATTTATTTAAAGTAAAGTGTTCGTAAAATCCGGATAAATTATAATAAATCATTTTTAAGCCCTCTCTCAAATAAATTAATCATCAATGTATAGCTCTCATTTGAATCTTCTGGAATAATGTCATCAAACATAACATATGAGAAATCTTTTGGAATACTTCTATACTCTTCAAAGAATTCATCATCGTCTTTATAAAATCTTTTAGCACAATTTCTAAAAGCAGAATGACCGCTATATTCAAGTATATAATGAGATTCTTCAGATAAACAATCACAATAGTTTACACAATCTCTACATTTTGTAAAGCTCATTAAATAAATCTTTTGTACGCCTTTTACTTTTAAATGAGCATAACGTCTTGGCAAGATTATATATTTAATATTTTTACAATTATCAATCTTATCTTGAATCTCTTTTAAATTATATCTCAATAAAGCATTTTGATGTAACGCAATTTGAATATTAGGATAACGTTTTACTACATAATCAATCAAGTTAAAATCTGCAATTTCATAATATGTAGAATCATTATTTTCCCATTCTTCAAATAATATTTTATCAAAACGATTTAGATATTCTTTCTCATTAAGGAAGAGGTTGCCGCAGTCAACAAATAACATTTTGGATGGTATTGAATAACTATTTACGCAACCTACAATATCATCATACAGCGCAAAATATCTGGTGTCTAAGGCATTAATCCCACCGCACATAATGTTAGATGGGAAATTACCCTCGATACCTTTGATTTTTACTGTATTGCTATACATATCTAAAATATTCACATTATCTTCAAAATTATAATAAATAGATGGCAATATAAAAATCATTTACTATACTCCTTTTACTCTTTACTTCTTTATTATTTTACATAAAGAAGGTCTACCTTACTCTCAATATTTTTTTCAATATCTAATATTTCATTGTCTGTTGGATATTCTTGAATGCTATAAAACAAATGATAAATACTATATTGGAATCTATCCCATTCTGCGGCTGTTAAGAACTTTTTATAATCAACTACAGAATTTCCAATACAAATTCCATATAAGACATTATCTTGAAATAAACTGAAATCATCAAAATAAGTTGCATTTAAAAGATAAATATACTTATTCATATTAGATAAAACATCATCTTTATAATCTGTATATCTTAGCTCTGGAGCATATTCTTTTAATAGAACTAAAAACAACTTATTCAAGCACATTTCTTCAATCGTATTTTCATCTTCATCAAAGAATCCTTCAACAGTAGTATTTTTAATTCGCTTTATTAAATCATTATTAGACAAAATAATAAAGTTTTTTATATGAGTAAAATGCTCTCTTTCTTTATCATCAAGCATAAAATAATAGATATAATAAACTTTTAATCTGACTGACTCAAGTACATCATCCGCAGTATTAAGTTTACCAAGTCTGAAATCTAACTCATCTATTAATGCAAATTGTTTCTTAAACATAATATCTTGAGTTAAATCAAAAATAGAAATTTCATCAGTCATACAAGTATCTGTTGATAATATCTCTTGCATATTTTATAAACTCCCTTCTCTCTTTTGGAATTTTCAAATCGTTTAGAATAATATCGTAAACGCCATATTTTTCAGCTATATCATTAACAGTACGATATTTAGTTTTAAACATTTCACACACTTCATCAATAGCGCAGAAAAGTTCTTTTCTATCTTCATATTGCGCTCCTAAACAACCTTTCATACAGAAGCTTTTAATAGGACAGCCCGCACATTTCATAAAAGAACGATTTTGATTAAGAGTCTTAATTTTATATGCAAGCATTGGATTTTCTCCACGCACTCCAATAATTTTAGTTTTATCTTCATTTAATTCAAGAAAACCATAAACTTTATCAGGATAACAAGTTCTATGACAAGGTACAACTGCTAAGTCTCCAACTCTAAAAATTGAACCGCCTTGAATTGAACATGGTAACTTATGTTGGATTTCTGGAAGAGCTAAAGTATATGGTTGTACATGATTATATCTTCCAATATTCATCATTCCATCAGAGAAGTTATCTGCCATATGATATGCAAAATCTGTTAAATCTCCATTATGAAGTGTATTTAAGTCTTTTTCTGCTACATAAAAAAGGAAATCTCTATAATCCTTTAAAGACTCTTCATCCCACTGTTCCGCATTTCTGACTTCTAACATCATTGGGATTGAATATACTTCACATCCGTTTTCCTTTTTAAAGATAACATTATATTTAATAATATTATCAATCCACCAATCATAATTACGTTTATAGTTCTTTACAAATTCTCTTGTAATCATAGGGTGACAAGAAAGAGAATACTTTGCAATGAACTTAAAAAATTTATCATAAAATTCGTCTTGCTTTGTTTGACCGTTTCTAAGTCCTCTTTCAACAGATTCCAATTCTGTTGGTCCATCTACTGAAGCACTTAACCAAAAGCCATTGAAATGTTTTACGTCATTTCTAACTCTATTCATCCAATATTCAACTCTTGCGGTCTTTTCATCGTCCATAAGGAAAGACATATTTGTAGGAATAACAAAATCTCTTCTTGGAATATTAGGAGTATTCATTTGATGCTCATAAAAAACATTTAGAATCTCTTCCCAATAAGGAATTTGAAAAAACTCACCTGAGAAAATATCAAAAGTTGTATATTGATAATCATTTTCATCAAGCCAATCTAATAACAAGGCTAAATTTCTAAGAATATTTTCTTTCTTATTGGCTTCTGGAGGATACATTTCATTACCATATCTATATAAATAACAATACTCACATTTTTGGTTACATATAGATGTAATAATAAATTCAACAGAATTTTCATCTTTATCATATCTGAATAAATAATCTTTTAAAAGTAAATCTTGCTGTTCTTGAAATGTCATACAATACCTCTTTCCGCCATTATTCTGTCAATTTCTTCTTCAACTACATCCATAGCACCATTATACCATAATGGAATTTCTAATGGATTTGATGTTATCCAAGAGCCAGTAATAATATATGAATCTTGTAAACAACATGATTTATCAACAAAAATAGCAATCGTTTTATCAATTTTGCTCATATCAGTCCATTTCTCATCAATGATACCTGCTTTTGCATATTCATATACAAACTTAACATAATCTGTATAAAAGATTTGATGAGGATATAAGATAAGATTATCGAAAGTCTTTTTAAGATTTAAGAACTGGTCTTTATCATAAATCCAAGCTGATTCATTATTTGTCTGAACATATTTTGCGGCAAGTCCATTCATATCAGCATGGTCTTTCATATTGTTATGATAATCTACATAATCATCAAACATACCTCTATGACACATAGTATATTTTCCATCATGAATAGGAACTACTACATGGGAAAATGAACCGCATCCTCCGCCGCAGAATGGCTTTGAGCAATCCAAGCATTTTTTCTTATTGAATGAATTATCGTCTCGTAATCTGCCTAATAAGAACTCTACACTTGGAATATATGTTTCATAATTTGGAATCCATCCATCTAATTGTTTGATTTTTGGAGTTGCCTCTTGAATTGAACGATAAATCTTCGCTACTTCAAGTCCATCATCTTTTGTCCATTCTGCTGGAGTTGCATAATTGAAAAGACATGGTAAGAAACACCATTTTCGAGTTTTTCTATTCTTATAAGGCTGATACATTTCTCTATCAAAAAATTCAAACCATTCATATGCTTTTTCTGGTGTATCCACAAAATGAAATGTAGGTTTTGAAAAAGTTGGTTTAGTATGAACATATAAATCAATTTTAGAATCATCAAATTCTAATTCACATAAATCTCTAAAATTCTTTAAGAATCTTTGAGTAACACCTTTACCTCTTCCCAAATCATTCATCTCTTCAGGCCCATCAATTGAGACCTGAAGATCAAAATGAAATTTTTGATTACCATGATAATATTTAATAATTGTATCAAACAATCTCTTTAAAGATTCAACTTGGTTTGGAAGAGTAAAATTTGTTGAAGTATCTAATTCATTAAAGTTTGGAAAAGCCTCTACATATTCTTCAAAATGGTCTATAAAACGCTCTATATGAAGAAAAGGTTCTCCTCCCCATAAAGTAATATGCTTAATATGTTTATCTGCTTCTGGGTCAACGTCATAGACTTGTTTAATCTGGCTTCCGTTTTCAAAGTCTTTAGCCAAATCATCATCTATTTGTTTTAAACATCCAGTAGCATCTTTACAAATATAACAATATCCGCAATTAAGGTTACATAAAGCAGTAGTAAATAAAGTTATATTTGTAAAGTAAATTTTTTCATTATTTTCTATCATTAATAACTCCTTTTACTCTTTTAAAATATATTTAAAAATCAACGCCTTCTACAGTATAACTACTATGAACTACAAAGCATCGTTTATCAACATTGCTAAAGTTACCAGTATTAACAGAATTAAAATGACTGCTATTTACACCAGTGAAATTGCTTGGACAAGTATTTACACTGGAATCATTCGTACTAAAATTATTTGGACAATTTGAGGTAAAGAAACCTGTATATCCAGTAGCATTTCCAGAATAATTAGAAGCATTATTTCCTACACATTGAGTACCAACACTGGAAAAACGAGAAGAATTATTTCCAGAACAATTAATTGTATGCCCTGTAAATTTAGTATCATTATTTGCAGTATATCCGCCCTTATGGAAAGAACTTCTTTTAGCATTATTTACAGTAGTTCTATTAGTGCTATTTTTTCCATTTCCAGAATATTTAGAAGCATTATGTCCCTGGAAATTACCTCTTTTAATGGCATTACCTGATAACTGAACATCTTTACTTCCATTACCAGCCCAGTTAAATGTCCAATAGGAGTAATGATGATGATATTTTCCAGTTTGGAATCCACTATGATTACCATTATGAACGTTTGAAAATTTAGAACTATTACTTCCAAAAGAATTAAAATCTGCATTATTATTAGTTGCCCATTTGGTACTAAAAAATCCACTATTAAAAGTATGATGATGCCCACTTCTAAAAGCGTTATTATAGCCACTTCTATTAGAAGCATTATTACTACTTCGATTAGATGCAAAATAACCATTTCTAAATCCACCAAAATAACCACTTCTATTAGAATCATGACCAATTTCATTAAAACTGGTATTATTAGAAGTTCTATGTACGCCATTATGTCCAGATCTATTAGCACTAAAACTTCCAAAAGCACCATGGTCAGAACTATTAAAACCTCCACGATGACTTGAAAAATGTTCTCGACAAGCTTGTTCCATCATTCCAATGCTTTTTTCAATTTGAGCCATGGAGTTTTTTCCAATTGCGGAACTACCTTGAGTAACTCCAATAGGGACTAAAATTGAAACGCCATTTACAAATGAAACAGTATTTTTTGTATCTACAACACTTTTAAAAATTTCATTCATAATTTGAGCGCTGGTGATTCTAACACCACCACCAACGCTTCCTCGATTAGAAATAGCAGAATATCTACCATTCCAAGTTCTAATAGCATCCAATCTATTGTAATAGTCATTAATAGTAGAGGCTTGAATTGGCTGACCTGTATATACTATTCTTGCCATTCAATCACCTCTCTTTAAAGTCTTGGATTTGTTTGAAAAGAAATATCTATATAATATTCTGGTGTTTCTGCGGTTTGGTCATAATCTCCTTTTGCATTTGAGACAGATGTATATTTAGTAGTTTCAAAAACAATTTTTTCTCCATCTTTAATAGTTATATTGTGAATAGAATTATCAACTTTAAAATATGGAAGAAAATCTACTAAACTGATATTATCAAAAGTATTTATATTTTCACCATTTTCTGCGGAAATATAAGTAGTGATATATAAAGCCGCTGTAGTTTCTTTTTTACCAGAATTATCTGGCAATTCTCTTATTTCTAAGCCTTCTGTAAAGCTTTTAATATGGCATTGTAATTCGCCATTATTTATAATTAAAGTGTACATAATTTTCTCTCTCCTTTTTAAGAAATGAAAAAAAAGAGAAAATACTTTCTTTAATCAGACCAGTCATGTATCTTTTCTCTTGCTTTTTCATTAACAATATATGTCCCAATACAAATTGCATCGCATTCATCTTGAGTAGCTTTTATTCCATATGTATCAAGAACATATTGTTGAGCATTTCTTTTCTGCTCGGGACGAGTACGCCCTTTTATATTTAATGCAGACTTCCATACACTTGCTAAAGTTGCACTATTTGGTATCTTTAATTCTGTTATTAATTCATAAATAACTCCGAACACTTCTGCCAAAACCTTAAAGGTTTGAACATTATTAGTAACATTTCCTTGAAGTTGAATATCTTCAAAAGCTACTTCATTAATATTAAATTCTTCAATAAGTTTATTTACTTCGTTTTTAATAAAAAAAAGTCTTTCCCCAATATCTTCTTGAGTAGCATTAAATTTACCATGAGCTTCAAGTTGACCTTCATTAAAGAAGGCCCAACCTGAAATTCGACTTGCCTGGTCTAATGCGAGTAATCGGCTCATTAAGCTTCTTGCAGTACTGGCTGACTTGCCGCATCTGTAGAACCAAAACCGCCTTCCCGCAAATCAACTGTATTATCATCCTCAGTTTTTAAATAAGGTTTAATAATACCTTGACCAATACAGTCACCTTTCTTTAAGATAATAGGGACAGGGGAAAAATTAATCATCTGAAAAAAGATATGTCCCTCATTATCTGGATTATTATAATAATCACCATCTATAATTCCTACGCTATTGGCCATTACTAACCAATATTTAAGTGGACAAGAACTACGAACTGAAAGTTCTAAGTATGTGCCAGGATCAAGTTTAACTTTAACCCCTGTTGGAACTAAAGTAGGCTTTGATAAAGTTTCTTTGGTAATAGCAGCAACTTCATCAAGTGTCATAGGTCTTTCAAGATATTTTTCATCAAGCTTTTTAGATATAAGTTTTTCAAAAACACCTTGTGACATATTTGAAAAATGATAATGATATGGAAGAATTATTGTATCTTCTGCTACAATAAAGTCATATCCAGCAGATTCTACAGTTTTTCTTTTAGGGAGTAAATCATTTTCGCCTTGAAATTTTTTAATTAACTCAAATTTAGCCAAATTAGATTCCCTCCTCATAAGTAACATTAATATGCTGCTCTGGATCTTTTTCTGGAGTAAATTCAATTTTAGCTTTTACAAGCTGATACTCTTCAATAATCTCACCTTTAGCTTTAATGTATTTAGTTGTATAACTAAAGTTTGTTAATTCTCCATAAGGATTTTCAGAAAGTTCATCTCTTAAAGCTAAAGCATCTTCTACTGTTGGAACTCTAAATACTAATGTGTTGTTAATTAAATATTTATTCATAAATTAATTTACCTCGATTTCTAAATTATTTTCTCCATATATTGTAATTTCATTTGCTCTAATTTTGTCAGCAACGCCATTACAAAAAATAGCATCACCATATAAATGAATTTTATTGATATTCTCTGCAGAACAAACTTGCGGCAAGAAGCCAGGCAAATTTGCTAAAGGAACCTGTTCTTCTTGACCGTCATTATATTGAACTTTTTGATAAATAGAGAACATATCAATAAAACATACAATCTCATTACTGTTCATAAGTCACAATACCTTCATCGTAATTAAATAAATACATGCAGGTAACTACACCATTATATTTAATCCAGATTTCGACAGAAGAGGCACTACCATCTTCTAATTTATTGACATTGATAGAACGAACTGTACCAAGCGCAGTCAAGCATTCTTTAAGCCCATCCCAGAATGTTGCGAAATCTGATTCTCCGATATTTCCTTTCTTAAAGATTGTAAAGTAATTAATCTCTCTACCATAAAGCATATAATATGTAGAAGACTGTTCCATTAACCAATCACCAAAAATCTTTTCGGCGCCTTCCCACTGAGAATCTTCATAGTCTGGAAGTTGCTCAATAATACTTCTATTTAATTCATATAAATTAAGTTCAAGTCCCTGAGAAGTCATTTGAGCTTCTACTGGAAACCATTTTTCATTTTTATAGATAAAATAACTTTCATCTGTTTCATTATATACGATTTGGCCATCTTCTGGCTCTTTAATTTCATCCAACTCTTTATTGTCTTTGATATGTTTCATTTTTAATCTCCTTATCATTTATAAGTATATAATATCATATTTTTTTTAGAAAATCAATAATCAGTTCCCTTATATAAAATTCGTTGATTAGATGAACCTCTCATAAATAAAGAAACATCTCTTTTTGTTTTATCATAAGGACCGTCAATAAGGCAATCTACTTGTTCAAGTATTGATTTAATTCTATTATTATTCATATCTAAATCTTCTAAACAATATCCTGTCCATAAATAAATTTTAGTGTCAGGAAGTTTTTCTTTAACAGAATTAATAATTAAATTAGTTAAAAATTGATTTTCTGGACAAAGAGGTTCTCCTCCCATAATACATAAATTACGATGTAATCCATTAGCAGTAATAGCTTCAATAACCTCTAAAATAGTATCATGAGTAACTTCTTCTCCGCCTTCAAAATCCCAAGTCTCTGGATTGTGGCAACCCTCACATCTGTGAGGGCAGCCCTGTGTAAAAAAAGTTACACTTGTTCCAGGAGCGGCAGAAAAATCATTTTTAATAATTCCTGCATAACGCATTATAATTATTCCTCCCAATCAAAAAGCTTGCGGCCGCAGATAGGGCAGTATTTAATATGTCTGATATATTCAAATCCTATTCCGCCATCCCAGTCGTTTGCCATATATAAAGTATCATCTGCATCTAATTCTCTACAATATCTGCATTCTTTTGCTTGTTTTAAGTATTCTTCTTTGTCGTGCCAGGTTTTATCTGCGCCCATTCTCTTTTTCCTCCATGTTTAACACGATGCTCAACTTCATCTTGCTTACCAAGGTTAAAAGCAGTTTTATAATTTCCTGTTAAATATCCAGTAACTCTTCTAAGCTGTTGGATATGAGTGCTTCCGCAAATAGGACATCTATCATTAAATTCATCTGTGTAACCGCACTCAAGGCATGTATCGTTTGGTACATTAACTGCAAAATATGGAATGTCTTTATCCATAGCATAATTTACAATTTGCTCTAATGCTTCAAGATTATTTTTAATACCAGAATCTAATTCAACATAAGTAATACATCCCGCAGATGAATAACCAGTCAATTGAGATTCAATATCAATTTTTTCAAATGGAGACATTTCTTTCCAAACTGGAACATGAATTGAATTAGTAAAGAATTCTTTGTCACTTACATTTTCAATTACTCCATATTTTGCTTTAAAGTTCTTTAAAGCTTTATAGCAAAGGTTCTCAGCCGGAGTATAATATACTCCAAAATTAAGCTTATATTCTTCTTTAAATTCCGCACATCTATCTTTAAATAACTGTTCAATTCTTTTAGCCAGTTTCATTCCTTCTGGAGTTGTATGGTCTGTACCAATAAGAATTTGAAGAGTCTCAGCGAGTCCTAACTGACCTACTGCTAAAGTTCCATGCTTCAACGCACTTCTTATTCCTTCTTCTGGAATATACCCTTTCATTGTACCATTCTCATACATAAAGGCTGCGGCAGAAGCATCCTGAGAACAAATCCAATCGAAACGTTCAATTAACATATCTTTTGCCTGATGAATTTTTTCATCTAAAAGAGTCATGAAATATTCAACTGCAAAAGCTTCTTTTACATCTTCACCAGTTAAAGCATATTGAGACATAAAGTTCTGTTTAGCTTCCATTGCTAATGTAGGTAAAATAATTGTTACAGGACAAATATTTCCACGTCCATCTTTTAACTGACCGAAACCGTTAATATCGTACCCATTGGCAGTTCTGCATCCCATCGTAGAGAAGTAGGTACGAGGGTCGTTGATGTCATATCCTGCGTTTCCAGACCAGTCGACATTAGCATAATTTGGGTACAGTCTTGTGGCGGTTGAACGTAATGCGAGTTTAAATAAATCGTAATTTGGGTCTCCTTCTTCACGATTGACTCCTTTCATACATTGGAAAATTCCACAAGGAAAAATAGAAGTTTTATGAAGCTTTCCAATACCTTTAATAGATACATTTAATAAAGCTTCTGTTACCAATCTTCCTTCTGGTAAAGTACATGTACCATAGTTAATAGAAGTAAAAGGTAACTGATTTCCACTTCGAGATTGTAATGTATTAAGATTATGATACATTCCTTCTACAGCCTGATAAGTTTCTTTTGTTGTCATATCTACGGCATATTGATAAGCCGCTTCATTTCTAACAAATACATCATCATTAATAGAAGCATCAGCTTTAATCCACGCTTCTTTTGCATTAGATAAATCAAAATCTTCATAAATTCCAGCTAATCCAAGCATCTGACCTTTTTGACAATATTTAATACCATCTAAGAAATGCTTATAAAAACTTCTACGAACATAAGGAACCATGCTCCAATCTAAATGAGTAGCAGATACTCCTCCAAACTGCTGTAATGATTGTAACTGAAATAATACTGCCAAAAGCTGAAAAGCTGTATTAACAGATTGAGCAGGACGAACATCAGTTTGACGAGTATTAAAACCATCTCTAAGTAAATCATCTATAGGTAATGACAAACAATTATGCATTCCAACAGCATAACTATCTAAATCATGGATATAAATTTCATTGTTTAAATGATTATCTCTTGACATTTTAGATACAATATAATCTAACGCATATTTCTTTGTCATAACTGAATTTGCTTCACCCATACGTCCGCCAAAAGAGTGTTCATCTACATTAGCATTTTGATTTTGGACGTTGCGGGCTTCCAATTTTTCACTATAAGTTTTAACAAAAACTGCCTCATGCTCTCTCTTTGCTTCTTGTTTATATCTATAACGAATATACGCTCTTGCAACATCTCTTCTTTCAGATTGCATTAATAAATCTTCTACACAATCTTGAATAGTTTCTACGGAAATAGTTGTCTTAGAGCGTTTAGCCATTTCTTCAATTTCAGTAGCAATATCTTCTGAAGTATCTGTCTCATAAAGGATTTTATCTACTTCAATCATTGCTCTGTTTACTGCATCAATAATTTTTTCTTTATCAAATGGGACAATATCACCATTTCGTTTTTGAACTTCTAACATATTGTATCCCTCCATCTATATTTAGTAAAATTTTTTAAGTCTTAACACTATATATGGTTTTTTGGATGGATAAATTATCCAATCCTGTTCTCCAACCGCTGTGCCGCAGCAGATACAACTTTCACATTGAAGTTCATATCTTTTCTATCTTCATTTACTATTTCATTATAATGAAAATCTAAATCAGCAAAATCATCTTTATCAGCTTTATATCTTCTAATAATTTCATCAACATTTGGATTTTCTTCTCTATTCAACTGCCGCAATAATCGAGTCTTATCTTTGGCAGTTACATAATATACTACAATCTCAATATTTTTATGAGCCATTAAACTATCAATTCCTTCTGGATTAAAGACTCCGATATTAACACAATCAGAGCGCAATGAGCCAAAACCGGTTCCATAAAACCAGTCATTGAAGCAGGTAGCTTCCAGCATTTCACCTGCCAGAAGCTTTTCTGCAAATTCTTCACCAGAAATAAAATGATAATTAATTCCGTCTTTTTCTCCTTCTCTTGGAGGTCTTGTCGTAAAACTAACTATCTCATGGAGATTATGATTAACCTTTAAAACCTCTTGCATAAGAGTATCTTTTCCGCTACCAGCTTCTCCAATAATGGCAAGAATTTTATAAGAACCTATCATACGCTTGCTTCTTCCTCTTTACCTGTTGACTCTCCTGGTGTAGTATTTTCACCTGGCTTATTTGCTTTATCTATCTCTTCCTGATACTTTCTCATTTCTTCCTGCATAATACTTTCTCTTTGGAAGAATGTAGCTAAATCAGAAACCTCATTATCACTTTCTTTTAATTTAAACAAATCTGTTAAGGTTTTGTGAAGAGCAGGAACAATCTTTGGAGCACACTCTTTACAAATATCCATGTTATGACTACACATATAGCCCATAGAATTTGCATAATTAAAATTAATGTTACCAGTATCTAAATTCTCTGTAATTTCATGTCCACATAAATCACAAACTCTTTTTACTACTTGACCCATATCTTTATTCTCCTTTTTATTGATATATTAGAGAAGATGTTAAAAAACATCTTCTCCTTGGTATCTATCACTTCTAATTTCCAAACTTCCATCTTCATTAATTTTATCAATCTTATATAATTGATGTCCATTAGAAGAAGCATATTTCTTAGAAATGAAATCATCCCCTGACCTAATGCCCATTACTATAATCATATTTCCTCGATTGAACCAAGATTTTTCTCGAACTTTTTTAGTTCCATCTTCTTGCTTTTCAGAAATCTGTTTATCAAATAATGAGAAATATTCTTTTCTAAATTTAACATTAACTACTCCAGAAGTTGTCAATATAGTTACTGTACTTTTGGTTTTATTTTTAGCAATACAAGTTCCGCAAATTTTATTCAATTTGAATATATTAATTTGCTTTGCACCTTTTGTAAATGTTCTTTCTATGATAGGCTCTTGCGGCAGTTTATCAAAATCAACAAAACCATATCTTTGAGTATCAACATGAGATAATTCATGTTCATGGTAATAGAAACATAACGCCTGCATTTCCCAAGCTGATAAAGTTCCTTGAGCATATTTATCCCAATCGTCTTTAAAGATTTTTTCATTTAAGTTCTGAAGAATCTGTTCTTTTTCTTCCGCAATCCATTCTCTGAATACATTCATCCATTTCTGATATACTTTGTCCCATGCTTTCATATTTAAAGAATAACCCTCTAATAAATCATCATGTTCCATTTCAATCAAAAAGTTCATTGCTCTATCATCTATATGATAATTAGTTGTATCACCTTTAATCTTACAAACAGATTTTAAATAACGATTAAATTCATAAACTCTTCTCGCCATAATCTGTTGTTCATTTTTTTCTGGAAGAAGATTATATTTAATCAAACCTCCCATGTTTTGTAAAGTAATTCGTTTCTTCTTATCACAAGTTTCCCAAATATACCAACCCATACAAATCTTGCGGTCAATCATTGTATCAAATGCTCCACCTTTAATAAGTGAAATCATTGCCTGTTTATTTGGACGTACTTTTAATAAAAAGTCTTTAGGTGAAATATAAGGTCTATTTTTAATAATATCATCAATTACTGCATCACTGACATTCAATAAACCTTTCATTCCATAAAGAATCTGATTATTTTTAGCATCAGGCTTAAATCCATAATCTGAGTTATTTATATCTACAAGACTCATTTTAATTCCCGCAGATATAATTTCACCCATCGCCTTTGCGATTTTTCCATAGTCAGTTGAAGCTGTTTTCTTCACAGAAATAGATTCAGATTCATCATCTTCATCAATCTCTAACTCGCTATTATCTTCAAGTGAACCGCTGTTTACAATTAAACATGCACAATCCCAATAAATAGGATTCCAATTTGTTGCAATATATAATGTTTGAACACCAATGAAACTATAAGCTAAAGCGTGTATACATAATTTTTTAAATTACTGACTATTTTTTACGGATGTTGTAGTGAAGTTTTGGCATACCTCTTATCCGCACACTATTTCCCAGAACGTATCAATAGTTCCAGTACTCCCGGTCTAACCCAGGATAGTCGATACAACTTTTTTCTTTTAATAGATTTATTTATTATCTCTGAGAGGGTATTTATATTTTTCTTTTTTATGAGAACGACCAGAGTTAATATTTTTAACTGTGGCATAACTTTTATTCCATTTTTTAGAAATATCTTTTAATGATAATTCTGTTTCTAAAATATCTTTTATAATACCTTGAACCCAAATTTCATTTTTAGCTTTATTACTTCCTTTATCACAAAGTGGATATGTATCTTGATTACTATAGAAATATTTTCCAGTATTTATCATAGATAAAAATCCTGCAGATTTAATATTAAAATCTTCTTGAATGGATTTATATTTCTCTCCACTTTTAATTCTATCTTTTATTTCTCGAATTTCTTTTTGAGAAAAACGGCTTCGAGAATTTTTCTTTAAAGGATAATCAAATTTTTCATTAAAATAATTTGTTCCAGTATTTATATTAACTAAAAATGTTCGTTTTAATTTAGGATAATAAATTTTTTCAATATCGTCATATTCTTCATCATTCATTAAACGATTTTGAATATCAATAATCTCTTCTTTTTTAAATAACTTAGATAAATTCAATCTCTCTTCATAAGTTAAGGGTTGTCTTTTATATCCTTGGCCCCCAATAGAAATATTATATCCATTTTCGTCTTTTAAAGAATGATAATATTGAATGAAAAAAATTTCTCTTTCGTCAATATAATCTTGAGACTCTCCATCTGATATTTCTTCAAGAATATCAAAATTAAAATTATCCCAACCATATTTTCTTATTGCAGAATGAAATGGTAAATTATATCCAGAACTTTTTTCATTAAAAGAATCACTTCTATGACAATTTTTTCGTTTTTGAATATTATTAGTTTGACCAATATAAATCTTACCATTTGTTTTATTTGTGAATTTATAAATATAATACATAAATATTCTCCTTTATACATGGCTATTGTTCTCATGTATAAATAAAAAACACTATACCTCTATTAAAGAAATTTGTCACGAGATTTTACCCTCGTTAGCAATTAAAACTATATTTGCCAGATATATTAATGTTTTAATTACCCCACCGATAAGTGGTTAAGTGTGTAAGCGCCATTTACACAACGCTAAATGAATAACCCATCTGTGGACCAACTCCGCATTTCCATACATACTGACCAAGCTTCTCACTTGCCGCCTGTGCCAATACTTTTTCATGCAAAGCTGGAATTTTATTCATTTGTTTTTTACCAACAATCTTACGAGCCGCATTTGCTTCTCCAAGACTGAAGTGACAAATTTTATTATCCATCAACATTCTCATTAACTGTTCCTGTGAAGGCGGAACTCCATAAGAACTCTTAAAGTAAGGTTCAAGAGTTTTCTGCTCTTCTTTGGTAAGACCAAATTTTGTCATTTCATCATACCATAATTGAATGTTTTGTTTAAAACGATAATATTTATCCATCGGGCGTTCTTCTCCATCTTCGCCCATAAGTCTCATCAGACCATTCGCATCTGCCATTTCCAATACATTCTGAGGTTTTAATTTCTTTGCAACCTGCGCACCAACCTGAGAATCAAACTGGAAAGTATTAATAACAGATACTTTACCCAATGCATCCCAAATCTTCTGATCATTTAAAGGTAAAACATTAGGATGAAAATATTTATCATAGACTTCTCGCAAACTTAATTCTGGTTCAATTTCATTATCCTCTTGGAGTAATTGAATAGTTTGAACCAACTTATCCTGAACCTCAGTTACAAGAAAATCATATTTTGTTAATCCCATATACTCTGCATCATGTAAGTCAAACTGAGTAGTAATCTCACCTTTTGGAGTTTTCATAAAAGCACTATGCTCAAATGGGTCATCTCCAAATAAAATTACACCAGATGCATGAGAACCTCTATGGTTTACAAGACCTTCAATAGCTACAATAATATCCAATAAACCTGGATATTTATTAACTTCATTTACAAATGTTTTAACAGGTTTACGACCTTTTTCTGGATTTCCATAAACAACTTCTTTAATTGTCCATAAAAATCCTCTTTCTTCTGGAATTAACGAACTCATATACTGAGCTTCATCAACATCAATTCCTTCTGGATAATCCTCACTTCTATAACCTCTACAAGCTGTCTGAATTGCAGATTTAGTTCCTTCTGTACCAAATGTTGCTACAAGAGTACATCCAAGATTTTTCTTTGCCCATTCCATGATATTATCATAGAACATCTTTCCACGCTCTTCTTTAATTTTACGAAGAATTTCCGGACGCTTGGACGGGCATATGTCGATATCAATGTCGCCAAGTTCAATTCTCTCTTCGTTGAGGTAACGGAAGAAAGGTAAATCCCACTCGATAGGATCCAACTGAGTAATTCCCATCAGGTAATGATTAAGTGCGGCACAACTGGAACCACGACCAGCACCTACCATTGAACCGCAATCCCAAATCATATCAATATAATGTTGAAGTGTATTTGGATAACGAAACATATTTGTTTCAAGTTTTTCACTAATGATACTTTTAACTCGTGCTTCTTCTTCAAGTTCATCAAGATAACGTCTATCATTAATTTTTTCAAGTTTTTCAAGCTGATTTAAACACTCATTTACCCAATAACGATTCTGAATATCATCATCCATTAACATTGCAGATAAATATGGATATTGTTTAAACCCTCTTACTTTTGGATAATCTTTAACTTCTACAGATGGAATATCCTGCTTATGAAAAAGACTATAATATTCAATTTTATTCTGTAAATCCAAAGTGTTCTCAAAAATTACATCCACATATCCATCTGGGAAACATGGAGATAATAACTCTTCTACTTCATCGCTATCCATAAGTCTGGCAAATTCATAAAAGTCATCAACTTCACGTTCTCCACCTTTTGAATTAAGATATGCTTTATGAACCATTCTATCATCTTTCGTTAAATAATGAGAGTCAGTTCCAACAACCATTTTAACATTATACGCAGTTGCAATTTTAAACAACTGAGAATTTACAGTCATTTGATCTTCTTTATTAGATGGAGCGCATTCAATATAAAAATCATCTCCAAATAAATCAAGTACAAATTCCATAAAATCTTGAATCTTTTTCTGAAATTCCATTGCCATCTTTTGGTCATTTACTTTTAATGCTTCTGCATATAATAAAGACCATGAAGATAATTCTCCACCAATACATGCACTTGTTGCAATTAAATGACCTTTATAATGTTTTACAATCTCAGTTAATTCATCTTTTAGAGTTGGAACTCTTTCCATACCTCTATCCATATATGAATAATACCAAGCTGTAGAACTTAACTCTCTTAATGCTTTATGACCGATTGCATCTTTAGCAATCAAAATGAAGTGATAATATTTCTGACCATGATTTCTTGTATCAGTTAAATAAATCTCATTTCCTAATCCAACCACAAAATCAGGATTTGTTTCTCTTAATTCTGTTGCAATTTTATTTATTTCAACATGCGCACAAAGGGCTTCATGGTCAGTTATACAGATACCACTAAGTCCTAATTCGATTGCTTTATTGATTAAATCTTTTGGGTGATTGGTTGAATCCAAAAGACGTAAATTTGAATACTCTGTATGGTTATGACAATTAAACCACTTTTTGCTCATTTATTATCTTCCTCTATCTATACTATTCTCAATTATATAAATATTATATCATATTTTTTCAATACTGTCAAAAGGATATTCTTTTCCTGTGATTTCACTACAGATGGTATTCCATGAATAAAACAATGGCTGATAAACTGGCGGAATCCATTCAAAAGAAGAACAAATAATTAAAACATCTGGAGCATATTTGTCATCTTCTAAATTAAAGTCTTTTAAGATATAATCTTCTGTAACATATCTTGCGGCCTCGCTTGGATAAGGGTCAGAGTTTTCATTATGAACCCAATAAAAAGTATCAACCATTTTCTTATCTCTTGCATATTTAACCCAATTACTCAAATCATATTTAAACATTGGGCGCATCCAGTCCGCAGACTCCATATCATATCCTAAGTCATGATGATGGTCAATATTATATAAATCAATCTGCTCATCATGAGGAATCGTTTTAAGAATATCAATTACTTTATCATGGCTATTTACAAAATAAATCTCTTGATTTTGCTTTGCCGCACGTACAATATAGCGAGTTAGATAATCATAAATATATAAATCAGCAGGGATATTTGTGAGAAATGAAAATTTATCTACATAATCTTTCATTGGGTCTTCAATATCCACCATATTATTATAAAAACTAATACTTGGTTCCATAATAATATCAAAATCTATTGTAACTACATTCATATTATTTTCTCCTTACAATTACTTTTTCAGATGCCCTGGTTATTGCAGTATAAAGCCATCTTGCATGTTCCAATCTTACTCTTGGAAATGACTCTTCAAGAACTAAAACATTATCCCATTCAGAACCTTGAGCCTTATGTCCAGTAATTCCATATCCATAAGTAAAAAATTTTGGAACTAAATCTCCAACTCTTTCACGATGTTTACCAATTTTATAAATATCTCTATTATCAAGACATCTTGCTCCATGAGTAAGCATAGTTTTATCCAAATATAAATCTTTATAAATATCTCCTTCATCAGTTTCTATATCGCATTGAATAGCTTGTACTGATGGGACAGAAGCTCCAATCCAATATGGGAAATAAATAAATCTATTTTTAGGGTTTTTTAAATAGCCAATGGTACCATTAACTAAGGCATTATGGTCATCACTAATATCTTCCCAATAATTTTGTCTACAAAGAATTTTATCTCCATCTTCTGGAAGCGGGCCTCTTCCTAACAGATTTCTTGCATAAACATTAATCTCTTCAACTGCGGCATTGGTTCCACAAATAATCTGATCAGCCCAAAGAACCATACCAGCTTCATAATCTTTTTGGTCAATTACTTGAACATTTTTTCCTTTAAATAACTCTAAAGGCTTCATTTCTCGAATGTCAATGCTAAGTCTAATAATTTCAGAATTTGCGGCCTGCCGCATAATTTCATCTAAGAAGATATGAGGGTTATCAAGTAAGTGATTATCTTGGTCTTTTTCTATTGGAGGAATCTGGAATGGGTCGCCTAAACAAATAACATACACCTTATGTTTAAAAAGCTGTTGTATCATGTTTACTGGCACCATTGAAATCTCATCCACTACAATAATACTATATTCAATAGTAGATTTTGGCTTTCTAAAAAAACCTCCACCTGGTCTTGGAATATGCTCATAAAGTAATTTATGTAAAGTACAAGCATTTTTATTTCCCTTTTTACGAAGAACTTCTGCTGCCTTACCGGTAAAAGTGGCATATGCAACTTTGCTTGGTTCGACATCAAGGGCCTCGATGATGAACTTCACAAGTGTGGACTTACCAGTACCTACCTTAGGCGTAGCCAGCAATCACAGTATATTTTTCATTACTGTGAAATCTGGCTACGGCAATTTTCAAACCTTCGAGTTGTTTTTTAGTTAACTCCATAAGATTCTACTTCCTCCTTTTCTTCTAAATTTAACTCATCTAAAGACCAAAGTCCTGCATGGAATTCTTTATGACAATTAGAACATAATAGAATACATTTTTTACTTTCTTCAACAGCCTCTTTTAATTTAAAATGGTCATTGCTAATAGTAAAATCCTTCTGAGATGGGTCTAAATGATGAAATTCAAGTGCTTTAAGACATTTATTATACCCACATCTTATGCATTTTCCACCTCTGGCCTCTTTTATTTTTGCTAAAAAAGCTCCTCTTGTTAGTTGAACGCCTTCTGGCATACAATCATAACAACACATTCTTTGATTAGCTGCAGCACTTTTAGGAATAAATTTTTTACCACATATCGGACATTCTTTTTCTTGCAATCCTTTATTATGAGGATCTAATCCAGCTGCTTTAGCTTCAGCATATTTTTTTCGTCTTGCAGCATTCATACATTCATTACTGCAATATTTTTTAGTTGATTTCTGTGCTTCAAATTCTTTTCCGCATACTGTACAAATTACTTTCATTTCATAAATTCTCCTTTTTAATAATATATTTTATTTCTTATATATTATTAAAATTTTTAAATAATACTTTCGTTAGTTTTGTCCTAACTTTTTTCTCTTTCCGCGTATCTAACCATTTATTTCATTACTCTCTTTCATATACATTAATCTGATCATTTGCTGTTTAAATGGCGTTGGAATCCTATGATAACGCCAATATAAACATACTCGCTCTTTTTTAAATCCCATTATCTTAAAATTTCCATTCCATAAATATGAACTTTTCATATATGTTTTCATGGAAATTGAGAATATATCGCTTTTAGTTAATTTAAAATCTCTAATTGAGTTATTATTTGTTTGATCGAAGTGGGTGGTCTTCTGCATGGGCTTCTAATATCTCCTCTAATACGTTATAAAAATGCATACACTGACCATCTTCCCAATTTTTACGGGAAAAATGTCTACCTTCTCTTAACGCTTCTCTTTCTTTATATTCACCAAGTTCTTTGATAGCCATAGCATATCGAAAATATAGGCTATCAAAAGCAAAATTAATTCTTTCAAGTAAAATTTTATTTAACTGGTCTCTATTAATTACGGTTACGTCTAATTTATTTTTTAATTCTTCAGCTTCTCTTATCATAATATATACCATCCCTTTTTATTATATAAATATTATACCATTTTTTAAGTAAAAAATCAATATAAGGCATTTTTGGTGAAAAATTTCTAAGACCACTTTTTGTTTTGGATTACGGTTGTTAGGACCCATCACCGCCGGAAGACCTGCTATTCTCGCATATGGGTACAAAAATATGGCGTACATTATATACGCCATATAATTTTAAAAATAATATTTAGTCTCTCCTGTGATTTCATAATCACTAACTTTAATCTGAGGAGTTATACGACCATTCCATTCATTAATTACACAAGTTCCTATAACTGTAATATTTTTACTACCAGTAGCATTAGTAGGAAGTAATGAATCAAATTCTTCATCAGTAATTCTAAACTTAATTAAACTTGTTCCATTAGGCAAAGTAATTTTAAATGAAGGACATCTACCGCCTTTTCCCATATAAGATAAGTTATCTTTAGTTACTTTAACATTCTTAATTACAACAATTGGTTCCGCAAGTTCTTGTCCCCAAATAGTATTTAATTCAGCTAAATCAATAATATCATTTGCTTTAAAATCATTTGCATCCCAGATAAAATCAACTTTCTGACATGGAGTAAATGAGCATTCTTTTAAAGCTTCATTTGAATATTGAATAAAATCACTAAACTTATCTTCTGGAATAGCTGCACCGAACGCATTAGGATGGCCTTCTGCAAGACTGGCATAACCGCTATCTCGAATAAATGTTCTTAAATCATTAAAATTAGAAGTTTCATAACTTCTGCCAGAACCTTCTAAACTAATACTACCATCCTCTTGTGGATGTTCCATAAGAATAAGAAATGGATGATTATATTTAGCCATTAATTGGTTTGCAATAAGTCCAGTTAAATTTTTATTTATTGCTCCAGCAGCAAGCTTAACCGCAATAATTTTATTTTCTTCAAGAGATTTGTCCTTTATAATTCCTTCAATCGTTTGAAGACTTGCATCAATAGCTTTAGATTGATTCCGTTTAATATTTGTGCAATTGCGGCAAGCTTGCTCTACACGAGTTTCAAACTGACCTTTACATCCTCTTTTAGTAGAAGGAATTTGGTCATAAGCTTTAAAATCTAACATAGATTCAAAAAGCATAAGTTTCTCATTTGCAGAACCCATACGAATAGTTCCATTTATCTGCGGCGCAATATAAAAGCTAACTGCAAATGGACATAATCCTCCTGCTCGGCTAATGGAATAATCTTGTACCTTTACCATTTCTTTAAAGAATGGGTTTTCAACAGATGCTAAACCAAGATTAATAATTTCTCTTGTTTCAAAATCTCTAATATCCATCATATCCGCAATTATTCCAAGTGCCGCCAAATCAAGATAGTAACTTGCCCAATCTGTACCCATAATTGAATCAAAATAAGAGCAGAATTTATAAACCATACCTACACCAGATAAAGATTTAGTTGGATAATCACATAATTGATTATTTATTACACACGCATCTTCTGAAACTTTTTCAGCTTCATGGTGGTCAATAACTAATACATCAATTCCAAGTTCTTTAAGCTTTTTATGTACTTCATAATTATTACTTGACGAATCGGGTGTAATAATTAGTTTATAATCTTCATTTATAAAATCTGGAATAAACTCTTCATAAAGTCCGTGTTGTTTACCAGAATGTAATCCATATGAAATTTTTGTTTGAGTATATCCTGGAAATAATCGGTTTAAATAGTTAATAAGGAATGCTGCGGATGTGAAACCATCACAGTCGCTATCTACTTGAATATAAATCTTATCCTGTTGGCTAATATGTTTTGCCAACATTCTTACTCCTTCATCTATATTCATAATTAAACCAGGGTCTAAAATATCTTCTTTAGTTGTATTAAGATAATGAGGAATGTCTTTTGGGTCTACTCCTCGTATTGCAAATACCCGCTCTACCACTGTATATTCATTTTTAATTGGGAGCAATGGCGTTTTAAGTTGATAATCCATATTTGATTTCAACCTCCTTTCATTTGTCCATCACACTCCCTTATCATCAAAATTAATTTTATTCACTGAACTAACTTCTTTTCCATATCCAGCTTTTTCTTCAAGGGATTTTTTCATTTCATTTAACATACCTACAAATTCATTAAATTCCCAATAATCTTGAAAAGTAAAACTAATCATATTTGCATCAATAATATCTAATACTTCCCTATGTGCCCGAGAAAATTTACATCTGGCGCCATACCTATCTCCATGAATAGGTACTTCTATACTAAAGCCAGCATAGTCTCTTAATGGATATTTGTTAGGATTAAAAGGTTCATCTACTATCATAATAAAATCCTTTCTTTAAATAATGTGAGAAATTTTTCAGAGCCTTCGTCTATTGGACTTGCTTTATATCCAGTAATCATATTCTTATCAAATATAAAGCTAATATTTACATCATTCTTATATTTGTCATTAATTCTTGTAAGATTTCTTGTTAAGTGTTTAAATTCTTTATCTCCAATTTCTTGAAACTGTCTATCAAAGGCAATAATAATTTCTTTTGCTCCAGCATCTTTCAATAATTGAATTTGCCTTGCGGACAAACTTGAACCGCAACAAGCAACTGAGATATTATTATCCCAACCAAAATAACTTGCATACATTAATACAGATTTTTCAGATTCAAAAACAATAGCTTTTCCCATTGTTTTAATATTATCTTTGCTCCAATTTAAGCCATATAAATTCATTCCAAGAGGATGATTATATAATAGTTTATTAACTCGCATGGGCCTATATTTACCATATATTTCAGCCTCATCCGCAATTAAAGTTCTGCCTCTTAAACCAATAAATCTACCATTAACATCAAAATGCGGAATGGTAATTTGGTCTGCTCCTGGATAATAGCCTATTTGAGCAAGTTTCATAACTTCAGTAGTTATCCCTTCTTTTACCCAAGGCATAATAAGAACATTATAATTAAATCGTGTTAAAATATCTGTGTTAAATTCTTTTAACTCTATCTTATTTTCTCTTAATTCTATTTCTTTTATTTTTTCATAATTCGCTAAAAGTTTCCAATCTTCAATTTTATCGTCAGATTCAGAACCATCTTCATTTCTTCCTGCAATACCAAATCTTCTTGCAACCCAACGCACCGCATCATTTAGGTCATATTCTTCTGACCATTGAATTTTAGCAACTTTTCTGGTTAATTCAAAAATATCAAAATAACTATCACAACCAGTATAACATCTAAACAAGCCTGAATTACTATAATAATATAGTTTACGACTTCCTTCTCCTGGTTCATTATGACATATAGTAGAAGAGAGGATTCCAAAGCCAGTATACTCTGGGTCTCCTCCCCACTCTTGCAATAACTCAAATATATTTTCTAATTCTAAGACTTCTCTAATTTCATTCTTATCATAATTAATCATTTACTTTTCACTTTCTGGCCAAAAGAATGTTAAATCTGTTATTGCGGTCAAATCTACTCCAGTTTGTTCTTTAAATTCTTCCATTGGACCAGTTATCTTATATTCGTCTGCTGACAGAGTTAATTTTCTGCCAGCAACGAATTTATCCTGTCCCATAAGTCGAAGAATTGTTATTTCTTGCTTATCCATAATATTAACCTGGAATAACTCTTACGCAAGTTCCAAGCAATCCGAACTGCTCATTTACCCAATTGCAAAGATATACCTGAGCCTCGCCGCCATCTTTCTTACATTCTTTAAGAATGTCCTCATACATAGGGATAGGCATTTTATATTCAAACTGCATACCAGCTCTGATTTCTTTTGGAGCTACATACTGACGAGCAACTTTTGCCACTCTACTTTCTTTCTTCTTAGTTTTCTTCTTTGTAAAATTGTTTACCTTATAATTTTTCTTGCTGTAAGTTTTTTCACTCTTCATCATCATCCCAAGCACCTTTCTCTACAATAATTTTTATATCATCCATGTTAATAAGTTCATAATTATATGTAGTACAGAACATAGGTTGGATTCTACAAGTACCTAAATCTGCTTTACACCACATAATAATTCCTTTATATCTACCACGTCTATTCTTGTAAACAGACATTTTAATAGTAGGCTTTTCAAAAATATTTGAAGAAAGAATTGAATCAAGAGCATCAATATCTTCTTCTTTAACACTTAATAAAATTGAACCATAATCAATCTTATCAGCAATAGATTTTGCACCACGAAGTAAATTTTGGTCAGGAGTTTTTGCTTCTTGATAGTCTCCATTTAACTGCGTTGCAGACATAATAAAGACTCCATACTGATTACAAATATCTTTTAATTTATTTGATAACATAAATAAAATATTATCTTCACGAAGTTTAACTCCACCACTTCTTTTTGTAATTTCTTCCAAAATTTTCAAACTGGTATGAATATAATCGTGAAAAATATATTTTACATCATGGTCACGAATATTTTTCTTAATTACATTCTCAACATCTTTCAATGAAAAATCTGGTAATTCTTCTACATATAATGGACTACTTTCAAGAATCTCTCCAGCTTTAATGACTCGTTCTTCTTCATCACCCTCATACTCACCATTAATGATATGTTCTTCATTTACATTAGAAAGAAAAGCTAACATCATTGTTTGGATTTCTTCAAGTTCTTGCTCTGTTGTAATAAACAAAGTTGGCTCAGATGTACCATTTTTAATCCATCCAAAAGACTCATCATATATCTTATTACAAGCTATATTACAAGCGTCCGCAATCATTGAACGAGTCTTTCCTATACCAGTTGCCGCAGATCGTAAATAAAACTTTTTTAATCTTGCTCCACGAGTAACTGTATTTACTAACCTTCCATAAAGAGGTACTCCTACTTCTGGATGGTCTTTAAATTTCTGGATTAATTGTAGAACACCTTTTCCGGCTTGAATAGCTTCTCCAGTAGTATCATCAACATATTTTAAACGAATATCACTTATTTTGCGGTCAACCCTATCCGCAATTTCCTCTAAAGAAGAATTATCTAACAAGTCTTCTTGAAGTTGTTTCTTTTTGATATCTAAGATATTATCTGGGTCATAGATATCAGAAACATCTACTCCATAATTATCATACGCTCTTAATAGGGTCATCTTCTTCAATCTATTATAATAAAAATCAAAAGACAACTGAGATGCGACATCAGCTACTTTTAATAGCCATTTATCGCCATCATTTTTTTTATATATTGCCGCAGATTTTGGTCTTGAACTTAAAAAATCAGCTAAGTTCTCTAATGTGATAGTTTTTGCTCCAAGTTCATAAATTTTATAAATAGCACCAAATACAGTTCGATGAAATTCATCTGGGAAATCTTCATCTGTAATGGTATATTTATCTTCAAACTCCAAAATCTGAGGATTATTATAAACACATCCAATTACCTGCATTATTGCAGTCACATCGACATACTTACTCGCCACTTTCAGCTTCCTCCTCGTCTAAAAATGCAAATAATCTCCGCTTTCTCAAATTCCTTTTTGGGGGTTCGATTTTTATAACTTTTTCTTTTGAAACAAATTCTTGAACATCTTTATCCCGATTTTTTTGATTCGCTTCCCAAATGGAATAATAATAATTAAAAGCATCTTTATAAACATAAGGAACGATACCTATGCCGCCATTTGCTTTTTCTGTAGAATTACCTTTTATCTCATAGAAATAAACTAAAGCTTTTCTAATTCCCGAATAAGTATATTGGTATTGTTCAATGTATGTATTTATTTGTTTTCTAACTCTTGGAGTTATAAAGTCATCGCCCAACAATTTAATGATATATTCTTCTAAAGCTATTTTATCAGCTTCTTCTTGCTTTAATCGACTTTGCTCTTTACTTGCACATTCAGTATGAGCATATCTTCTTGGTGAGACTTGAACAAAAGAATATTTATCTCTATCAAACGTTTGATGACAATATATACATTTTACTTTATGTGCCAAATATTCTTACTCCTTTCTCCCAATCTATAATAATATTATATCATTTTTCAATAAAAAAGTCAATCCAAGAATATAACTTGGATTGACTTTAAGATTATATATCTTAGCTATGCATTAATTCATCTTCAATCTCAGTTACAATTAAGTTAATCATCTCAACTTGCTCTGGAGTTGCATCCGCAATTTTACGACCTTTACCAAGATATTTTTCAATAATCTTTGTAATCTTAGGTCCATTAGCCTCAGAAGTTTGCATTAAATTGCCAACTAACTCCTGGAACTTATTCATTAATGCATCATAATTTAATTCCTCTTTCTCAACAGGTTTTTCACGTTCATTTGTAACATACTGATTACCATGTTCAAGAGCTTCTTTATCAATAGCTTTATGAATCTCTTCTACAAGATTATCATAACTCATTGGAAACTCACTTGCAATATATTTAAAACGACCACCGCAGCTAATAGAATCATCTGGACAACGAAGTGTTAATACAGACATTTCATTTTTATTAGACTGATGAGCATATCCATAAATATCAGCCATACCCTCAATAACCTGTCTTGTTGAATTACTAAGTGCAGGACGAATTACAATTCTTTCTGTTCCATCATCATTTGTAATTGTCTGCTCTTTGTGGTGACCGATAAAAAATACTGCGTATCCTAACTGAGTTAAACCTCTAAATACATCATTAAATTCATCTTTAAAAGCAGTCCAACCTTTTCCATATCCAAGGTCTCCAAGAGCCTCAATACCTTTTTGCTGACAAATATATTTCTGACAAAAATCAGAAGCAATATCAATAGTATCAACAACTACGGCATCAAAATTAGCCTTAACTTCTGGTTTTTTAAGCTCTCTCATAACCTGTTTCATGTCTCCCCAAGAGGTAACATCCTGAGCGATTACACCAGGTAATGCGTTATATCCACGTTCAAAAGCGAGTAAAAGTGTTTTTGGCATCTGAACTGCTAAAGTTGTTTTTCCTGTTTTAGGAGCCCCATAGATGTAAGTGATATATCCACTTAAATCTTTACTAACCTTATGTGGCTCAATATTTAATAAATTAATTCCCATTCTTTTCTCCTTCTTGCGGCATTGGCATCCGACCACCCGCAATTTTTATTTTAATCAATTCTTACAACATCTTTTAAAATTTCACAATTAGGATTTGCACTGTCACCATTATAAAATTCATTTTGTATATAAATATCTTCTTTTGATACAATTCCCATATCATTTACTACAATCGCATCTTTTGGATACGACTGTAGTAAAATAATTAATTCAGAAACTGTCATTAGAAGTTAAATGCGCCGCCGCCCTTTGCAGGAGTTGCAGAAGTTGGAACAGCTGCCTGTCCTTTAGAAGCTTTATACTCATCCTGACGTTTCTTCACATCAGCAAGATAAACTTCTCTGTTTGCAAGAGCCTCAGTCAGCTCTGCCGCAGTAATTGTGCTTGCATCATCCCATACATATGGATCTGGAAGAGCCCAAGTGATAACCCAATCTTTTCTATTAGACTGAACTGTTTTTACATAAGGCTCACCAAATGCAGACTCTTCAGTAATTGTACGAGTAATTACTTCAGATACCTGACGACCTTTTACTTTTGTAAATACAGGTTCTTTTGCAGATGCACCAAGTCCCTCAAAATAAGAAATAGCTTCTGGATTAATTGCTGAAAATTCAACAGGAAGAACTGCACCTCTGAAATCGAAAATCGCACCTTTGATAATAGCTTTCTCAGGAGTATTCTGCTCTTCATTTGCATCAATAGTTCTTACATTTGTGATAAGAATATCAGCTTCAAAAGTGTTTCTCATTTTTTCATCTTCGTTCAAATCAACACAAGTATGAACGAATCCACCCTCATTTCTTTTAACAGAAACAAGTTTCTCTTCACCATTTTTATCAGAATAAAATTCATTTAAACCAACTGCAGAATCAACACGAACTTTTGCAGCATTCTCTTTACCATGCTCCATTACAGAACCAAGTTCTCCATTGATAATCTGATTAAGAATACCAAATGTAGCATTGGAATTTCCTTTTGCAGTTGTTGCTGTTACATATGTAAAATGAACAGGTACAATATTTGTCATATCATTATCAGTAGCAATACTAAGATTACCCATGATAAATTTAGTTCCTGGATGTTTTGAATTTGCACCAGACTCTCTTAACTGTAAGTCATGCTCATAAATAAATCCTTCCAAATGTGTACGATTAACCATACTCTTCATATTATTCTATTCTCCTTAATTATGTTTATTCTTTTTATTTAATTAGTCATTAATATTAACTGTTTTTCCATTATCTGTTAAAGCATAGACAACTGGGTCTGACCCAATCTTCTCAACATAGCCATCTTTAACAAGCTTCTGAATTGCGCCAGATACAGTTCTTGAAGAAACAAACATTCCCTCCGCAATATCTTTTGCTTTACCCATTGGCATATCAGAAACATGCTCTTGCATATATTTTAAAATCATTTTTCCATTATCAGTAAATAATGGTTTATCAGAAGTACCTTTTCCTTTAAAAGCCTCCCAATAAGCAATTACATCTGGGTCAACATCTGCCATATCTAAATCTGCAAATAATGAATCTATACATTCAATAAATTTTTCTTTTTTACTCATTCTTTTTAACTCGCTTTCATCTTTCATCTTATAAATATATTATAACATTTTTTTAAATAAAAATCAATATTGTTTTACTTACTTTCTGTTGTATTGTTGTCTGTAAAGATAAAATCGTCAGAATAAGGTAAAGAATGAGCAAATTTAATGAAACTTTCATTGATAAATTCTTCGCCATCTCCAGACCATTCTGTAAGTTTATGATGGCCCCTCTGATGAACCATAGCCAGAACGTTTTCATAATTCATTGTGACAGTTCTTGTCTGAAGCCAAGATTCTGGTAACCAACGAACGAGTTCTTTCCAATAACGTTTATCTTTAGTTTGTAAATAAGCAAGTCTAAGCTCTTCTAATCTATCAATAAGATCATCAACAAACATATCCATATGCCAGTGGTCAGTAAAACCATTTTCTCCAGCAAGAGATTGGTCTGTAAAATCGACAGATAAATCTTGGTCATAATCATCAATTTCAAAACAATCTTTTGTGATTGGCTTACTTGTAAGTTTATGCATTGTAGATGTAGAATTTGCAGTTGTGCCAATTTTGTAAGTATCAAATTCTTTGAACCAGAAAAGTGGGGCTGTAATGTCAACTGTTACCATAATTTGTCTTAAAAATTTTCTATGCTCGGAACCGCCATTGATAAGAGCTTTAGCAAGTTTCATATCATTTGGACCAATGAAAGCAACATTGGCTAACTGATGGTCAAAATTAATTTCAAGAATACCATTATTTAAAAGCCATCTATCATATTCCTCTTGAGCCATAAGAGCCTCATTATCTGCATCAGATGGATAATTAGGAAATTTTTTCTGAACCCACTCTTCAGCAACTTCATAATCATGCTCATCATCATCTATATTAATAAGTCCAAAATAACTATCACTTAAATTCCAAGAATTTTTTGGATTTCTCATTCCTCTTAAAGCATTTTCAAAATTATAAACTTTTATATTTTCAAATTTCATTCTTTATTTACCTCTAATTTTTGTATCATAACTAATTGAATATGGTTTCATATCTTCCGCTTTAATTGATAAGCTTTCAGTAGTAGTCGTTACTGTTGGCGTTGGTGTACTAATTTTAGCATTAGTAGTAACGTCTGGATTATTTAATAAAGTTACATTACCATTTGACACAGTTGTCCAATAGTAAGGATTTGGACGATTAGGGTAAGTTGGTATAGGTCTATCTCCTTCATGATAACCTTCCCAATAAGCTTCATTTAAAAGTTCTTGAAGCTCTTTCTGCGTTAAAGTAATATAACCTTTTTGGTCAGTTGTAAATACTTTAATCTTCATTTGATACTGTAAATCCTTTCAACTTAAAATGATTTTTCATTAATATATAATAAGAAAATTGTTCAATATTATCAACAAAGACCTCTTTAGCCATGTCAGATTTATCTCCTGCGGTAAAGGCTTCTTGATAACCAATAAAATCAATGCCAGTTATTCCATAAGAGTAAGCTCTTTCTCTCATATCTTGCGGACACTGACAAATAATCGGAACACCGGCTTCTTTTGCAAGTAAAAATAATCGAGAAGTCTTTCCTGTTCCTCGTCCATCAATAATTCTATACATAACAATTTTCTCCTTTATTTTATACTATAACCAAATTCTTTTGCTTTAAAAAAATCTTGCCAATAATCTTCTCTATCATTTAATTGAGACTTTGTACATTCTTCAATAATTTCAAATGAAAAATTTTCAACTCCAACAGTCTGCATAATAGGATAAAGTTTATTGCGGGTCGGAGTATCTGCGCCCAATCCACGTTTAATATGCTGTTTCCAACGTTCAGCAATATTCGTACTCTGTCCGACATAACACATATTATTTTGTAAATTTGTGATTTTATAAATGCCGCAATGAACACCAGAACCAATTACTCTACCAATTAAATCAGTATAAGGCTTTTCATAATATGTTTTCCATATAACCTTATTAACAGGTTCAGGATTTCTGAAATGAGAAATAATTTTCCTTAATTCACAAATTTCATCTAAATCATCTTGAGCTAAATTTAATTTATAAAAATCAGTTTTATTCTTATTCTCTTCATTACGTTTATCATATGCAACTGCAGCCTCTACCTTATGCCGCAAATCTTCTAACTGAGATTCTTCAAATTGAATTTTTTCATTTAATTTCTTTATCTTTTGGACACTTTCTTGCTCTTTGTCCAAATAATCTTGTACTAAATCTTTAGCCAATTCTTCATAACTATCTTCTAAACTGTGTTTGGTGTCCATGAAAATAGCATGAATTTCTTCTGTATCAGTATGAAATTTTTGTTTATAAAAATCAAGCATCTGTTGATAATATTTTTTCGCACTTTCTTCTGAAGTCTTATATTCTTTATCAACATCTTGTTTTAATTGTTTGTATTCTTGCAATTTTTGTTCATATTGTTCTTTTAAGTAATCCGTTCTTTGCTCCATTGTTTGTAACTCAAATTGAACGGCTTTATTCTTTTCGAGAATTTCTTTATCTTCCTCTTGAGTAACTTTGACTTTTGGTTGCATAAACAGATATACTAACCCAGCCCCCAATATAAGACAAAAAATTGCTATAATTGCAGTAATCATATTTTGTTAAAAAAAGAGATAAGTATTACCTTATCTCTTTTAATTTATATTACAAAAATAATTTAATTACTCAGCTTCATCTTCAGCGTCTGGATCGAAGCTCATGCCAGCTGGTGTAAGAGACAAGAACTTAACTGCCTTATGACTTCCGTCCTCAAGCTCAACTTCTGCAGGGGTACGAACTCCAAGACCTTTTCTCTGAATAGCGGAAGTAAAGATTCCATCTACACGTTTCTTCTCAATTCCGAGTGCCTCTGCTACATCTGCTGCTGTAACCTTTGCATCTCCGATAGTCTTTAAATACTCAAATACTTTACGTGAATTTTCTTTCATTTTTGCCATAATAACAAATCTCCTTTAATTAAATAATTTTATTGTTTGTGTAATTTTTCTAAGCTCTCTTAGCTTATGTAATTATTATATCAAAAAAATATTTTTAAGTCAAGAATTATTTTTCTAAAATTTTTTGAACCATCTCATCGACGCGTTCCATTTCCTCTAATGAGGAGAGTTTACTGGATAAAGCAATTATCATATCCATCGCATATTTTCTTTCCTTTTGATCAGTGGAATTCTGAATAGTTAATTCAGCCTTTGCGATTTGTTTAGCTAAATTCTTGATTTCTTTCTTATTCATATTTTTTTTCTATCCTTATCTTTATTACAATTTAATTATAACATTTTTTTTAAATTAAGTCAAAAACTTTTGTACGAAATTCTGTTCCGAAAGAATAGGAATCTCAAGCTTTTTGGCTGCTAAGTTTTTAGAAGATGTTGAATTTACATCATTGTTAATAAGATACTTTACATTCTTACTAATAGAACCTACTACTTTACCACCAGCAGATTCAATAGCAGACTGCAACGCCGCACGATTTTTAAACATGGTTAATTTACCTGTGATAACTACAGTAACACCATCAAGAGTCTGCGCCGTAGATTCTTCAACTTCTTCTACTTCTGGAATAGAAATATAATTATTATAAATTTTATCTGCTTCAGAATAATCGAACTTCCAAATAGCTAAAGTCTTACTATCTGCAAAGCCTTCAAATTGAGCAAAATCAAATCTATTATCAACTTTATCTCTAAAATCAGAATATGATTTAATATATTTTGTAAGTTCTTTCGCTACACTATTCCCAATTAATGGAATGCCAAGAGCTGCAATAAATTTATCCAAAGATACTTCTTTAGATTTTTCTATTGCGTTTAGAATATTATCAACAGATTTTACACCAAAACCTGGTTTCTTAATCCATTCTTCTCTGTACTGTTTTAATTCAAAGATATCTCCAATAGAACTAATCCAGCCCCAATCAATTAATTTTTCAATAGTAGCTTTTGAGACTCCTTTTATATCTAAACCTTTCTTACCTGCAAAATGGTCTAATCGAGTAGACAATTTTCCTTCACAATTTGGATTTGGACAATATACATTCTCTACGCCAGAATCAGACTCTTTAACAGTTAATGGTTCATCGCAACATGAACATCTTAATGGCATACGAATACGATATTTAGCTTTAATATGCTCAGGATGTTCTGCCCATGTAACTTGCGGGATAATCATATTCATTTTTGCTACTTTAATTTTTTGACCTCTAAAAGGAGTCTTTAAAACTTCTTTTAAAACACTTAAATTATGCAAACTTGCTCTTGAAATAACAGAACCATCCGCATCAACAGACTCAAAAATAGCCACAGGAGTATATACACCAGTTCTACCCATACTCCATTCAATACTTTCAAGAGTAGTTTCATATTCTTCATCATAAAACTTAAAAGCATATGCCGCACGAACATGATGAATAGTTTCTCCTAAACTTTGACCATATGCAATATCATCAAATCTTCCAACTAATCCATCTATTGGATAACCAAGAGTCTTAGCCAATTCAATAAGATATTCTCTTGCATCCCAATCAAAACTTGGAGTAAATGGAACAATAGTAAAACCTAAACTTCTTGCAGATTCAAGCTTTTTCATAAAAGAATTTTCTTCATCGAATCCTTTTATAACATTCCAAGCTACAAAAGTTAAGTTACGCTTTTTACATTCATTTGCGTCCAAAAGACGAATACTTCCAGATGCAAAGTTACGAGGATTTTTATACTCATCTTCAAATGGCTTAAAATCCTTATATGTACAAATTACTTCACCATCAATTATAAATTCATCTTTATAATCAATAGTTTGCGGGATAGACCTTAATGTGCGAGCATTATGAAGAATGTCCTCGCCAATGATTCCGTCTCCACGGGTTTCCGCAGATACAAGCTCACCATCGACGTATTTTAAACTACATGTTAATCCATCCATTTTCAGCATTCCGCAAACATCTTTAAACGGACTAAGATTCGCAAAATAATTAATAAATTCATCCCAATCTTTAGTTTTATCCAAAGACAGCATTTTATGATTATGTTTAACTTTCTGTAACTCAGATATTACTTCATATGAAATACTATTTGTAGGAGAATTAGGAAGAACAATGCCTGTTTCTTTTTCCATCTTTTTTAATTTAAAATATAATTCATCCCACTCTTTATCTGATACTTCTGGATGACCTTCATCATATGCTTTTGTCCATTTATTTAAAGTTTGAATAATATTATTCATTTCATTCATTTATATATTCTCCTTTGGGAAAAGATAAGTGGGAAATAAATCTCACTTAAATTTTTGTCACAGAAGTAATTTCACCGTTTTTAATTAACTGATTACCTGTTGCAATTCTACTTGCGAGAGGAATATCTTTTGCGGAAATACAAATTGAACTTAATTTGCCAACAACAAGAATATTATCCTCGTCCGCAACTAAAGCACCAGAAATAACTGTTCCTGTTTCATCTGTTGGTTTATAAATAATCAAGCCTTTTCCCGCACGTTTCTGAAGAACTAATTCATCCATTTCAATCTTCTTTCCAAGACCTTTAGATGAAAAGATTGCAATGTAATCTGTCTTATTACGAACTGGTAATGCTGCAACCACAAAATCATCTTTCTTTAAAGTGATTCCTTTAACACCGGCTGTTGCTCTGCCAGAAGCTGAAATCTCTCCAGAATTAATCTTAATTCCCATACCATTAGAGGTTAAAAGAACTAAATCTTCATCCTTAACAAGATTTACAGATACTAATGTATCATCCTCTTTAAGATTAATAGCAATAATTCCAGTCTTTTTCTTTGTATTTGTATATTCCTCTAATGAGGTTTTCTTTGTAATTCCGTTCTTTGTTACAAATAATAAATATTTTGCATCAGTATCTCTATAAATAGAATAAATTAAATTAGGCTCTTCATCAGTATCCATTGCAATTAAAGACTTAATTGACTGGCCTTTAGATACATTTGTACCTACTGGAATATCATTTACAAGGATACGATACATTTTTCCTTTTGTTGTAAATACCATCAGAGAATCAATAGTATTTGTGCGGATGGTGGTTTTAACAACATCACCCTGTGTTTTAACACCTTTTCCGTTTCTTCTCTGAGTTCTGAAACTTGTAGAAGGAATACGTTTAATCAAACCATCTTCTGTCATTACAACAACACATTTTTCTGGTTCTACATATTCAATCTCTTTTTCTTCTTTTGTGATATTTACCTGTGTGATTGTAGTTCTACGAGCATCTCCATATGAGGTTTTAATCTCTGTAAAGTTCTTTTTCATTTCTGGAACTGGATTTAAAAGAATCTGATTTAATTCACCTTCTTTAATTAATAAAGAATCTTTTTCATTCCTTATTTCAACAGACTCTAATTTTGCTAAACGAGATAATTTCATATCCAAGATTGCTTTAGACTGTGCCTCACTAAGATTATATTTATTCATAAGAACAACTTTAGCTTCAGCCGCACTTGCAGACTTTTTAATAAGTGAAATGATATTATCAATATCCTCTAAAGCAATAAGCAATCCTTCAAGAATATGAATTTTAGCCTGAACTTTTTCAATATCAAATTTAGTTTTTCTTAAAAGAACATCTTTTTGATGCTCAATATAGTTTTCTAATAATTGTTTGATATTAAGAAGTCTTGGCTTTTTGTCAACCAGTGCAACTTGGTTGAATGAATACGTACTTTCAAGTCTTGTGGACTTAAAAAGTTTTGCAATAATTGGAGCTGTTGACACTCCTTTTCCCAATTCAATGACAAACCTGACACCTTTTTGGTTTGATTCATCGCGAATCGTTGTAATGCCATTAATCTCACCTTGTTCGCAAAGGTTGTCAATTTCAACAATTAAATCCTCCTTTGAAACCTTATAAGGCATTGAAGTAAAAACAATACTATCTCCGCTTTTGGAAGATTCGATTGTATATTCACCTCTTAATCTTGCACGACCTTTTCCTGTAAGATAAGCTGTCTCAAGTTCATCTTTGTTAATAAGTAATCCACCTGTTGGAAAATCTGGACCTTTAATATAATTTAAAAGTTCTCTAATGTCGCATTCTGGATTTTCCAAAAGATGAATAGCTGCATCCATAACTTCTGATAAATTATGTGGTGCAAATGAACAAGCCATAGCCCATGCAATTCCAGAAGTACCATTTACGATAAGATTTGGAATGCGGCCAGGTAAATAAACTGGTTCTTGCTCTTCATCTGTATAAGCATTCATCCAATCTACTGTATTCTTTTTAATATCAGCAAGCATTTCTTCTCCGAGCTTAGAAAGCTTACATTCTGTATATCTGTATGCAGCTGGTTCATCACCATCTCGGCTTCCGTTATTACCATGCCAAGAAATGAGTGGATATCTCATGTTCCATTCCTGTGACATCCATACTAATGCACCATAAATAGAACTATCACCATGCGGATGAAATCTACCCATTGTATCTCCGACCGGCTGAGCGCACTTTACAAATTTCTTATTATTCATAAAACCTTTATCAAACATATCATATAAGATACGTCTATTAACAGGTTTTAATCCATCTTCTGCTGAAGGTAAAGCTCGATCTGAAATGATACTCATTCCATAATCAAGTAAACTCTGTTCAATTTCATCTTTAATATTTACTTGAATAATATTCTCACTCATTAAGACTCTCCCTTATTAAATAATTCTTTATAATATTGCATTTTTACATCCATCAAACTTTCATCTATAACTCTTTCTATAAAATTATAAATTGAATCAGCACTAACAACAACATCTTCTGATGGAACATATAAATAACCAGAACCAGTATTTAAAAGAGGATTTTGTTTATGATATTCTTTCATATAATTATCATATTCTTCTTTTGTCATAGGTTCTTCAACTGATTTAACAAATTGTAGTAATTGTTTTTTTAACCGCTCTTTATTCTTATCCATATATAATATATTACCATAAAAAAATTAAATTGTCAAATAGTTACCAGGTTTAACCTTGCCAGTTGCCAGATTGTCTGCCAGCTCATTGAATGGATTTTTAGAATGCCCTTTTATTTTTACAAAAGTAACTTCAATCATTTTGGATACTTCAAAAAAAGCCTGCACAACTTCTAAATTTTCAGGCACTTTTCCATCTCCTTTAATCCATCCATTTCTTTCCCAATTATACATCCAGTTTGAAAAAGTATTAATTGCATATGCAGAATCAGAGTAAATTAATACATCTTCTTTAGCTAATACTCCTTGACAGGCCGCATAAAGAATAGCTTTCATTTCCTGTTCATTGTTAGTCGTATTATCCTGTCTACTGGAATATGTACTTAAAATATTACCTTCTGTATCAATTTGAACAACCCCAAAACCACCTGGGCCTGGATTTGGACTCGCAGAACCATCTGTATAAAATATCATGTTTACTCCTTTACTTCAATACCTGTATTGCACAAATCTCCAATTACATCATTATGCGGAAAACATTGCTGCCATAGCTTAAATTGTTCAGCAACAGTGTCTATATCTAAATCATATTTCATTACATCAAAATGTAAGATTACTTTGTCTCCATCTTTTATAGGAGTTATTTTAGTAATTGCGGCCATATCTGGCTTCTGAGAAAAATCTCCAGCTAATTCAATTATCTTTTTTTCTTCCATTCTGTTACCTCTTTTAAAATTATGCGTTTTTCAACTTCAGTAATATCATCATCAAAGTCATAATAATCTTCTTGCATTTCTGTTAAACCTCTGTCGTAACAAACAGAAAAATAGCGTCCATTAATACAAACAATTCCTTCTACAATTTGATTCCATCTACGAGGCTCATCATATGATTCATCTGATAATCCATATTCCCATATAAGGAATTGAGTTATTGTACTATAATCATAAGCCTCATTAAAATTATTTTTAGGCTTGCCCGCATCATACCATTTTAAAAATTGGGATTCAAAGTGTTCTGACTCTTCTGGTACAAATTCAAATATTTTTGTTTCCATTTAATAACCTCTTTAGCTTTTAAATATTCCTTCCACACTTTTGGAGTTACATGTATCCAGCCGTCTTCAACTCCAACGGCCAGATACATTGCATCATTATACGTCAATATTTGCTCTCCATGCATTTTCTTCGATAAATTTCTTTCTATAAACAACTGACTCACCCATCAATCCCATGAAAGTTTTAGCAGCTTCTTCTGCATCTTCCATACATATCTGTTTAAGAGTTCTGGTTTCTGGATTCATAACTGTTTCAGCCATTTCGGACGGGTCCATCTCACCTACGTATTACTCCAATGTCACCATTGGTACTGACTATTTCTTCACTCCGGCTAACGTATTAACTGCCTTCATCATGTCCACCTTTTTGAAATACGTATCAATAGTATTTCTACTTCCCGACAAAGGGAATAGTCGATACAGGTTTAAACTATAATTTTTTTCCAGTTTCTATAAGACCAAACATTTTCAAAAGATTTATAAGTTAATTTATCAGAATAATCATTGTAAACGGAAGATAGCTGCTCTCCATTTTTCTTCCTTAAGCGAATATTTTTAACATCTTCTTCTGTTAATTTAGACCTTCCGTTTTTAGAACCTACATTTGAAGTATTATGAGCATGAAAATCTTTATTTTCTTTTGTATAAACTTCTGGCATTATTGTTTTCCATGTTGAACCATTCCAAATTTTATGAAAGCCAGATTCCCCAATTAAATGAGCATATAATAAATAAACATCTTTTTTTCTTTCGTGATTTTTATATCTCGTTCTAATATCAATCACATCCTTTTCAGTTAATTTATGACTTGGATGACATTCACCTGCATTAAATTGTCCTCCTGGAGTCATATTATATTGATTAGGATATGTACTATAATATCCAATCCAATATTGTTCTTTATCATTTAATTCTTCTTTTTTGCATTCTTCTAAAACGGAAAAATCAAAATTTTGTAATCCAAATTGAATAAATGCTTTATAAAGACTTTTATTAGATTCTCTTGCCCAATTTGTAGGATTTTTATGTTCTATAAATCTTTCTTCTATTTGAGTGCTTTGTCCAATATAAGCATCTCCATTAATTTTGTTTGTTATCTTATAAATTCCTATCATATTGAATACCTCACATAATAAAATGTAAGATAATCTCTTATAGTTTTTTCCCACGAGATTATCTCCAAGAATATTTAAGTTTTATCCATTTCAGGATTTCCTGAAATACCCAAAATATTTTGAAGACTGCCTCGTTAGCTATTATCTAAGATAATAACCCCTCTGATTAGAGGAAAAGTGGATAAGGGCCAGACTATCTCTTACCCTTTCATACGACCCAGCTCAAAAGATTTTTTAGCTGTCTTTCTGAACTCTTCAAGAGCCGCATCATCTTTCAGATAAGTAATCTTAGTTCCCTGTGTAACTTTATAAAGTGGAGGAACTGCCGCATAAATATATCCATCTTCAATTAATTGCGGAGCAAATTTCCAAATAAAGGTTAAAAATAATGCTCTAATATGACTACCATCAACATCCGCATCGGCTGTAATAACAATTTTACCATAACGCAATTTATCTTTATTTACAATTACTTTTCCGTCCTTAATTTCAAGTCCAAAAGCAGTAATCATACCATCAATTTCTGCATTCTTTAATGCCTTCGCGAGGTCTGCCTTCAATACGTTAAGAATCTTCGGTTTACCTAATATTTCTATTAGACCTGACTATCTCTTACTCTCAGGATTTGTCAAATCCTTCATAGAGCACTCCATTTCCCCATTTAATTAGCTTCGTTTCCTATAACTAAAGTGCGTATCAATAGCACCGGTACTTCCAGTCTAACCCGGAATAGTCGATACATGATTTTAATTTACATTTTTATAAATCTGATTTTTAATTATTCTTGAAACTGTAGTTCCAGATACTCCATACTCTTTACCAAGCTTAGCAAAACTAATTTTTCCTTTTTGATATTTTTGTCTAATTTCTTTTACTTGACTTTCAGTTAATTTTGCATTAGTATGTCTCACTTGTTCTGAAGTAGGAATATTTCCAACATTTTTATAAGTATATCCAAGAATAATACGCTTAAATGTATCAAAAGAAGAATACTTATCCATATAATCTTGATATATTTCTTTTGGACTTTCGCCGTTAATATATCTCTGTCTAATTGTAAGAACTTCTTCGTTTGTTAATTTTGCTCTGGGATGATTTTCTCCCTTTAAAGATTGATTTAATTCTCTTGTTCGTTGTCTTTTTTGTTCAGCTTCTTCAGAATGAATATTAGGAGACCAATTTTGCCCTCCCTCAGTAGAGTTATATCCATGATGAAAAGAATTATATTTAGAAATATAATAAATTTCTTTTTCATCAAGTTCTTGTACTGAACACAATTCAAGTACTTCTACTTCAAAAGAATCTAAACCATACTTCCTTAAAGCTGAATAAAACTTAGTATTATAACAACAATCATTTTTATTTTTATAATCATAAATATGATGAGAATTAAATCTTTCATAAATATCTTTTGCCTGTCCAATATAGCAAGCATTATTAAAAGTTGTGTAAACTCTATAAATTCCTGATTTATGTGGTAATTGTTTAATATTTTTCATATTTAGTCCTCCTTATAACTTCTACTATATATAAAAAATATTTCAACACATTTAAACATTTTTGACCACATTCAAGATTTTGTAAATTAAAAAATTTCCACACGGGATTAACTTCACCTAAACATGTTTTGACATTCATGTGTAATGGTCAGCCTTCCCCGTTAGCTTATATTATTAAAATATAAACCCCGTTGATGAAACGGTTAGAAGTGTAGAGGCAAGTTTTTATATATTCAATTAGCCTTGACTAATTTACGTTTACCTCTTACGGGGAACACAGCCTGGGTAGCTCTATCTCTGGCTTCTTTTGTTGAACCGGCCGCAGATTTTCCCTCTACAATAAACACTTCACAAGAAGCTCTATTTCGAGAACTCGCATCTGCTAATGTACCAGGCATTACTGCTCTTTTCTTCACATCTGCTTTACGAACTGTTTCTTTAGCTTTTTTAGCTTTCTCTCGTGCGGCACGTGCTAATAAAGCCTTATTAATAATTGCTTTTGCATCATTAGGATGACTCTCAAGCCAAATTGCAATCTCTTTTGATACCAGCTTCTGGACCATTGTACGTCCTTCACTTGAATCAAGTTTTTCTTTTGTCTGACCAGAAAAGACTGGGTCTGGCATCACAAAAGAAAGAACTAATACAAGACCTTCTTTTAACTCATCACCTACGATATTAGAATCTTTTTCTTTAAGAAGTTTATTCTCTCTTGCGTAATTATTAATTGCAGAAGTTAATGCAGTTCTAAATCCAGTAAGATGAGTTCCAGCTGTATTTGGAATTGAATTTGTATATAATTTATAAGTATCAGTATAACTATCGTTATACAGCATTGCTAATTTTACACCAATTCTATCTTCGGAAGCTTCGGCATAAAAAACAGATGTAATAGTATTTTTCTTTTTATTCAAATCTTGAATATAATCCAGAATACCATTCTGAGAAACAATTACATCTTCAGCTTTGTCTTTATATTTTAATGTAAAAGTTAATCCAGGAGAAAGATATGCCAATTCCTGAATTTGTCTTTTTAATTCTTCATAATCAAGTGAAATTCCTTCTTTAAAAATCTCAATATCTGGATGAAAAGTAATTGTTGTTCCAGTATCTTTTCCCGCATACTTTTCAACTTTAAAATCTTTTCTTTCACCTTTTTCAAATGTCATTGTTGCAATTTTACCATCTCTTTTGGAAGTGACAATAAATTTATCTGACAATGCATTTGTTGCTTTTGCACCAACACCATTCATACCACCAGATGTATTATATCCAGTTTTACCAGAACTATCAAATTTAGCTCCTGTATGAAGTTTAGTAAAAATATTTTCAAGAGTTTCTGAACCATCTGCGGCTTTTCCAAAAGGAACACCACGCCCATCATCTACTACTGTTACAACATCATTTTCTGTTACTTCAATATTACACTTTGTACAATATCCATTTAAGTATTCATCAATTACATTGGAAATAATTTCAAGAGTAATATGTCTAACTCCAGCAGGTCCAACACTACCGATATACATTCCAGCACGTAATCGAATCGCTTCAATACCTTCCAAAGTTTTTATGTCTTTTACACCATAGTTCTCAGACATATAAATCTCCTTTCAACTTTAAAATCATCATTTTTTCTTATCATACATATATTATAGCATAAAAAAATAATAAAATCAATTCTTAAAATTTTAGTTACGGTCAAAAAAAAATACCCTAAAAGAGAAAATCTTCTCTTTTAGGGTTAAAAATCAATTATCCTTTAGCTTTATCTTCGTCAATTTGACGCATTGCTGTTTCATATGTAATACCACCTGCGGTATTCTCTTTTGCGGACTTCAATGCATAGACCGCATATCCTACGACCTCACTCACGACCGCACCTATTAATGCTACTAATGGAGTAAAGTCTGGATTCGCCATGGTAAGAGTTGTTAAATCAAGGCTCTTTAAAGTTACAAAGCCTGTGAAAAGTTCTATAATTGTGCAATTTATAAACAAGAAAAGAATAAGGAGTTTTGAAGTAGATATTTTAGGAAGGAATTGTTTTTTAAAATCTCTTTTTTCTTGTTTTAATTTATACTTTCTTTCAAGAACTTCTTTTTCTCTTTGCCAGCGATGTTCTTTAATAGTTATATCACGTTCTTCTTTAGTCATAATTATTTACGTAAATATGTGCTTGAAGCAAATCCTGTATAAGTTACGTTCTTATATGTGAATTGGACATACAGCCATTTACAACCATTGCTAACTGAGTAATATCCATAATTAGCTACTTTTGTTCCTTTTGGAATTGTAACCATAAGAGCTTTAGATGTACCTGCTCCATGGCGGATATTTAAATCAGCTGTTGTACGATATGTACCTGCAAGAGATTTATTGAATCCAGTTGCACCTTCTTTTGCAGTCATACTTTTTTTACTACTGGATGGTTTTGGTTTAGTGGCTGTAGGAGCCTTCTTTTTAGCTACATATGAATAATAGGTTTTAGTAGAATTAGAAGTATAAGCATAGCCGCATGAAGCACCTGGCCATACAATTTTATACCAACCATTAGATAAAATCTCTAATACTTCTACTTTAGTTCCTTTGGAAATAGTTCCATAAGAAGAGCTATTTGTATTGGAATTACTTCTAATATTCATCTCGGTTTTTGCTGTTGCAGTACCAATTCCCTTTCCAACATAAGTCATATTAGTTTTTGCTGGAGCTGGGCTTGGTTGTGGTGAGTTAGAATTAGCTGCTAAACGTCCTCTTGTAACATTTGTCGCTGTATGATGAGCATCATTAAGTAAAACATCTCCAGGAAGTAAATAATCATATCCAGAAAGATATTTATCTGCGGTTAAGACTGTGAATCCAGCAGCCTTAAAACCGGCTCTCATATCGCCTGTATAGCTTGCACTAATATTTTGTAAAGCTGGAATACCAAGTAAATATCCTACTGCTCTAATATTAGCAATTACACCTGCAGAACAATCTGCTTCACATGCGATAGTAATTTGAGCAGGGTCATAGTTAGATGCTTTTAAATGAGCCCAATAAGTATCTCTCTCATATTGGTCATAACCAACTAAATTATTAAGAGCTGCGGCACAGCTTAATTCAGCCATTTTTTGACCTACTCTTGGGTCTTTTTCATATCTTAATACGCAGTTCCATGGTCTATTATACCAAGAACGTAAGTACCATTCTCTACCAGTCTGGTCACCAGCTCTTCCACTATGATATCCACCATTTTCATCTGAACCTGAATTAGAAATATAGTGAGTGCCAGTAGAATTAATATAGTTATTATAATTTGCCACTATTGAGTTTCCTCCTTTATTAGATGCATATGCATCATAATACTTCTGACCATATTTAGCCCTTGTTGCTTTAACAGTTTCACCTGTATTAGCAGGACATTCAAAACGAGTTAAGACCATATCAGAAGCTTGTCTTACACTTGTTGCATTTTTTAAAGTTGATAAAACTGTAGAATAATTATTTTTTAATTCAGTTATAAGCCATTGCAATTGAATTAATTCATTGCCAATAGAAGCTTGTTTCATTTTTGCTAAATCGTATAATCCTGCTTTACGACCTGGACTTGTCCATTGGCAAAGCCCATATCCATATTGCTTATTAGGGAGTGGATGCAGAAAAGTTTCTCTTGAGATTTTTCCATTATCAACTGCCGCAGTATAAGTAGAATCATTCCATACTTGACCATGTTCTTTTAATCTATTTAAGCATAAAACTTCTACTCTATTTGGAATCATACCAGATTCAGCATAGATGTTACCCATTAATCCGGCAACACCATATGGATTATTAATTTCTTTAATTAGATAATCCCAAATATTTTTTTCAATTGAAGCCATATTTATATAAACCTCCTCTTCCAAAATATCTTCTTCAAAGGTTTTAACATGTTTCCATTATAAATAAAAAAACCAGAAGAAATATTAATCTCTTCTGGTTTATATTATAATCTTTCTGCAATTTTAGCAATTTTAGAACGATGAATCATTTTTAATTCAATTTCACCATATATATCTTCGCCTCGATAGACCTTTGATACTCGTCTCATACCATTATTGTTTCCGGCAAATGCAATATCATCAACTTGTGCTTTTTCATCTCCATCTATAATACATATGCTATCTTCACCAATTCTTTGTAAAGCAAGTTTCATAAGTGTAATATCAAGATTTTGAGCTTCTGAAATATATATCCCAGCATTCATTCCAGTAGTGTCATAACCTCTAATATCAGAGAATGGAAGTAAAACAATTTGTTCTTCATCCATTAATCTTTCTAATTCAATTCGACTTCCTATTTTACTTGCAAGGACATTTCCAATTTGTGAGTCTAAAAGTTTTTCATCTTTAGTACCTGGTAAATATCCTAATTTAGCAGAATTTTTTGTAGCAACTGTATTACAGAAAATAATAATTTTATCAATCTTGCCACGTTCTAATTGACTCATTAAATATCCAAGAGATAGGTATGTTTTACCTGAGCCCGCAGGTCCTTTTACCAGAGTTATTTTATTATTTGTAAAGCTATCTGCAACAAGGGTCTGATAAATATCTCCTTTAAGTGGTTTAACTTCACCAAACCATTTAGAATTAAAACTCCTAAATTGAGTATGACGATATTCAGAACCTGTCCATACGGCAGAATCAACTGGTTTCCCATCTTTGTTTTTTACAATAATATACTCATTTACCTTTAAATCATAAATATTTTCAGTAGGATTAGAATAAAAATCAGACATCATTTCATCATCCATTATAATCTCTTTATATCCACTGTAATCATCTTTTGGAGGATACATAGACATAATACATTGCACTGGTAAAAATGCTGTAGCAGTAACTTTTAAAGTTAAATCATTTGTTACAAAGAAAAAATTTTCTCTTTCACTTATTTTTAAATTATTGAAATAAGAATATGCAGTCGCTAAAATTTTAATATCATTATTTACTTCAAATCCTTTTTCAGTAAAAGGATAAATAAAAAATGTTTTATATAATACAACTTCATATTTTGCGGGATTCGCATTTAAAAAAGATAGGATTTTTCTTGCAATATATTTAACTTCAGAATCTTTAGAAGTTGATGTTTTAATCTTCTCAAGTTCTGCTAATGTAATAGAAGATATGATGAACTTCTCTTCTGGCATAGTTTCAAAGTTATCTAATAATGCACATGTGTCATAAAATTTCATTCGTCTTCCTCTTCTTCCTCTGGTTCATTATTTTGTACTACAAATCCAATGGCGTGTGTATTTTCTGGCTCAAGTTCTTCTGCCATCTTTTGGATTTGTATATTATATTTAGAAATTGTCATGTTTAGTTTGCCTTTGGCAACCTCTAAAGCAGTGACAATTACTATTGTTAGAGCCTCTATTACAGGAATTATTAATTCAATAAAAATTATTCCTAAAATAAAAAATATTAAGTTTTGAATCATTCATTCCTCCTTTTTAACTCCTTATATATATTTGAAAATAGAGAGATTAAATTGAAGGTTTTTGTCCTACATCGTCCTTCTTTGTTCTATTGGCTCTAATTTTTTGATAGAATTTTTCTTTTTCAGAAATATATTGTTTAAGTTTTTGCTTAGTATGAGTTAGTAAATCACGAACTGTATCTAAGTCAGATTCTACTTGATAGAAGTTTCTCTGCAAAGACCTATTTTCGTAAGATTTTGGATTAAATTTTTTACTATACTTCATTTCATCCATCACTTTTTTTAATGCTTTAAAAGCTGGCTTTAACTCATTATCACGAATATGAGTGTAATATTTAATCTCTGCTCTCCATAAAGCAATTTGATATCCAGTCTTTTCATTAGCCATATCCATATCATCTGGATGTACGCTGGCAATACCTGTAAATATATTATTTCCATCTGCTAAAATGCAAGTTGCAGTTTTAGTAGTATCATCCCAGTAGAACTTAGGTTCTTGTTTCATATCAAGTCCTCCTTATATTATATAAAAATATTATATCACAAAAATAAGGGAAAATCAAAAAGGGGACATTTTGCTAAAAAAAATTGGTGGGTGCGATTTTTAAGCGGCAACGACCGCTGAGGGCGCCTACGAGCCCGAATTTTCTGACACAAAAAAAAATAGAGTCTTTTAAGACTCTATTTTGTCTTCTCTCTTAGGTTCCCAGTGTTCAAATTCATCCCAGCCCGCAAACCAGTATCCTAAGTTTTCTTCAGTATAAGGTTTGAAAGGGCAACCAAATCTCCCCAATACTTCATTATCCTCATTTGGTTCTCTAATAAATTTAGAATTTAAAATACAAGGACAGTTTTTCTCAACCCATTCTTTTGGAGCTGTAACGCAATAATTTAATGACATATCAATTATTGTTTCAACCACAATAATTTTATTTTCAATCAGCCATTGTTCATTTCTAAAAGTTAAATTATCAATATCTAACCAAGTATTAAATGGTTCACAATCTGGAAAATCTTTTCCTGCGCTCCAATCATTAACTTCAAAATAAATAATTTCCATACTTAATCCTTTCTTATAAAAAAAGAGGGGCTTAAAAGCCCCTCCCAGTTAATTACTCTTCAGTAGGAGCAACAACTGTATCAGCGTTAATAGTTACGCCTTTATTTGCGGCTAAGTTACCACCCATGAAACCAGCCAGAAGAGTCTTCAGGTCGATTCCAAGAGATTCGCTCAGTCCTTCAGATACCTGAGTTACATTTGTCATGATGTCGCCCGCAAGCTTAGAGGTGTCTCCACCGAACATTATAATCTTATCAACATTTGTATATCCCTTACCAACAGCTTCAGCGATTGCCGGTAACTGCTCGAAGTACACTTTAAGTGCCTGTAACTGCATGTCTTGCTTAGCAGCTTCACCATACTGCTTCATAGCCTCTGCCTTCTTCTGAAGACCTTCAGCCTCAGCTTCAAGTTTAGCTCTAATAGCAGCAGCTTCTGCTTCACCTTTTGCCTGGGCTGCAGCTGCATCAGCTTCACCCTGTGCTTTTACGGCTTCTGCAAGAGCTTTCTTAGCATCTGCATCTCTCTGTGCTTCTGCAAGAGCAGCTTCTGCCTGCTTTGTTCTCTCGAACAACTCAGCCTCAGATTTCTTCTGAGTCTCATACAGTTTAGCATCTGCTCTCTGCTGTACTGCATACTTCTCAGCTTCAGCAGTTTTCTTAACTTCAGCTTCCAGAGCACGCTCTTTAATAGCAACTTCTCTCTCTTTCAATTCAATCTGCTTTTCCTGACGAGCAATATCTGCTTCAGTAGCAGCAACGTCTTTTAACTGACGCTGTTTCTCTTCCTCAATTGCCTGTGCCGCATTAGCCTGAGCCTTTGCAGTATCAGCAGTCTTTTTGAGGTCTGCCTGTTTCATCTCGAACTCGTTGTTACGAACTGCAATTTCCTCAGCTGCCTGAACTTTAGCATCATTAGATTTCTTTGCGTTGGCTGCCTCAGCAACAGCGATTTCTCTCTGTGCATCAGATTTAGCGATTGCCGCATTCTTTCTAATCTGCTCAACATTATCAATACCTAAGTTATCAATAACGCCGCCCTCATCAGAGAAGTTCTGAACATTAAAGGAAACAAGCTCAAGTCCGAATCTGGCAAGATCAGGAACTACATTCTGCTGAACTTTTTCGCTAAACGCTTTTCTATCAGATACCATCTCAGTCAGTTTCATCTGACCAACGATTTCACGGATATTACCTTCCAGAAGGTCATTAACTCTTTCTGCAATTACTTCACGTTTAACGTTCAAGAAGTTCTGAGCCGCAAGTGCAATCATTTCATCAGTTCTTCCAACCTGTACAGAAACAGTAGAATCAACTTTTACATTAATGTACTCTGCTGTTGGAACTGCGGTACGAGTTTTTACATCAATCTGAATCGCACCAAGAGACAACTTATCAAGTTTCTCAAAGAAAGGAATCTTAATACCAGATTTACCGATTAAGATTCGAGGTTTCTTGTGCGGACCAGAGATAATATAAGCTACATCAGGTGAGGACTTTACATATCCTGTTGCAAGGACCGCAATCAACACCACTGCAATAATAATTACAGGGATAAATGGAAGAATTGAACTTAAAATGTTCATGTACTTAACTCCTTTTTCTCTTATAATAATTTATTTAATTTTCAAGGTTCAACAATGATACTCATATTTTACTAACCAATATTCTTTGCCGTCTTCTTTATAAAGAACAGCATGGTCATCATATGGCGTTGTTACCAAACTTTTAAGTTTTTGAACAGCTTCAGTTTTATTTCTATAAACTGCATTTTTATGAAAAGTTAAATTTCCATGATACCCACTTGATTCTTGCGGGTCATAAGCAAAACTGTTTAAATCTCGTAAAATTTGGGATTCTTTTATAGAGCTATCATAACTCTTATACCCAATTAAATGGCTCATAGCATATCTTTACACTCCTCATATTTATTTTTTATATCTTCAATAACTGTATCAAGTGAAACTGGATAACAGTTATGAGAATCAATTCCTACATGATACATAAAAAAGTTATCTTCATAAAAATTAACATTTTGATGTGTATGACCAAATAAGTTTAAAGTCATATGATGTAATCCTGAATCATCAACATTACCAGTTAATGTTGGATAATGACTCATATAAAAATTATATTTTCTATATTTTAAAACTGTCGAATATCCAAGGCATTCAAGACCATTTTCTTTATAAAGATTAACTCTTGTATTTGTATCATGGTTTCCAATGATAAAATACTTTTTACCATTCAGCCGTTTTAAACATTCGAGTCCATGTTCATTATCTTTCAGCATCAAGTCGCCTAAGATATACACTTCATCTTCTGGCTGCACCAGCTCATTCCATCTTTTAATAATTTCTTCATCATGGTCAACAATATTCGGAAAGCCCCTTGGCTCATAAATAAAACCTTTATCATGACTAAAGTGAAGGTCTGAAGTCACATAAATCATTCTACATACTCCTTATCGGCATCTCCTACAATCAAAATATGTTTGTAGGTATATTTTTCATTGTAAGTTGGCTTATCAAAAGTATAAAACATTCTTCTGATTGTTCCTCTTGGAACATAAGCACGTCCCATTCCTTTTCGATTTTCATTCTGAGCAAGAATCTGAGCAAGTGGTAAATTAAATACAACTGGAATAATATCTACTCCATCTAAATCAAGTCTATCAAGGACTCGATTTCTTGCTTTTTCACTCAGATGAGTTGCATCTGCGAAAACTGCAATATCATCAGTTGCTTCATTTAAAGCATTTTTAATTCTATTACAGAACTCATCAAAGACATCATCTTCATATTTGAAAATGTTTTTATCATCTTCTTTTAAAAACTCAGCCCTTACTTCATCTCTTGACACATGTACACACTTGTAAGTTGTTGCCTGTGCCATTTCCTTCTTGACGTAAGTCGTCTTTCCTGATCCTGCGGGTCCACAAAGTAAAAATAAAATTTTATGTTTCATAAATTCGATTCCTCTATCTTTCTGATTTCGGCATGAATTTCTCTGTGACAATTTGAACAAACTACAATACATTTATCCAGTTCTTTTTTAGCTTCATCCCAAGTAAAAGAAATATGTCTATCTGAAATAATAAAATCTTTTTCTTTTGGGTTAATATGATGAAATTCTAATGCTTCTTTACATTTATCATAACCACAACAAGAACATTTATTACCTTTATATTCTAAAGCCCAATCTTTTATTTTTGATCTAATCAGAGTGCTACTATAATTAGCTTCTGGAACACAATCATAACAATATTGACGTGTTTTAGCTTGTTTTTTAGGATAAAAGATTTTTTTACATTTTGCACAAGTTTTTGGTTTTGAACTTACCATATTATTACAACCGCCAACTTTAACTTGATATAATGCATCAGTTCTAATGGATTTATGAGTCCCACATCCACAATCACATTCACAGTCCCAATAAACTTTTCCAGTTTCATTAGTTTTTTCAATGTCTTGAGCTACTACAATCCAATGTCCATAGTGATCTCCAACTCTATTTTTTATTTTTGCCATTTTAATACGCTCCTTTTTATTTTTCTTTACTGTATATGAAAAATAAAATATTCGCCAAAATGACTTTTATCCAACATTAACCACTTTGGGTTTTATTATTTGCAGGTCCGCACATAAGAAAGAGAATCTTGTGCTTCATCTTTATACACCCCATTTTCAAAATTTTCTTTAAATTCAAGAACATCCTCATATGATTTACATTCAATATGATTTACTTCTTGTTTGCAGAATACACAGTACATTTTCTTTCTATGAAATCTACCATGCTGATGACTATTCCGACGTGGTAAACTCATATTTTTATGACCGCAATTCATACAATAAAAATCATTGATTATCATTTTTCCATTTCTTCGTCCCATTAGTATCAATTCCTTTTAATTATTTATTACATATATATTATATAATATTTTTTATAAAATATCAATTAAGATATTTTATTGAGTATCGGAAAGGA